>OHCS01001040.1_pt1 | contig 13100 bp, 14 predicted proteins | sample 1566741 | NCBI WGS metagenome assembly OHCS01 (sample SAMEA3879604, study PRJEB24766) | human gut metagenome | biome: human-associated habitat; feature: feces | place: USA | collected 1985/1987 | reverse complement strand
CCCGCCGTAGGGCAACACCTCCGAAAGGGCCTTGAGCCTCTCCGCCTCCGTCACGACGACGAAGGCCCACGGCTGTTTATTTCCGGCGGAGGGCGCGGACATCGCCGCCTTTAAAAGCGCTTTGACCTTCTCCTCTTAGACGGGGCGTTTTTCGTAGGCGCGGACGCTTGCCCTGGTGTATATCTCGTCGATAGCCATTATCATCACACTCCCTCTTACCTATGCCGCGCCGCTGCGAGGCGGTGTCGGGCAGAATATGGAACGGCCCGCGCCGCGGCCGTGAGGCGGCGCGCGGTGCGTTTCCTTATACTATTTTAATCCCCGGGAGGCTTTAGATGTAATCTGAAATATATGGTTTTTTATGAATGACGGCGTTGTCCAGAAATTTTATCGTCTCCCGGTCGGCCTCGATCCTCTCCAGCTCGGCGAGTTCGGAGGCCCGCTTATACCCCAGCAGCAACGTCGTAAGCGTTCCGATGGACATTGAGGCGTGACGGCGGCTGATGGCATTAGTGATCCCGCACTTGCCGCCGAAGATGTCGAGGGTGAGGCTCTGGTCGTTCCATTCCAGGAAGGAGTCGGATATCCTGAGGGTGACGTCGCCCTCCGCCTCACCGCGGAAACGGTATTTTTCGAGAAACATCTTCGTGTCGACTATGCGTCCCATGATATAGGGACGGATCGTCTCCTTTATCTCGCTGTCGTCGAAGCTGAAGGCGATCGGTTCGCTGAAATAATTGTAGCCGCGTACCTCGCTCACCATCGACTCATGCGCGCCGATATACTTCCACAGCCCCTTGCGCGATTCCATATCGAGATAGATCATCTCTTTTATATACATTACGTCGTCCTTGATGAGATAGACCATATATCCGCGGGGCAGGTCGTCCTCGCGGTAATAGATGGCGACGGTGGTGTCGTCCTCATCCCATTTCCAGTATTCGTCCCAGGCGAGATTGTTGCGGAAGAGGCAGCCGTGCGTCTGCTTCGCGAACTGCGTGTGCAGGTCCATGAAATCGGAGTCCTCCCAGGAGACGCGCCGCACATAGCCGGGAACCTCGATATTTTTCGGCAGCTGCACGTCGCGGATGGTAAATGACATCTTATCGGAGATGATCTCCCAGCCCTTTTTCCGGTAGAGGGGAATGGAATAGGGGTAGAGCAGGGAGAGGGACTGCCCGTTGTCGCGCATCTCGCGGAGCCCCTTTTTCATCAGCTGCGACATCAGCCCCATGCCGGAGTATTCGGGATAGGTGGAGACGCTTGTGATGAAGGCGATCGGATAGACGACGGAGTGGATGTTCATATCCAGCGGATAGACGGCGAACTGAGAGACGAGCTCGCCCTCGTCGAAGCAGCCCCAGACGTTGGCGCGTTCCAGGACGGGGAACTTGGACTGCTTGATGTCCTCGTCCTCCCAGCCGCTCTCCAGCAGTGTCTTTTCCGTGACCTGGAAGGCGTACCGCAGCAGGCCGTTATATTGGTCGAGATCCTGCGCCGTTAATTTTTTAATGTCGATATTATCGCTACTCATCTTATCATTCCTCTTCTGAGATCGTCTCTTCGCCTCTGACGGAAAAAATCTTTGCCTCCTGAATGAACCCGATCAGCAGAGACGAGACGGTGACCGTTATCAGCGAAAAGGCGATGCGGCTGAACGGGATGTAGCTCAGCGACAAAGCCAATACAGTGACGTCCGTCAGGAGATAGGCCCGCGCGATCTTCCATTTGGTGATACGGGATATCGTCAGCGCCAGCGCGTCGTCGCCGCCGCCCTGCCGAACGATCAGGCCGACCCCCAACCCGACAAAGATACCGCCGCAGACCGCGGCGAGCAGCGGCGTGCCGGTCATATCGGGCAGCAGACGCGGGAACTGTTCCCACAGCCGGAAGAAACTCGCGAGGCTCAGCGTCGCCACCGCCGACAGCCGGATAAAGGTGCCGCCGAGGTACCTGAAGGCCAGCGAATAACAGGCGATATCCAGCAGCGGAGTGGTAATCGAGGGTGAGATGCCCAGCCAGTGGTTTGCCAGCAGGATCATACCGAGAACGCCGCCCTCCGTAATAACGCCCAGCTGATGTATATTATAAACTCCGAACGAACTGATCGCCGTTCCGATCATAATTATAACTATTTTTCGGAGAGAAAGCCCCTCCATATTTTTCCGTATTGAATCGAGAAAGAATTTTTTTACCATTTTGATACGCTTCCCTTCGCGTACAATATAAACTCTGGCATAATACTAAGGTCAAGAGAAAATTTTTCGTGCGGTTTATGAGGAGGCGCGGCGGTGAGAAATTACTACAAAATAAGCGAAATATCCAAACTTTACGGCATCGGCGCCGATTCCCTCCGGTACTACGAACGGCTGGGAATCCTGCGCCCGCGCCGGGAGGCCAACGGCTACCGCCTTTACAGCCTGAAGGAGATGTACAAGCTGAACATAATCCGCGACCTGCGGCGGCTTGACTTCTCTATGGCCCAGATAAAGGAGTACCTGGCCGATCAGAGCGTCGGCAACACCCTGGAGCTGCTGCGCCGTGAACGGCGGCTGCTCGGCGAACGGTTGCGGGAGCTGCGGGCGCGCGAGGAGCTCATCAGCGAAAGGATCGCCGTCCTTGACAACGCGCGAAAGATCAGGACGGGAGTCTTTACGGTCAAAAATATGCCGGAGAGATTTTGCGTGCAGCTCTGCGAACATATCGCGCGCGACGAGGAGATGGATTTCGCCGTCAAAAAACTTCACCGGCGGCACGAAGAGAAGATACGGGATTTCGGTAATCAGGTGATCGGCGCCTTCCCCTCGATGGAAAACATGCGGCGCGGCCGCTCCAACGTCTACGACGCCGTCTTTTTTATCCTGGAGAGCGAGACGCCCGACTATGACTTTATCCTGCCGGCGGGCGAGTACCTCTCATACTTCTACGGCGGCGGCTATGAACAGAACGCGGAGCGTATGGCTGAGGTGCTGGCCTACGCCGAGAACAACGGTCTGCGTCTGCTCGGCGAGCCGTTTGAGATGTACGAGATAGACAACCGCGACACGATGAGGGAAGAGGAATTTCTCACGGAGATACAGGTGAGGGTGGAATAGGTGCGAAAAATCAGGTTTTTGTGAAATACCCCGCGCGCATCGGCTCCGCGGAAGATAAAATATGCGGGGGCCGATACGGCGGCGAGGTACAGTTTGAAGGGGATTTTGAAAGGTGTGCGAGGCGCCGCCTATTTGCCGAAAACCTTTACGGCCTGCGCCATCCGCGCTGATGGTTTCACGCCGAAATTGCAGTTTTTGTCGCAGCGTCCGCATTTGATACAGGCAGAGGCGTGTATCTTCAGGTCGTTGTAATGTTTTCTCGCCAGATCGTCTCCCGCGAGCGCCAGATCCATATATTTGCTTACGATGCCGATGTCGATGCCGGCAGCGCAGGGTTGACAGTGGTTGCAGTAGATACAGTGCCCGTGAGCAGCGCCGCCGCTGCTCATGCCGCCAAGGACGGCGTAACCCTGCGCAACCAGGGCCAGGAAGCTGTGGACGGCGTAATCGCGCCGATCGAAGGGCTGCGTAAAGTGCGCGAGAGATTCTTTCAATTCATCGACGCTGCTCGCGCCTACGAGGCAGCTCTGGACGGCGGGACGGTCCAGAGCATATTGCAGGCACTGGTAGACGCTGAGCGGGCGTTCCAGCTGCGATAGGCGGCGGTCGATGAGCGAACCGCCGGCGAATACCTTCATGACGTGGATGCCGATACCTCTCTTCGCGCAGTCGCGGTAAAAATCCATGCGTTCTTTTGAGACCGCGAGTTTGCCGTTTTCTTCGGAGAAATCATAGATGGGGTTTACGCTCGTCATAAAGCAGTCCACGTCACCGGTGTCGACAAAGGCTTGGCAAATAGAGAGCGTGTGCGAGCAGAAGCCGAGATTTTTGAGCGCGCCCTGACGCTTCAAATCTTTCATATAACGCCAGATGCCGGAGCTCATGATGTTTTTGAAATCATCCATGCTGTCGACATAATGCACCAGCCCGAAGTCCATATAATCGGTGGCGAATATCTTCAGCTGGCGGTCGAACTCGCGTTTGATACGGTTCAGGTCACGGCAGGTCTCCACCCGCCCGCCGGGGAAATCCGCGCCGATATGCGCCTGAAGCCGGAAATCTTTGCGGTCGGGCTTTACAACGTCTGCGATGGAAGCGAATGGCGAGTCGTCCGTCATTATCAGGTCGATGAGATTGACGCCGTTCTCATGTCCGTAACGGACCATCCTTCTTATCTCTTGGGGGCTTGAGCGGTGCAGATTGCTGCCGCCGATGCCGATAGCGCTTACCGCACCGCTGACGCGGCGCATACGGCGGTACTCCATCTTATTCGCCGTTGTGCGCCCCTCGGCAGCGACAGCGTCGTTCCCGTTGAGGCTGGCGTTCAGCGCAGCGCCTCCCGCCAGGCCGCCGGCCGCGATCGCCAGCCCTTTGACAAAATCTCTTCTGTTCATATTATTATTACCTCACTTTTATCTGAAATAACGAAGTAGCGGCGATTTACGCGCAGAACACACATTTAGCAGCCGGGCCGCCGTTCAGAGCCTGATCCCGCCGCGTGCGGCGGCCACGTCAAGACATCCACAATTGCCGTGGTGACGAACGTTCTGTGGTTTTCTCCTTTATTTTTAACCTAACCGAAAGGACGCTCTCTTAGCGCTTCGTCGGCTATCAGGACGGAAACCGTCGCCGCCGTTTTGCGCTCCATCCGCTCGGCTAACGCCAGACCAAGCTCGAAAAGCAGCCAGGTCGGCACGGCGAGCATCAGCTGGCTGATTATGTCGGGCGGCGTGAGGACGGCGGCGGCGATGAGGATGGCCGTCATAACATAGGGGCGTTTTTTACGCAGGCTTTCGCTGGAGACGACGCCGAAGCGTACCGCCAGCAGGACGATGATCGGAGACTGGAACATCAAACCGAAGGCGAGCGTCAGCCAGCCCGCCAGATTTAAAAAGTTTGCCAGCCCGATATTGGGCTGTAGCTCCGCGGTGGCGAAGCCGCCGGAGAAATTCATCATAAGCGGCAGTATAAGGCCTGCGCTGAAGGCCGCGCCGCAGAAGAAGAGCAGTGACGATGACAGGATACAGCAGCCCAGCGTTTTGCGCTCTTTCTTATAAAGCGCCGGCAGCAGGAAGCGCCATAACTGTAAGACGTTCCACGGATAGGCAGTCAGCAGCGCGAGGATCAGCGCCAGCCGCAGCCGTACCCATAGCACCTCCATCGGCGCGAAATAGTGCAGCGTGCCCGCCGAGGCGGGAAAGCTCCACCGCACCAGCGCGTTGATGACGTGGGAGGAGGCCAGGTATCCGAGCGGATAAATGGCCGCCGTCACAATCACACAGCGCAGCAGGGCGCCGCGCAGCGCCTCAAGATGGGAGATCAAGCTCTCTTCTGGATCGTTCGTCATTCCTTTTCCGTCTTTTTATCTTCGTCTTCCGCGGCTCTCTCCGCCGCTTCCATAAATTCGCGGCTCTCGATGTTCAGCTCTTCCTTCGCCTTTTTGAACTCGTAAGAGGCGCGTCCCATCGACCGCGCCAATTCGGGGATGCGCTTAGCGCCGAAGACGATGAGGATGAATAGGGCGATCAAAATTATTTCCGTAAATCCAAGTGACATTTTTATTACCTCCCGTTATTCTTTTCGTGTTTTTTTTGCTGTAGTAAAACCATGAAGGTTCGTGGCGGCGTACTTTTTAATTACCAGGGGAATCTGTCGGGATTGTTGCGTGGGTTGTTGCGTTCGTCTCGGTTCAGCGCGTTTACGCTTTGCATATCTTCCGGTGTCAGCTCAAAGTCGAAAATATTGATATTCTCCGCCATGTGCTCTTTTTTGCTGGAACGGGGGATAGCCACGAGGCCGCGCTGTATCTCCCAGCGTAAAATTATCTGCGCCGGAGACTTGCCGTACTTCTTTGCCAACGAGCCCAGCGTCTCGTCGTCTAGCGCTTTTGCCTGACGCAACGGGCTCCAGCACTCCGCTGTTATCCCTATGGCTTTGGAATACTCCGCGAGACCGAAATTCGCGAAGTAAGGATTGATTTCGAGCTGATTGACGATAGGCTTAACGCGCGCGTAGCTCATAAGGTTCTGGATGTGGTGTGGATTGAAGTTGCTGAGGCCGAGATATTTTATCTTCCCGGCGCCGACATACTCCTCAAGAATACGCCACGTCTCCTGAATTTTATCCACCACCGGCCAGTGGATGAGGAAAAGATCGATATAGTCGTAGCCGAGAAGTTCGATGCTCTTTTCTATTGCCCCACGCTGAACTCCGTTTCTCATATCCGCCGGGCCGATCTTTGTGGTGATAAAGACTTCTTTTCGGTTGATGCCACTGTCTTTGATTCCCTGGAAGACCTCTCTCTCCGTACCATAATCGCGGGCGGTGTCAAATAATCTGTATCCTAGCTCCACAGCCTCGCTGACGCATTTAGAGGTCGAAGCTCCGAGCGCCATTGTGCCGAATCCAATTTGTGGCAGCTTCACCTGTTCGTTTGTAGAGGAATACTTTCCCCTCGTTACCGATTCACTTAAAACCGCTGCTTCAGCGCTCTTTGTAAGAAACAGGCCTCCTCCGGTTATCATCGAGTTTATCAAAAAATCGCGTCTGTTCATCTTCTTTGCCCCCATGTCATGTTGTATTTGATGCATAATGGAATCATAATCCGTGTCCCTTACATGGTTATGACATGACGATGACGAAATCCGCCGGTTCCTTGCGATCCTGTCAGGTTTTTGCGCCGGAGTCTCCCCCTAAATGGCCTTGCCGAGCCGGTAGGCCGCTTCGGTATATTTCGTGTTGTTCACCGCGCCCTCCGGCCAGACTCCGGGGACGATGATCTGCCCTGCGTCCTCCCAGCCGAGGTATTTCAGCAGCACGTCGTAGTGGGAGATTATCGGCGCCGCCTCGGAGGCTGCGGTGTTGGCGTAGGTCATCATCAGCACCGCCCTTTTGCGTACGTGGATCTTTCCGTTGATCGCGTAGAAACGGTCGATCACAGTTTTAAGCTGCGCCGATATCCCGAAGTAATACATCGGCGTCGCGAAGGCGACTACGTCGGCGGGAATGATATGTTCGCGCACGAACGAGAAGTCGTCCTGAAATACACAGGGGCCGTCCATTCCGCAGTGGTTACATGCGGAGCATGGATGTACCTCCTTGAAGGCGGCGTCAAAACGCGAGATTTCATGTCCCGCCTCTCTCGCGCCTCTGATAAACTGCGAGGCGAGTGTGTTGGAGTTGCCCTCTTTGCGCGGACTGCCGGTGAGTACAAGAATTTTCATTTTTTTATTGATCACTTTCCTTTCAGTGTTTGCCGACGGCGCGGCGGATAGCAGCGGTGCGCCAAGAAGCGTACCGCCAGCTGCCGCTGCGGCGGCTAAAGTAGTCTTAATAAAATCCCTGCGGTTCATATTCATATCTCCTTTCAATGTTTTGGAGGTAAATCCTGTCGTTTTTATTTTTTTATCCAAAGTCAGACACTTGGCGATGGTATCGCCGGTGCGCAGATAGGTGTAATTGGGCGTCATCGAAGATGAACTGCTTGAATTTATCATAGCCTCTGTTATTCCCCTATACGAAGGCGCCTGCGACGATCCACAGCGGGGCGATGACGAACGAGGCGGCGAGAAACAGCTTGAGCGCCCTCGGCGCCGCCGCTCCGCAGGTGCAGTCCCCCTGTGCGAATCTTATCAGCGTGCCGGTGGGGCAGAGAAAACGGCAGTACGGCCTCGGTGTGACGAGCGAGAGCGCAAAAAATACCGCCGCCAGAGCGAGCACCAACGGGGCGGCTCGCCGGAAGAGGAAGGCGGAGAAGAGTTCGTAATCCATCAGCCCGAAGCCCACGCCGAGCCACATCAGCATCATCATCGCCAGCCACACCGCCTCGCGGAGATATTCGAGCCATTTCACCGCGGAGGCGGGGATATTTATCTTCGGAACGGGAAGCCTGTTCAGAAGCTCCTGTAACGAACCAAGCGGGCACATCCACGAACAATAGTGCCCCTTTTTTCCTAAGAAGGGCATGATGAAGGCAGCGAAGATAAGCGGAAGCGCCAGCGCGGCGCTCCACGTTTTCACTCCGTTGGCGGCTATGTTGGTCAGCAGCGAGAGTGAAAGAAAGCTCCCGCTCCAGAAGCCGAGGACGGCGGTATTGGCCAGCAGCTGGATGAACCGGTATTTGGCCGATTTGATAAAAAACGGCAGAAGCAGCCCGCAGAGAGCCGTCGCGAATGCCGCCAGCGTGCGCGGTCCCGGAAGGCCGCTCTCGCGCGCCGCCACCGTTCCCCGCGCGTATTCCATGCCTCGGCGAAAATTCTCTATCACGGCGCGGGAGGAGATTGTCGCGCCGCTTACCGCCGCGACCTCTTTTTTCAGCGCCTCGTCGGCGGTCAGACCGTTCCAGGCTGGAAGGATGTCTCTTGCTACCTGCGTGAAAAATGGCGGCGTCTCGTAATTATCCAGCGCCTCGACGCGGACGACGTGTCCCTCCCTCATGTATATATGGAGCGGGACATTGCCGCCGAAGCCCAGGACATCCTTTGCCAGCTCCTCGGTGGAAATTAGACGCGAGCCGTCCGCTGCCGTCCACTCCGTCTGTGTCTCTCCGCTGTTCCTCCCGCCCAGGGTCATTCCCAGCAAACGTCCGTCCCTGTTGAGCGCGATCGCCGCCGTCAGCAGCAGTATGATCACGAAAAAGACGACATGGTGAAATTTTATATTCATGGCATATCTCCTCCTAAACTCTACCTTCGCCAAGATTATAAATGTTGGAGTTAACTCCAACGCAAGCGGTCATAGCCGGTGAAATTTCTTAAAATTTTCGCTTGACTTAGAGTTGGCTCCAGCAATTAAGCTTTGCGCGCGACAAAGAAAAAAGAGAACGGGAAATAAGAAAGGATGATTGTAATGCTGCAGTTGAAATATTTTATGATATCGATAGCGGTAATTGTCTTTGCTCTAATGGTGACGCTGGTGTTGGAAAAGACCTGCTTTGCGGCGGAGGAGATCGTTCCAGAGTGGGCGCTGAAGGCGCAGATGCGGGAGCGGCGTGACTCCGGACGGACGAAGTTTGAGGAGCTTTTCAAAGGAAATGACGGGGCGTACTACGGCGGCGAGGAGCTGGCCGGCATCATGGAGGGCTTCTTATACGGAGACGTCTTCCGCCGCGGGCTGCTGACGGACAAACAGCGTGAGCTCATAACGCTCGCCGTGCTCACAACAAACCAGAACAGCGAGGATATCAAAGCGCATGTGAAGGCGGCGCTTAACATCGGCGTCACACCGGAAGAGATCAAAGAGGCGGTCTATCAGTGCGCGCCCTACATCGGGTTTACCAAGGCGCTTGAGGGGGCATACGCGATGAACGAGGCCTTCCGCGAGAAAAATGTCAAACTGCCGCTCGCGAGCCAAGCGACGGTGACGGAAAAGGATCGCTACGCCAAGGGTTTTACAACGCAGAAATCGATCTTCCCCGCGGGGCTCGACGTCATGTACCAGTCCTCGCCGGCAAACAGAAAGCACGTCGCCGAGTACCTCGCCTCCTTCTGCTTCGGAGACTTCTATACGCGCGGCGCTCTCGATGTGAAGATGCGCGAGATACTGACACTCTGCATCCTCTCGGCGCAGGGCGGCTGCGAAAGCCAGGTCAAGAGCCACGTGCAGGCCAATCTTAACGTCGGTAACGGTGAGGATCTGATGATCGAGGCGATCACCCAGTGCCTGCCGTTTATTGGCTTCCCGCGCACGCTCAACGCTCTGGCCTGCGTCGCGGAGGTCGTAAAAAAATAAAACTTAGCGCCGCGTTGCGGAGGTGAAAAAAATATACATTACCGAAGTAAGCAAGAAAACAGGGCTCTCCGTAGAGACCCTCCGCTACTACGAACGGGTCGGGCTGATACCGAAGGTCGCGCGCACAAGCGCGGGGCTGCGCAGCTACGGAGATGCGGACATTTGCTGGATAGAGTTCATAAAATGTATGAGGGACGCAGGCGTTCCCATAGAGATTCTTGTGGAATATGTCGCCCTCTGTCAGCAGGGAGAGCCGACCAGGCGGGAAAGGGCGCGGCTGCTGGCCGAACAGATGCGGCTGCTTGACGAGAGGATCGCCGAACTGCAGCGAACACGCGAAAAACTGCATACGAAAATATCATCGCGCTGCGGCGATGTGGCAGCAGTATGATAATAGTTTTCGCTGCCGCTAACCGCTCCTATGGCGGGAGTCACGGTGCTGATTAGCGGTGGTGGCACGCTGGGAGCCGGCGTTGGTGCCTGGCTCGCGAAGAGCTGCGTGAGATAAACAGGCGATCCGCTCGCTAAAAAACAGGAAAAACAAAGATAAAACATATATCGGAGGTAAAAATTTGTGGAGGCAAAAATATTAATGATCGCGGTCATATGCGCGGTTGCCGTGGTTTTCACCGCGCTGGGAGAGAGAGCCGAGGCCGCCGCCGCAGCAGAACCGGGGAAGATACTGATCGTCTGCTACTCTTATAGCGGCAATACGCGCGCCGTGGCGGAACAGATACAAAAGGCCACCGGCGGGGAACTTTTCGAGATCAAGCCGGCAAAGGCCTATCCGGCGGATTATAATGCCTGCGTCGAACAGGCGAAAAAAGAATGCGCCGACGGATTCAAACCGCAGCTCGCGGGAGCGCTGCCAGACCTCTCCAAATACGACGTGGTATTTGTTGGTACGCCGAACTGGTGGGGCACGATGGCTCCCCCCGTTCTCAGCTTCCTTTCCGTTGGAAATCTTGCCGGCAAGACCGTCATTCCATTCGTGACGCATGGCGGCGGCGGAGTCCAGCGCTGCGAGGCCGACATCCGAAAGGCGGCTCCGAAATCCACATTTGAGAAAACTGGCGTCTTTTCAGGACATGGAGGATCCACCGTGACAGGTTGGATCAATGAAGTAGTAACGACAAAAAAGTGAGGTTATCCAGATGATAAAAATAACATTGTTCGCACTCCTGCTCTCTCTCTTCTCCGTTCTCCACAATGGCGCGGCATGGGCCGAAAGCAGGGATGTCCCGAAGATCAGCCCATTTCCCGTGGGCGAAGAAAACACCGGCTACGCGCAGTATTTCAGCGGCAGATCGTGGCTTGCGCCGCTGACGCGGGATAAGCGGCTCAACGTCCCGGTATTCAATGTCACCTTCGAACCAGGCTGCCGCAACAACTGGCATAAACATACTGGCGGGCAGATGCTTATCGCCGTCGGCGGCTCCGGCTACTACCAGGAGCGCGGCAAATCGGCACGCCGCCTCGTCCCCGGTGACGTTGTTGAAATAGCGCCGGATGTTGAACACTGGCACGGAGCCGCGCCCGACAGTTGGTTTTCGCACTTGGCCGTTGAATGCAACCCGGGTAGCAACAAAAACACCTGGCTTGAAGCGGTGAACGACGCCGACTACAAAACCGCGACGGCGGAGAAGTAATTATAAATAGCCGGAAAATAAATACCGCACGACTTAATGAAGCGCGTGATGCGAGAGTGGACATCTCCCCGCATCGCGCGCTTCATCTATGATGTCCCCGTGCATATGCTATATACGTGTGGAGCAAGGCAGCCGCATCAAGCAATGTCCCTTGAAATCGCGAAAGTTACTTGACTTAGAGTCCACTCCAGGGTCTAACATAAAGCTATATTTTATGAAAGGGGTCTCACTCTATGCACGGCAAGTTAAGGAAATTCCTCTGTTTCGCGCTGATGCTGCTGCTCATATCATTAAGCGGCGCGGCGCTGGCGGCTCCCGCTCAGGGGGCGAATGAAGCGAATGTCTCTATTGTTTATTTTACGAAGGATATCAGCCCCGCCGGTCTGCTGAAGATTTACGACAAGATCAATCAGGATATCACCGGCAAGGTGGCGATCAAGCTCCATACCGGCGAACCGAAGGGTCCGAACCTGCTGCCGCTGCCTATGATCAAGGCGCTGCAAGGGCATATCCCCAACAGCAATCTTGTGGAGACCAACGTCTATTATTCAAGCCCGCGTGAGACGACGGCGGGGCACCGCAAGACGATCAGGACAAATGGCTTCGACTTCTGCAAGGTGGATATCATGGACGAGTTCGGCACGACGATGCTGCCCGTCAAGGGTGGCCGGCACTTCAAAGAGATGTCGATGGGCAAGGGCATCCTTGATTATGATTCGATGGTCGTTTACACGCACTTCAAAGGCCACACGATGGGCGGCTACGGCGGCTCGCTGAAGAATATCGGCATCGGCTGCGCCGACGGCAAGATCGGCAAAGCGATGATCCACTCTAAAAACGGTCAGCAGTGGGGACGCACGCAGGACGAATTTCAGGAGTGTATGACGGAATCGGCGAAGGCGGTCATCGACCACTTCGGCAAACGTATCACCTTCGTCAACGTGATGAAGAATATGTCCGTAGACTGTGACTGCGCGGGCGCGAGCGCCGCCGCGCCGGTCGCGAAGGATGTCGGCATCCTTGGCTCCACGGATTTGCTCGCTATAGACCAGGCGACGATCGACCTTGTCTATAAACTTCCCGAGGCGGAGCGGAAGGATCTGCGCGAACGCATCGAATCGCGTCACGGCCTGCGCCAGCTCACCTATATGGAAGAGCTCAAGATGGGAAATAAAAATTACAAACTGGTCTCGCTCGACTGACGTTTCCTGCGCCGCCTCCGCGTTTGACGCGGAGGCGGCGCATTGCCGTGTCCGCACAAGAAACCGTTTCCTGCTGCGGTCAGAATTTGTCGCGTTGCGGCCGGTTGTGTCAGCTTAGTCCCGCGCAGATGCTGTATGGGAAAATGTCCGCGAAACACTTTTCGTAAGGGAAGAAGGAAAAGATAAAATGTTCGATAAAACTCTGCGAATGCTCGGCGCTGTCGTGGCGGTTATACTTTTCTGCACTGCGTCAGACGCGGCCGGGGCCGGCCGGCATGAGCTCGCCCTCTCTGTAAACAGGGTCCCGGTCAGGTATATCTCCAACGTCGTCTACGCGCAGAAGCCGATGCGCGGCTACGCCAATGTCGCCCTGCGTATGGATATCCTCCAGCCCGAATCGCGGGAACCCCTGCCGGCGGTCGTTT
>OHCS01001039.1_pt1 | contig 13109 bp, 2 predicted proteins | sample 1566741 | NCBI WGS metagenome assembly OHCS01 (sample SAMEA3879604, study PRJEB24766) | human gut metagenome | biome: human-associated habitat; feature: feces | place: USA | collected 1985/1987 | reverse complement strand
GGGAAATTATATATTGTTTAATTGATTGAGGTTATTTATAATGCTTCATATAATTAACTTTTTTAATTATAATATTTTGTATAGCTGAATAGAAACATATATACATCATATGTTCCAAATATAATCCTGTAGAATTTTTATTTCCATATAGTAATTTATATGAGAAAATTTTTTGAATTCTAATGATTGATGTGTTGATAAAATGGTTAAAAAAATATTCGCTGTTGTAGCGTTAGCTTTATTATTTTTATTAATAATTGGAGCTAGTTCTGCAGCAGACATTGATATAAATAATGATGGAACATTTAGTGATGTTCAAAATGGAATAAATCAGGCTCGATCTGGTGATACAATTTATTTAAACAATCACACTTTCACAGGATCTGGCAGTGAGATTTCTGTAGATGGTGGATGGTTTTCTAATAAAGATAAGATTACTATTGACGGTTCTATTAATCCAAACAAAGGTGGAACTGGTAATGAAATGTCTATATTAGATGCAAAATTAAGTTCTCGTGTGTTTAACATTGGAGCCAGCAGTATAACTTTGAAGAACATTATTATAACTAATGGTAAATATTCCGGACGTGATGCAAATGGTGCTGGTGTTTACAGTTCAGGTTCTAATCTTGTTTTGGAAAATTGTGTTATAAGTAACTGTGAAGCATCATCTAGCTCAAGAGGAGATGTTCATTCTGCATTATATTCAGAAAATACAGTAACATTATCTCGTTGTACTTTGGTTAACAATAAAGCTACCAGTACTTACAATACTGTAACAAATAGTTATGTTGTCAGAACTGCCAGTTTTGACGGGTCAATGACTGACTGTATTGTTCGTGATAATTATGTTTCTTCTATAGGAACAATGGCTATTGGAATTACAATTGTTGGTTCCAGCAGTAATAAAGTGACAAACACTAAATTTATGAACAATAATGCTACATCAACAAAGGGAAATGCCTTTGGTGCTGCATTACAGGTATTGGGTACAGTTTCTAATTGTACATTCGAATATAATCAGGCAAATTCAGATGTTAATAATTCCCATGCTGGTGCACTTTGTTTCAGACCGGGAAGTAATGTTTATAACTGTACTTTTATAGGTAATATTGCATATAGGGGAGCAGCTACCACTTTCCATGCAAGCGGTGAATTGAAAGATTGTATCTTTATTAACAACACTGCAACCGGTTTTGGTGGTGCAATATCTACAGGATATGACGGTACTACAGGTCAACAGGTAAAAATTTCAAATTCTTATTTTGAAGGAAACACTGCACCTATCGGTGGCGCTATTACTACTCACGGTAACGATATAACTGTAGATAACTCTACATTCATATCAAATAAAGCTGCTGATGATGGTGGAGCTATTTATGTTGTTGATGATGGAATAAGTGTTTTAAATTCTAATTTTGGAAATAACTCTGCTAAAAACCATGCCGGAGCTATTTATGTAAAAGGAAATAATGTTAAAATTCAAAATGCAACATTTGTAAATAATTCCGCACACTTCGCAGGTGCTGTGAGAGTGGAAGGAAATTATGTCAATGTTTTGAACGCTACTTTTATAGGAAATAAAGCTATTTCTGATGGTGTTTCAAAATCTCAAGCAGGAGCTTTAGGAATCAGTGGAAATAATGTTAATATAGACAGTTCTTACTTTGCAAATAACACTGCAGAAGGGGATGCGGGAGCTATAGGTGTAAAAGGAAGTCATATAAAAGTAACCAATTCACAGTTCTACTCCAACCATGCTGATCCATTTAACCATGATTTAAATACTGGTTTAGGTGGAGCTATATATACTATGGGTAATAATGTAACTTATGATAATGCAATATTCAGATATAATACAGCTGTTAACGGTTCTGCTTTATTTGTAGACGGTGCAGCTTCTCTTAAAAATATTGTATTTTACAGAAACCAGGCTTACACTTATGTATTGCCGATTATTGTTCAAAATCCGAAAACTCCTTATGGAGTAACTGTTAATGTTACTGTAGTGATTATTGGTGGAAACAATATTGCAAATGCAATACATCATGTAGGTCAGCTTAATGATATTTCATTTGATAATGTAACTTACTTATTTAATGTAAACGGAACAATCATGAACAGAACAACCGGACCAGATGAACTTCATCCAGTTGATGGTGTGGAAAACAGTAAAAACGGTACTTTAATCTATAGGGATGAACGTGAAAACACTCAGTCAATCAATCCGATTGTTATTTATGATGAGGATGGAAACATTATTTACAATGAAACTTTAATCTCTTCAATTTATGGTGATGTCCGGTTTTCATTAAGCGGTCTTGCTCCGGGTAATTATACCGTTAAAGCAGAACACCCTGAAGATCTCTTCTATAAAGCTATCAAAAATGAAACTAATTTTGAAGTAGTTGGTTTTGTTGATTTAGATGTTAACATTACAACTGATAAAGATTATTATGGATTAGATGAGGAAGTTGAATGGACTATTAGTTTGACTAACCATGGTCCGCATACTGACAATTATTGTTATGTAAATGGAATTAAACTTGATGATATTGTTGGTTTTACTCCTTCAAAAGGTACTTTTGATGCAGCTACAGGTGTATGGAATGTTGGAAAATTAGCCAAAAATGAAGTTGTTACTCTCAAAGTTAAAACAAAAACTACAAGTCTTGGCACTATTACTCTAACTGTTAATGCAGTAAACAGTACTGAAGATACTAACATAAGTAACAATGTGGCTACTAAAACCATATACATACAAGAACAGCCTAAGGTAGTTCCTACAAAAGATGTAAATGTTACTAACCCTAACTATGGTGATAAAGTTAAATACACTATAGTAATAAGTAATGTTGGTAAAATTGCTGCGGATGTAACTTTAAGAGATATTCTTGATGAAGGTTTAATATTTGCCGGTGCTAGTGGCAATTATGAATATGATTCTACTACCCGTACTATTACCTGGAATATTGGCGGTTTGCCTGTAGGTCAAAACTTAACATTCTATGTATATGCTACTGTAAATGCTTATGGTGTTTTAAACAATACAGTTGCTGTTGGAGACAATACTTTTATAAGAAATGTAACTGTTCCTGAAATTACTCCGGATAAAACCATTGACAATGATTCACCTAATTTCGGTGATAATGTATCTTATACTGTTACTGTTACCAATGGTGAGTTTGGAGCTAATGATGTTGTTGTTAAGGATGTTGTTGGAGAAGGATTAACTGTTACTGGCATTAGTGATAACGGTCAATATGATCCTGTTACCCGAACTATCACTTGGATTGTTGACTTAGCTAAAAACGAAGTAAAAACATTTACTGTTGAAGCTACTGTTTCAGGCTATGGAAATATATCTAACAAAGTTGTTGTTGGAAATAAAACAATCTTTAAAAATATAGATGTACCTGAAATTACTCCTAAAAAAGATGTTAACAATACAACTCCTAATTTCGGTGAAAATGTAGCTTATACTATTGTTGTTTCTAATGATGGTATTACTGATGCAAAACAAGTTATTATAAAAGATGTTCTTGCAAAAGGACTTAAGTTCATTGAAGCTAATTATAATGGTGTTTATGATAAATCTACACATACTGTAACTTGGATTTTAGATATTAACGCAAAAGATAAAGTTACTTTAAATGTAACTGCTGCTGTAGATGCTTATGGTGTTTTAAACAACAATGTGACTATTGGTGATAAAACAAGTTCTGTTGATATTACAGTTCCTGAAATTATTCCTGATAAAACAGCTAATACAACTAACACTAATTATGGTGATGATGTAACTTATAGTGTTATTGTCACTAATGATGGTGATGTAGATGCTAAAGATGTTATCATTGTTGATCAGTTAGGTAATGACCTTAAATATGTCAGTTCTTCAGATGGTGGTGTTTGGGATGAAAAAACCAACACTGTTACTTGGATTATTGATTTATCTAAAGGTGAAACTAAAACATTTACTGTTGTAGCTACTGTAGTCGGATACGGCAATGTAACTAACTCTTTAACTGTCGGAAATAAAACTTCTAAAATAAATGTTACTGTTCCCGAAATTACTCCGGATAAAACTGTAGATAACGAAAACCCTAATTTTGGCGATAATGTAACTTATACTATTGTTGTTTCTAATGATGGTATTGCTGATGCTAAGAATGTTGTTGTAAAAGATGTTCTTGCAGAAGGTCTTAAGTTTATTGAAGCTAATTATAATGGTGTTTATGATGAAGCTACAAGAACTGTAACTTGGATTGTAGATATTAATGCTAAAAATCATGTTGATTTAACTGTTAAAGTTAAGGTTGAAGATTACGGTGTTTTAAACAACAATGTAACTGTCGGTAATAAAACCAGTTTCGTAAACATTACAGTTCCTGAAATTATTCCTGATAAAACTGCAAGTATTGATAATCCTAACTTTGGTGATGAAATAACATACACTGTTAATGTTACCAATGCAGGTAAAGTTAATGCTAATAATGTAGTTGTTCATGATGTTTTAGGTGAAGGTTTAGAACTTATTTCAGCAGATGGTGGGGTATATGATGATAAAACTCGCACTATTACATGGACTGTTAATCTAAATTCCGGTGAAACCAAATCATTTAAAGTAGTTGCTAAAGTAATCGGATATGGGAATGTAACCAACTCTTTAGTTGTAGGTAATAAAACCTCTGCTGTAGATGTTAATGTTCCTGAAATTATCCCAAGTAAAGATGCTAATAATAAAGCTCCTAACTTTGGTGATAGCATAGATTACACAATTACTGTTAATAACATTGGTAAAGCAGATGCTAAAAATGTTGTTGTTGTAGACCATTTAGCTAAAGGATTGAAATATATCAGTTCTTCTGATAATGGTGTTTATGATGCAGCTACCCATACTGTTACATGGGTAATTGATATTGCTGCAGACAGTTCATTTGATTTGACTGTAACTGCTGCTGCTAATGAATATGGTGTTTTAACCAATATTGTATCTGTTGGAGATAAAAGTGCTTCTGTAGATGTAAATGTTCCTGAAATTATTCCTGACAAAACTGCAGACATTGAAAATCCTAACTTTGGTGACAATGTAACATATACTGTAACAGTCACTAATGGCGGAAATGCAGATGCTAAAGCAGTTGTTGTTCGTGATGTTTTAGGTAAAGATCTTAAATTTGTTTCAGCTATCGGTACTTATACCTTTGATGAAGCTACCAATACCATTACATGGACTGTTGATGTAGATGCAGGTAAAACAGAAACATTTACTGTTGTAGCTACTGTTATCAACTATGGTAATGTAACCAACTCTTTAGTTGTCGGTAACAAAACATTCAATAAAAATGTAACCGTACCTGAAATCACTCCGGACAAAACAGTAGACAATGAAAACCCTAACTTCGGAGATAATTTAACTTATACAGTTACTGTTAAAAATGAAGGTAATGGAAATGCTACTGATGTAATTATTGTTGATACTCTTGGCAAAGGTTTAGAATATATCAGTTCTACTGGTAACTATGATAATAAAACCAATACAATTACCTGGAAAGTTAACCTGGCTTCTGGAGAAACTAAAACATTTACTGTTGTTGCTAAAATAGTCGGATACACAGATGTAACCAATAAAGTAACTGTAGGTAATAAAACAGCTGCTGTAACTGTAAATATACCTGAAATCATTCCTGCTAAGGATGTTAACAATACAACTCCTAACTTTGGAGATACAGTTGAATACACTGTAACTGTTAACAATAATGCAAATACAGCTGCAAAACAAGTTGTCATAGTTGATACTCTTGGTAAAGGTTTAAAATTCATTAATGCAAGCCATAACGGTAAATATGATGAAGTTACAAGAACCATTACATGGATTGTTGATTTGGATGCTGGTGAAAGTGTTGTATTTAGTGTAAATGCTACTGTTGAAGCATATGGAAACATAAATAACACAGTAGTTGTAGGAAACAAGTCATTTACTAAAAATATTACAGTACCTGAAATTACTCCAATTAAAAAAGTTGAAATTACTAATCCTAATTTCGGTGAAGAAATAACCTATTTCGTTTCTGTTTTCAACAGTGCTGTTGTTGATGCTAAGAATGTAGTTGTTGTGGATCATTTGGATAAAGGATTGAAATATTTCAGTTCTTCTAATAATGGTGTTTATGATGCAGCTACTCATACTGTTACCTGGATAGTTGACATTGATATAGGCAGTTCCATTGATTTGACTGTAACTGCTGTTGCTGATGCTTATGGTGTTTTAACTAATGATGTAACTGTTGGGGATAAAAGTGCTTCTGCTGATGTGACTGTTCCTGAGATTATTCCTGATAAGACTGTAAGTATTGCTAATCCTAATTTCGGTGATAATGTGACTTATACTGTTACTGTTTCTAATGATGGTATTGGTGATGCAAACAATGTTGTTATTGTTGATAGGCTTGGTGAAGGTTTGACCTTTGTAAGTGCTTCTGATAATGGTGTTTGGGATCCTGTTAAACGTACTGTTACTTGGACTGTTGATTTGGCTAAAGGTGAATTTAAAGTATTTAATTTGATTGCTACTGTTTCAGCTTATGGAAACATACTTAATACTGTTGTTGTTGGAGACAAATCAAGTTCTGTAAATATTGCAGTGCCTGAAATTATTCCAGGTAAGTCTGTTGATGTTGAAAATCCTAATTTCGGTGATACTGTAACTTATACTGTTGTTGTTACCAATGATGGTGTTGGTGATGCTAAACAGGTTGTTGTTAGGGATACTCTTGATAAAGGATTGAAATTTATTAAAGCTACAGGTACTTACACTTGGGATGGAGATAGTCGCACTATTACGTGGATTGTTGATTTGGCTAAAGGTGAATCTCAAACTTTCTATGTGACTGCTGTTGCTGATGAGTATGGTGTTTTAACCAATAATGTAACTGTTGGGGATAACACTGCTTCTGCTGATGTGACTGTTCCTGAAATTACTCCTGATAAAATTGTAGATATTACTAATCCTAATTTCGGTGATGCTGTAACTTACACTGTTACTGTTACCAATAATGGAATTTGGGATGCAAACAATGTAGTTGTCAAAGATGTTTTAGGTGAAGGTCTTAAATTTGTTTCAGCTACTGGGGAGTATACTTGGGATGGAGATAGTCGCACTGTTACATGGGTTGTTGATTTGGCTAATGGTAAATCTCAAACTTTCTATGTAACTGCTGTTGTTGAATCTTATGGTGTTTTAACTAATGATGTAACTGTTGGGGATAAAAGTGCTTCTGCTGATGTGACTGTTCCTGAGATTATTCCTGATAAGACTGTAAGTATTGCTAATCCTAATTTCGGTGATAATGTGACTTATACTGTTACTGTTTCTAATGATGGTATTGGTGATGCAAACAATGTTGTTATTGTTGATAGGCTTGGTGAAGGTTTGACCTTTGTAAGTGCTTCTGATAATGGTGTTTGGGATCCTGTTAAACGTACTGTTACTTGGATTGTTGATTTAGCTAAAGGTGAAAGCAAAGTATTTACTGTTAATGCTACTGTTGATGCTTATGGAAATGTTACTAACTCTTTAGTTGTTGGTAATAAGACTACTGGTGTTAATGTGACTGTTCCTGAGATTAATCCTGATAAAACAGTTAATGTTGCTAATCCTAACTTTGGTGATGATGTAACTTACTCTGTTACTGTTACTAATGTTGGTATTGGTGATGCTAAAGCTGTTGTTGTTAAAGATACTCTTAGTAAAGGATTGAAATTTATTAGTGCTACTGGTAATTATACCTTTGATGAAGCTACTGATACTATTACTTGGATTGTTGATTTAGCTAAAGGAGAAAGTAAAACTTTCTATGTAAATGCTACTGTTGATGCTTATGGAAATGTTTCTAACTCTTTAGTTGTTGGTAATAAGACAGCTTCTGTTAATGTGACTGTTCCTGAGATTAATCCTAACAAGACTGCAAATATTGAAAATCCTAACTTTGGCGATAATGTGACTTATACTGTTACTGTTTCTAATGTTGGTATTGGTGATGCTAAAGCTGTTGTTGTTAAAGATACTCTTGGTAAAGGATTGAAATTTATTAGTGCTACTGGTAATTATACATTTGATGAAGCTACTAACACAATTACATGGATTGTTGATTTAGCTAAAGGTGAATCCAAAACATTTAAAGTAAATGCTACAGTTTCCGGATATGGAAATGTAACAAATACTGTAATTGTTGGCAATAAAACATTTAACAAAAATGTAACAGTTCCTGAAATCAATTCAAACAAAACAGTTAACAATGAAATTCCTAATTTCGGTGATAATGTAACTTATAGTGTAACAGTCACTAATGATGGAATTGGTGATGCTAACAATGTAGTTGTTTGTGATATTTTAGGTAAAGGATTAAAATTCTTAAATGCAGATGGAAATTTCACATATGATGAAAAAACTGGTACAATTACTTGGATTGTTGATTTGGTTAAAGGCGAAACTAAAACATTTAATGTAAATGTTACTGTTTTAAGCTATGGTGATTTATCTAACAAAGTAGTTGTCGGAAATAAAACAGTTATCAAAAACATTACAGTACCTGAAATTAACCCGGGAAAAGAAATTAACATTGAAGTTCCAAACTTCGGTGATAATGTAACATACACTGTAATTGTAAACAACACCGGAAAAGTCAATGCCACTAATGTTGTTGTAGCTGATAAATTAAGTGAAGGTTTAGTTTTCGTTAGTGCTTCAGATGGTGGAGTATACAATGAAACTACCCGTACAATCACTTGGATTATTAACTTAACTGCTGGTGAAACCAAATATTTATATGTAAATACCACAGTTTCAGCATACGGCAATATAACTAACAGTGTAATTGTTGGCAACAAAACATTTAACAAAAATGTAACAGTTCCTGAAATAATCCCTGTAAAAGAAGTTAATTCCTCTGATATCCATATTGGAGATGAAATAAATTACACTATTGCTGTTTCAAATCCTGGAAAAACCAATGCAACAAATATCGTAATTAAAGATGTACTTCCTGAAGGATTAAAATTCATTAATGCTTCAAATGGCGGAGTATATGATCCAGCTACTGGGATTATTACATGGATTGTAAACATTACAGCTAATTCAACTGTTGATTTAACTGTTGTAGCTAATGTAACTAAATCAGGAAATATTACAAATACTGTAAATGTTGGAAACAAAACTGCTAACTGCACTATTGAATCAAAGGATATTGCTGATTTGGAAATACACATAGTTGCTGACAAATCTGAAATATACATTGGGGACTCTGTTGTCTGCACAGTTACTGTCATAAATAATGGACCAAGCGATGCAATAAATACAATTGCTAATGTATTTGTACCAAATACTTTAAGCATTATTTCATATAATGCAACAAAAGGAACATTTGACATAACTTCTGGCAAATGGTATGTAGGAAACTTAACAAATGGTGAAAAAGTCGTATTAACATTTGTAGCTAAAGCATTAAATGAAGGCAATTCAACAGTATATGTTAATGTAACAAGCGAAACCTTTGAGGTAATCTTGGAAAACAACTACGACAATGTAACTGTTAAAGTCCTTAAAAAAGCAGCTCCAATCGGTCCGGATAAACCAGTTCATCCAGACGATTCATCTTCAGCTGATGATGGTTCATCTTCAGATGCAGGTAGTGAATCTGTAAGCTTACCAAATACAGGAAATCCACTAGCAATATTGCTCTTATGTATTTTAAGTGTAATATTCGCGGGATCTAGAAAAAGAAAATTATAATTTATTTGTGATTTGGGTTTAATTACTCAAATCAGCTTTTTTTATTTTTTACCTATTTTTTAGAAATCAATTGTAATTGTTACTTCCAAATCTTATTTTATGATTATAAAAAAGCTATTTTTACTTATAAAATTATAAAAGAAAGGAGTTAAGAGAAGATTTTGAAAATTTATTATTAATGAAAGTAATATATTAGAATAGGAAAAATGGTGATTTTCATGATTTTTACTAATTGGCGATATTAAAAAAAGAGTTATTTCTATTGTCGTTAAATATGGTGTAAATACTTTTAGTCTTTTTGGATCTTATGCCTGTGGTGAAGCTAATGAAGATAGTGATTTGGATTTTGCAATGGATAAATGTGATTTAAAAGGTTTTAAATATGTTTCTTTAGTCCAAGATTTAGAACATGAATTAAAGTAAAAATACTTAATGTCACATAAATAATGGCATTATTAATATTATTGGAGTTTTTTTGAATTTTTTAGTTGAATCCGTTACTGATTTATATTCTAAAAACACATCTGAATTTCATAAAAATGTTTATATTTTAACATACAATCATTAAATATCTGTTAATTAATAGATTACAGGTGAATTCATGTTTAATAGAAAGTATTTTATTTTAGTTTTTTTTGTTTTTCTGATAGCTATAACTTCAGTCAGTGCGCAGGATGATGCTGTAGCTAGTCAGGATTTAGATGAATTGTCATTTAATGATAATGTGGTGTTGGATACTAACACTGATGCAGAACACTATGCAGACGGTGCCGTAAGACAGGACACAGGTCAGACTGCTGATGATTTGATTAATTTAAGTGAATGCAGTTCAGCTGTTCTTCAGGTAAGTGATAATGAAGGAGTTATCTGTGTCAGGCGTGATGCTACAAATGCTGCGGATATTTATATTGAAAGCGGCAGCTGGGGAGATATTGGTTATCTGAAGCAATATAAAACCAGTGATGGATATTTTTCACATGCAATTGTTACGTCCAACGGCTGGCTTATTGGTAATGGCGGTGTAACAGACGGTTCGGCATTTCGCCAGATTGAAAGCATAGCTTCTGAAATGGTTGCCAATAATCAGATTACAAATGACTATCTTTCAAGAATTTATAAGATAATGTCCAGATATTCTTTAGGTCATTTTGTAATTAAGGCAGCTGACGGAACTTACGGTGTTGTCTTTACTAATTTATATCATGTTTCTAAACTGCAGCCGGGACAGTATGTTTTATGTCCTAATGTTTATTCCATGTCTCAGAAAGGCAGTTACGACAGCAGTCTGAATCCTGTTGATGCAGCTATTAAAAAAGTTTATACTGACAGCTATGGTGTCAACAGGAGAAATATAATGACTTATCACTGGAAGCTGACTGCTTCTCCCAACGGACTGTCCTATGGAGTAGATTCCTATGCATCAAATGATGACGGTGCAGGTGTTGGCCGCTCAACATCCCATATGGCAGATAATGTTTATTACTTCAGTAATTTCCATTCAAGAAATTCCCTTCCCTTAGCCAGGGATAAAGTGTTTTTGGGAACTCATGTTTTTGGCAGCAGTATGGAAGTTTTCAGATTACTGACTCCTGTCAGCTCATGTCTTGCTGGGGATAATATTGAGCTGAAATATCAGGTTAATTATATTGCTCATTCAAGCCCTGTAGTTCAGTTTGCTCTTCCGGAAGGATTTGATTTTAATAGTGCAACAGTATCTAAAGGAAATTACAGATTGGATTCTAATCGTATTGTAGTTTGGAATTTAAATGACTGTGATGTGAATAATTACATTACACTTTCTCTTAAAGCTGTCAGATCAGGACAGTTTGATTTTTACCATTCACTGGATAATAATTTTGTCGGCAGCGATAAGTTATTTGTAAACGATTATGGTGCCGTACTTTGGGTAAATGATGTAAACAAATATTATAAAGGTCCTGAAAGACTTAATGTATACTTAAAAGATGTTAATGGCAATCCTATTGCTGGTGAAAATGTTATCATTAATATCAATGGTGTTGATTATAAAAAAGTTAGTGATGATAAAGGCGCTGCTTCACTGGCAGTTAATTTGGAGTCTGGGGAATATCCGGCTAAAGTAACTTATAATGGACGTTTCGGCAGTGATTCTAAAGAAGCCAATATAAACGTATCAAAAACTATTGAAAGTAATGATATTGTAAAGATGTTCAGAAATGCAACACAGTATTATGCAAAATTCATTGATACTTCAGGAAATCCTTTAGCTAACAGGGCAGTTACATTCAATATCAACGGTGTGTTTTACACAAGAGACACTGATGATTCAGGTTATGCCAAATTAAACATTAACTTAAGACCCGGAACCTACATTTTAACTGCACACAATCCTGTAAACAATGAGAAAAAAGGTTTCAACATAACTGTCAAAGCACTTATCTGTGAAAACCATGATATAGTCAAATATTATAAAAACAGCACACAATACACAGCAAAAGTCTATGATAAAGACGGAAGTTTAGCTGTTGGTAAAACCGTAACATTTAACATAAACGGAGTATTCTATAAAAGGACAGTTGATGAAAATGGAACAGTAACACTAAATATCAATTTGAATCCCGGAAAATATATTGTAACTGCAATATATGAAGGATATGATGTGGGAAACAATGTGGTTGTTAAAAGTGTCCTGCTTACTGATGATTTGTCCATGAAGTTTAAGGACGGCAGTAAATTTAATGCAACTGTTCTTGACGGTCAGGGAAAACCCTTAGCTAATCAGACAGTGATATTCAATATAAACGGAGTATTTTACAATAAAACAACAGCAGATAATGGTGTTGCAAGTTTAAATATCAACCTCCTTAAAGGAAAATATATTATCACTTCAACATGGAACAGTTATCAGGTTGGAAATAAAATTACAATCAGTTAGGAGAAATCTTCTCTTGACTCTTTTTTTATTAAATTATTCCAATAATTTAACCATTCCAAAGCCCATTGAATTTTTCTCACCTATTCCAACATCATAAGCAAATTCAATCAGGTCAAGGTCTCTTTCTAAAATAAGATCATTATAATCCTCCAGGAGGATGGAAATTTGATGTATCTAGTTCCACTATATTTAATACATAATTTAAATGCATTTTAATACTACCGCAACTATTTCCATGATTATCTTCAAGTATCGCATATATAGTATCGTCATCATAATATTTGTATTCTACTATATGACAATCATATTTTTCACAATATTTCTCAACAGTCATGCCATGTTGTGTTTGGGGCACTGTCAATAACTTTGGTGATGAATGCCTCGGAAGTTTCTCTGCACCCAGTA
>OHCS01001034.1_pt1 | contig 13144 bp, 10 predicted proteins | sample 1566741 | NCBI WGS metagenome assembly OHCS01 (sample SAMEA3879604, study PRJEB24766) | human gut metagenome | biome: human-associated habitat; feature: feces | place: USA | collected 1985/1987 | reverse complement strand
TGCTCCACGGAACTATTGGTGCCGTTGTACTCGGCATACTCTGCGGGTGTCCACTCCTTGACCCTCGTGGTAGTATAGATGACGCAGAGAATCAGGATGGCCGCACCAATATAGAACGACCAGATCACAGAATCGGGGACGACACCCGAGGGCGCGGTATTGGCAATGCCCAAGGCGGTGAAGAAGAACGGGAAGACATAGCCGACGAGCGATCCCGCATTGCAAAGAAAACTCTGTATGCTATAAGCCAGGGCCTTCTGCTTCTCGTTGACCATGTCGCCGACGAGCATCTTAAACGGCTGCATGGCCATATTGATGCTCGTGTCGAGAAACATCAACGTGACGAGGCCAAAGACCATGGCTGCGGAGACCGCCATGCCGAAGCTGCCCGCATTGGGGAGGAGGCACATGACGAGTACCGCCACGGCCGCGCCGACAAAGAGATAGGGGATGCGACGGCCAAAGCGCGTCCAGGTGCGGTCGCTGCAAGATCCGACGATAGGCTGGACGAGGATGCCCATCAGGGGCGGGAGGATCCAGAAATAGCTCAGCGAGTGGGGATCGGCACCAAGCGTGGCAAAAATGCGCGCGATATTCGCGCTCTGTAGGGCGTAGGCAATCTGTACGCCAAAGAATCCGAAGCTGAGATCCCACAGCTTCCGAAAACTCAAATCGGGTTTCTGTTTCATGTATGTTTCAGTTATTGTTGTCGGTTGTTGTTGTCTTTTGGCAGGAGCGGACCGGCTATCGTGTCGTGCCTCTCAGGACGAGACGGGTACGAATGACACGTCGCTCGACCTTGTCCTTGGGAATGGTGCCCTCCACCTGTCCTATGAGGATGCGGGCAGCCTCCTCGCCCACGGCCCGGCCTCGCTGCTCGACGGTCGTGAGCATCGGATCGCAGGCGATGGCACGCTCGCCATTGGTGAACCCGCAGATCGACAAGTCCTCGGGCACACGGTAGCCCATCCGCTTGGCCGCATAGAGGATACCGATGGCCGTATCGTCGTTGGTGGCGAAGAACGCGTCGGGTATCTGCTCGCGCGAGAGGACGTCGGGGGTGATACACTCCGCCTGTTCGCGGTTGTCGCACATGAACAACAGGTCGTCGCCAGCCGGCAAGCCGTTGCGCACCAAGGCGTCATGCCACCCGTTATAGCGATTTTTGGAAATCTCCAGGTTCATCGGCGAACTATAGTAGGCGATACGACGACAACCTGTCTTGATCAGATGGCTCACGGCAGTAAACGCCCCCATGTAGTCATCTACCACCACGCGCGACGCGTCCACGCCCGTACAGATACGGTCGTAGAAGACCATGGGGATGCCATGGTTCATGAGTTCCGTGAAGTGGTCATAGCGCTTCGTGTCCTTGGCCTGGGAGATGATGATGCCGCAGGCGCGGTTCTCATAGAAGGACTGGCAGATCTCCACCTCGCGGTCGTAGCGCTCGTTGCTCGTGGCGACCAGGATGCGGTAGCCCCGTTCCCAGGCCGTCTCCTCGATACCCGTGAGAACGGAGGCGAAATAGTAGTGGACAAACTCGGGGATGATGACTCCGATGAGCTTGGGCGCCTCCGTGCGGCTCTTGCGCAGCGACTCTGCCAACGGATTGGGAGAGAAATGATGTTCGCGCGCAAACCTTTGGATGGCCTCTCGCTTCTCAGGACTGATGCGAGGATTATCCTTCAGCGCACGGGAAATGGTCGATACTGAGACTCCCAAGGCCTCGGCCATATCCTTCATCGTCAGTATGGGCTGATCTTTCATGTTTTGAGTGTAATGGCGGACTATTGTCTGTTTTTATGTTGCAAAAATACGATTATACTATCATTTATTGATTTCTATCAAGGACATAACTTGACGATTGTCAATGCAAACCTTTGCACAATATAACAAACGATTTTTCGTAAAAAATAGTATTTGATAACACTCAAAATCCTAATTTTGCATGTAGAAATTCCCCACGGAGGGTATGAAGGTCATTTTTAAAGGCAATCATTACATTTATAAATAACTAACAAAAAAGCAAAAAGATGAAGCAGGTTAAACCCAAATTCCCTGCGAGAATGCTGGCCCTAGCAGCGGGCTTAGCTCTCTCAGTAGGTGCTTTCGCCCAAAGTACGGTGAAAGGCTCCGTGAAAGATGCTTCCGGCGAGCCGATTATCGGCGCGAGCGTGCTGATCAACGGAACGAGCAATGGTACCGTGACCGACTTGGACGGTAACTTCTCGCTCAGCGTGCAACCCGGACAGACCTTGACCATCTCCTACATCGGCTACAAGAAGCAGCAAGTGACGGCGCAGGACAACATGGTCATCACCATGCAGGATGACGCGGCCCAGTCGCTCAACGAGGTGGTCGTCATCGGCTACGGCACGGTGAAGAAAACCGACCTGACGGGTTCGGTGGCCAACGTCAAGATGAGCGACATCAAGGACGTGCCGGTGGTTTCGGTCGACCAGGCCCTCCAGGGCCGCATCGCCGGCGCCGACATCATGGCCACGACCGGAGAGCCGGGCGCCACGACCTCGATCCGTATCCGCGGCACGCGCTCGATCTCGGCATCGAACGAACCGCTGATCATCGTCGACGGCGTCATCGACGGCATTCACGACCTGAACGACATCAACTCCGCGGACATCGAGTCGATCTCGGTGCTGAAGGACGCTTCGGCCTCGATCTACGGTTCCAAGGCCGCCAACGGCGTCATCCTCATCACCACGAAGCAGGCCAAGAAGGGCGCGCCGGTGGTGAAGTTGAGCGCCAACTTCGGCATTCAGTCGGCGACCTACGTGCCCGACGTGGTGACCGACCCGATTCAGTATATGAACATGCGCAACCAGGCCGAACTGAACGAAGGCAAGCTGACGGTGACCTACAACCGCGACGACATCCTCGAATACGAGGAGGGCATGAAGCACGACAAGTACATCTATCCCGCCTCCGATTGGTACGACCTCTGCTACCAGAACGGTTTTCTCCAGCAGTACAACGCCCGCGTTTCGGGCGGCACGGACAAGATCTCCTACTCGCTGGGCGGCGGTTACATGAACCAGCGCGGCATCATGGTCGCCAACGACGACGCGGAACGCTTCTCGTGGGACATGAAGATCAACGCGCAGGTGACCAAGCGCCTGAAGGTGGGCATCAGCCTGCTGGGCAACCTGCGCTACAACACCGACCCGATCTACGGCGTATCGACGACGGTCAACGTCATCAACCGCGCCCTGCCGATCTTCGGCACGCAGCTGCCCGACGGCAAGTGGCTCTCGACGTGGCTCTCGACCCCCGGGCGCAACAACCCCGAGAATCCGCTCATGGAGCTGCACGAGGGCAACACCAAACGTCAGCTTCACCGCATTCTGGGGCGCATCAACATCGGCTACGACCTGCCGTGGGGCATCAAGTACAACGCCAACCTGGGCTACGTGAAGGTCGACCACTATTCGAAGGACTTCAAGCACGCGATGTACACCTACAATCCCAAAACCCTCGAGCGGAAGAACTTCAGCGCCTACGTCTCGGCCAAGGACTGGGACAACAACGCGATCAACTACACCTTCTACAACACCCTTTCGTGGGGCAAGAGCTTCGGCGGCAACCACAACTTCAACGTGATGGTCGGCACGGAGTACAAGCGTTACGACGGCAAGAACTTCCAGGCCAAGAAACGCGACTACTTCAACAACCAGCTCACCGCCCTGTCGGTCGGCTCCACGATGGAGGATATTTCGGGCGGATCGTCGCTCGAACTGCTCTTCTCCTACTTCGGGCGAATCACCTACGACTACAAGGAGAAATACCTGATCGACGTGACGGCGCGTTACGACGGTTCGTCGAAATTCGCCAAGGGCAACCGATGGGCCTTCTTCCCCGCCGTGTCGGTCGGATGGCGCATCGACAAGGAGAATTTCATGCAGAACGTCCGGGCGGTCGACGTGCTCAAGCTCCGCGGCTCGGTCGGCGAGATGGGCAACCAGGCCATCGGCAACTACGAGTACCTGATGGCCGTGCTGGCGAACAAGAGCTACAATTACAGCTTCGGCGACGTGTTGTCGGGCGGCGCGGCGATCAAGGATTTCGTCGACGAGAACATCTCGTGGGAGACCACCCGCACCTACAACCTCGGACTGGATTTCGAGGCCTTCGACCACCGCCTGCTGTTCAGCGTCGACCTCTATAAGAAACGCACCGAAGGCATCCTGCGCGACGTGAAGATTCCGGCGCAGATCGGCAACCTGAACGGCCCGAAGCAGAACATCGGCGTGGTGGCCAACGACGGCGTCGAGCTGAACCTCCAGTGGCGGAGCGCGGTCAAGAATTTCCATTACAGCCTCGGCGGCAACTTCTGCTACAACAAGAACATCGTCGTCGACCTCGACGGGCAGGAGTACATCAAGACCTTCAACATCATCCGCGAGGGCGAACCCATCGACGCGTGGTATCTCTACCAGGCCGACGGCTTCTACAACAGTTACGAGGAGATCGCCAATTCGGTGACCGTCGGCAGCGGCGTGAAGCCCGGGTACATCCGCTACAAGAATCTCAACAACGACGACAAGATCGACAACGACGACCGCGCCGTCTGCGGCAACCTCACGCCGAGCATCACCTACGCCTTCAACTTCTCGCTGGGATGGAAGGGACTCGAACTTTCGGCGCAGTTCCAGGGCGTCGCCGACGTGAAGACCTATCTTTCGGGCAACCTCGCAGCCCCGTTCTGGAACGGAGCGGGCGTGCTGAAGGAGTGGGCGACCGACGCGTGGACCCCCGAGAACCACAACTCCCGCCTGCCGATCCTCCACACCGCCACGGGCGCGCCCGAGATGCACGACTACAAGAACACGCAGTGGCTCTACGATGCGTCGTACCTGCGCTGCAAGCAGCTGCAACTCTCGTACACCCTCCCCAAGAGGTGGATTTCGAAGCTCGGAATGAGCCAGTGCCAGATCTTCGTCAACGGCGAGAACCTCTTCACGATCTCCCCGCTGAAGATGTTCGACCCCGAGATCGACCTTTCGTCGACCAACCTGATGCAGTATCCTTCGCTGCGGACGATCAACTTCGGCTTCAACATTACTTTCTAATCGCTTCAAATACGGAAAAACATGAAAAAAACAGTAATCGGATTGATGCTTTGCGGTGCGGCGGCGCTGGCCTCCTGCAACCTCGACACCATTCCCACCGACAAATATACGGTCGAGACGTTCTGGGAAACCGAAGAAGGAACCGAGGCCGCCATGACCGGCTGTTACAACATACTGACCAACAGCGCGCTGTTCGGAGACTCGGCGCCGCTGCTCGAAGAGACCTGCACGCCCAACGCCTATAATTACAACAACGCGGGCGGATACAACGTCATCGCCCAGGGGACCCACACGGCCAACAGCTCGGGCATCATCGCCAACCGCTGGAAAAAGTGCTACGAGGGCATCGGACGCTGCAACACCCATCTCAACCGCCTGCCTGCCGCCGCCGTGGCCGACGACCGCAGGGTGCAGATGGAGGGCGAGGCCAAGTTCCTCCGCGCGCTCTATTACTACATGCTGGTGACCTATTACAACGGCGTGCCGCTGATCCTCGAAGAGCCTGTCTATGCGCACGGTTCGCTGCCCCGCGCCTCGCGCGAGGAGGTGGTGCGGGCGATTCTCGACGACCTGAACGACATCATCGACCGTGAACTGCTCGACTGGCAGTGGACCAAAGCCGCCGACCAGGGGCGCGCCACGCGCGGCGCGGCGATGGCCCTCAAGGCCCGTCTGCTTTTCGAGGCCAGCAAGCTGGTCAACCCCTCGAACGACGCCGCGAAATGGCAGGCTGCGGCCGATGCGGCCAAAGCCGTGATCGAAAAGGAGGCCCAGGCGGGCTACGACCTGTTCGGCGACTACCGGAAACTCTTCCTGCCGGCGAACGAGCACAGCTGCGAGTGCGTCTTCAACATCGAATTTTCGAAGACCAAGAACACGGCCGTCAATTCGTTCAACGTTTACAGCGTCCAGTACCGCAACAACGCACCGTTGCTCGATCTGGTGATGGACTACCGGACGACGACCGACGGTGCGGCCACGATGGGCAAGTACGACAACCTCGACCCGCGTTTCGCGGCGACGAATTTCTATCCCGGGAGCACGTTCCTCGGCAAGGCCAACTGCCCGGCCGGGGAGGTGTGCCAGTTCACGGGCTTCGCACACAGGAAACTCACGATCTACGACGCGCAGAAGCGCGATTCGGACGACAGCAACGGCGAGACCAACTACATGTTCATCCGCTACGCCGACGTGCTGCTGATGTTCGCCGAGGCGCAGAACGAGGTCGACGCCACGCCCTCCGATGCCGTTTACGACGCCGTGAACCGCGTGCGCGGCCGCGTCGGCATGCCCACCTATGCCTACGGTTCGAAGAGCCAGTCCGAGATGCGCGAGATCATCCGCCACGAGCGCCGCGTCGAATTCGCCGGCGAGGGGCTTTATTACAACGACATCCGCCGCTGGATGACCGCCGAGCTGGTGATGAACGCCGTGATTCAGGACTATGCGGGCACGGACATCGCCGTCCGGGCGTTCGACCCCGACCGCGACTACTGGTGGCCCGTTCCGGCGGACCAGATCCTGCTGAACAAGAAACTCGAACAGAATCCCAATTATTAATCCGACAACCGCTAACTGGCAATTATGAAAAAATATCTGTGGATACTGGCCGCCGCATTCCTCCTTCAGGCTTGCAGCAAAGACGAGGAGGAGGGACCTTACGTTCCCTGGCGGCCGGGCGACGACAAGGAGGAGACGATCGACCTGGACAAGGCCACGAAGGTGATGATTCTGACCGAGCAGGCCAAGAACCGGATCGTGATGATCGACCAGCCGACGGGGAAGGTCGCCTGGGAGTGGACGGCCGCCGACAGCGGGCTTTCGGCTGCGGAACAGGCGTGGTTCGATCTGCCCGACGAGGCCAAACCGGTCTACAACCGTACGTGCGTGCTCGTCACGGCTTCGGGCGGCGGCGTGGCGCTGATCCGCATTGCGGACAAGAAGGCGATGTTCTACGCCAAGCCGGGCGGAAACCCCCACTCGGCCGAGGTGCTGCCCGACGGGAATGTCGTCGTGGCGTCGAGCACGGGCAACCTGTTGAGCGTCTACGTGTACAATGGCGCCGACAGCTACGTTTCCAGACCCGCCTTCACCATGCCGGTCCATTCGGCCCACAACGTGGTCTGGGACCGGAAGCGCGGCTGCCTCTGGACGGCGACGGGCGCCCAGCTGCTCAAGCTTGCCTACAACGGGAAGCGTACGGATCCGGAACTGACGCAGGTGCGCTCTTACGATATGGCGGCGGGGAATACCGATGCCCACGACCTGGCGCCCGTCTGCGGGGAGGATGCGATGTATGTATCGACGAATCAGCATGTCTACAAGTTCGACTGTGCGGCGGAGAAGTTCCTCGACGTGGAGATCTTCCAGCAGAACACCATCAAGAGCATTTCGACGGGTCCGGAGGGGTATTCCACGATCGTCATGCGCCCCACGTCGGGCGGGAGCAACTGGTGGTCGGCCGAGGTGTGCGACATGAAGGGCAACCGGCTGTTCAACCGCGCGGGCTACCAGATTTACAAGGCCCGCTGGTATGTGGAGAATCCGTTCGGGTATCCCGAGGTTCACACTTTGTAAAACTTAAAATGCAAAAACGATGAAAAACATCCGAAAATACATGATGGCCGCGGCATGCATGACCGCCGCTGCGGCGCTGGTCGCCTGCACCGAGGCCGTGAAACGCGACACCGAGGAGGAAATCCAGGAGATGACCGTTCCCAAGAAACCCGGGCCGATCACGAAGGTGCCGGCAACGCTCACCTGCAACGGCGGCGAAGAGTTCACCTTCTCGGTTTCGAAGGTTCAGTGGGCCGAGACCTACGAATGGACGATCGCCGAGCAGGAGAAGTCGAAAATCTCGATCATCGACGGTCAGGGAACCAACGTCATCACCGTCAGGGTGGTCAACGACGACGTGGTGATTCCCGCCCAGTCGGTGTCGGTGGTGGCCAAAAACGAACTGGGTGCGAGCAAGGTGCGCGAGTATTTCGCGGCGATCACCGTGTCGGTCCCCATCGAGCTGCCGGGCTATACGATCAAGAAGTACGGCAAACGCTGGTGGATGACCGAGAACTGCCACGAAGCGGGCGAGGACGGCAACCTGGGCGTTGCGCCCGACCTGACGGCTTTCTCGGTTGCGGGGTTGGAGGCGTCGCATTTGCAGCGGTTGAACGACGCAAAGGGCCGTTACTACACCTGGTATGAGGCGATGACCGGCATATCGGGCTGTACGGCGGAGCAGTGTCCCTATGTGCAGAATTACGAAGGGGTGGACGACGTGGGCAACGCCTTCAAACTCGACGGTACGGAGGAGGGCGAGTTCGGCGTCCAGATACGCGGCTGCTGTCCCGAAGGCTGGCACGTGGCCAACGCCAACGACTGGTGGGACATGCTGATGGCTATCAAAAGCGAGTATGCCATTCCCGACGATTTCGCGCAGGGCGGATACACCTTCTCCGGCGGCCACGACGGGAAACCCGAGAATGCCATTACGAAGGCCGGATTCTACAAGTCGGGCTGCACGGTCAAGAATACGGGCAACGTCGGCGCATGGCTGCGCGGCGGCAACGGCCGTATCGTTGACGGCGGTATTTGGAATCAGGCGAATATGACGCTCACGGACGCCGGGGAACCCCTCCTGCAATTCGTCGACGGGGCCGAAAGCATCGGTTTCGGTTGGTATCCGCTGGGCTATCAGAAGGCCGACGGCAGTTTCAACAGCGGCGCGCTGGGCAAATGGGGCTACGTGTGGTTCATCGGGCAGACCAACGCCTCGACGGCCCGTTCGCTGGTCATCAGCGGTACGAGTCTGAACCTTCAGACCAAGACCAATCAGGAGGCGGCCAAGGATATTTATCTGAACGTCCGCTGCGTGAAAAACTACACCAAATAACCGGAAGCGATGAAAAAAAGAATTCTGTTTACGGCAGCGGCGCTGGTGTGCGCCGCCAACCTGACGGCCCAGTGTCTCGGCGTCGGAAGCTCGACCAGCAGCATGAGCCCCGAGGAGATGGCCGCCGCCGCGAAGGCCGGCGTGGAGTATGTCGAAATCGGCATCAGCGGCCGCGGGACCGTGGCTGAAATCCGCGAGAAGGCGCTGCACGCCAAACGCATGGCCGACGAGGCCGGTCTGAAGGTCTGGTCGTGCCACCTCCCGTTCTCCCGCAAGCTGGACATCTCGGTGCTGAACGACAGCGCCCGCATGGCCAACCTCGAATTCCTGACCGAAATGATCGCGATCTGCGGCGAAGTGGGACCGGAGAAACTGGTGCTGCATCCCAGTTCCGAACCGATTGCGGACGGGGAGCGCGAGCAGCGTATCCGGAACAGCATCGCTTCGATCGGCATATTGCGCAGGGAGGCGGCGCGGATCGGCGCGCAGCTGTGCATCGAGGATCTGCCCCGCACGTGCCTCGGGCGGAACTCGGCCGAGTTGCTGCGCATCATCGCCCCTTATCCCGAGGTGAAAATCTGTTTCGACACGAACCACCTGCTTTCGGAGGACCTGCTGCACTTCGTCGAGGCGTGCGGCGACCGGATTGCGACCGTCCATGTCTCGGATTACGACATGGTCGATGAACGCCATTGGCTTCCGGGCAAGGGCAAGATCGACTGGCCCGCGCTGTACGGGGCGCTGATGAAGGCCGGTTACAAGGGCGTCTTCATGTACGAGCTGAAACGCGGCGAGGGATCGTTCGGCGAAATGGTCGCCATCTACGAAAAGCTGGCCTCCGACGCGGCGAAGCTGGAATAACGCCGCTCCCGAAGAGTGCGAAAAAAGAGGTTACGGCAATTCGTAACCTCTTTTTCTGTGGGCCCAGAGGGGCATGATCCCACGACCTTCGGATTATGAGTCGTAATTTGTCGATTTTTAGCTGTTTTTGGTAATTTCTATATTGTTTTGTAAATGCTTGTATTTCAATGGCAAATATAGCTATTTTATTTCACTTGGTTTTTGTTGGTTTCGATTAAATCCGTATATTTGTGTCTAAATTGTGTGTCTAAAATCAAAATTTATACACAAAATGAACTACTCGAAAGACGGTGTGACGGTGGCCGCAATGTTCGATTCAGCCCATCCGAAAAAGTCCGGGAAGTGCTCCGTAAAAATCCGTGTTACCTACAATCGAGTGCGTCACTATTATCCGACCGGGAAAGATTTGATGCCGGCGGAGTGGGACGCCCTGCCAACAACAAAAGCCCGTGCACTTGTGGAGATACGCAAGGACATCGAAAGCAGCTACCAGATAGTGCGGACGGCTGTTGAGGACTTATTAATGCGCGGTATCTTTTCATTGGAAAATCTTAACAATCGACTAAAACGAGCTGGTGGCGATACGCTTAATATTGCTTTTGAGGGTAAAATAGCCGAAATGAAAGCACAGGAACGCATCGGGAATATGATGGCCTATCGGGTTGTTATGAAGGGGATAGAACGATTTGCCGGACCTCGTGTTCCTTTGTCGGGTGTTTCGGTGGATTGGATTCGCCGTTACGAAAAGTTCCTGCTTAAAGAGGGTAAAAGCCGTACTACCGTCGGAATACATATGCGACATATACGGGCAATACTCAACGACATGAAGCGGTGCGGAAAGATTTTAGAGGCGCAATACCCATTCGGTCGGGGGCGGTATGAGATACAAGCCGGAGAAGGGCGCAAATTGGCCCTCACGCTGGAGCAAATAGGGCAGATTGCCAACTATGAGGATGGAACCGAGGCAACGGCCAAATACCGCGATTATTGGCTGTTCCTCTACTTGTGCAACGGGATCAACGTTGCCGATTTCGTAAAGTTGAGGTATCGGGACATCGTGAACGGTGAAATATGCTTTGTCCGGCAAAAGACCGAGCGGACGACCAAGACCCGCAAGGAAATCCGGGTCGTTGTCACGGAGCGGATGCAGGCAATAATTAACCGATGGGGCAACCCCTCCCGGCCCGACAGCTTCATTTTTCCGATTCTCGACGGACAGGAGGATGCAATGCGGCGGAAGTGTAAAACGATGTATTTCACCCGTGCGATCAATAAGCGTATGAAGGAGGTGGGCGAACAGCTCGGGATCGGCAATATCTCGACCTATACGGCCCGGCATTCGTTCGCTACGGTGTTGAAGCGGGCAGGAGCGAATATCGCCTATATCTCGGAATCGCTGGGGCATCAGGACCTCAAAACAACGGAAAATTACCTGGCCAGCTTCGAACGGGAGGAACGGCAGAAGAATGCGGAATTATTAACGAAATTTTAGGGATATGGATAAGCTGCAACAGTATTATGAATCGTTACCTCTATGCACGGGCAATACCCCGGGAAACGTGATGTTTAGTGTTTATAACGACATCGACAATTTAGACAGTCTTACGCGGTGGTTTGATTTGCCCGATGATGAAGCGTATAAAAAGTCCCTAATTTGACATTCCAAAGGACCGGACTCCCCGACGCATTCGCGGGGTATCCGTGTATTGCCGTCCTGTTTTTCGAAAATAGGGCGGGCGATGATCCATTTTTCAGAGAGCACCGGGCAACGTTCCGGCAAATGTATTTAGACGGCTATGCACAAGGGGAGGCGGAGGGCAGGCAGTTTTTGGACCGGATGGCCGCATACGGAACACAATCCATTGCAGACCGACGGGCAGGGCTGCTAAAAATGTTCGGAAAATGCCGGGCAAAATATAGAAATACGGCCATATTCGACGCGTCACTTTTGCTCAAAATGGGACACTATGCGGGTTATATGTTTACAATCGCCGACGCGTTGGTGGCTATGGCTCTACTTATTAAACCGGGGAATAAGGCCGGACGGAAAAAAGCGAGTATTTCGGAGATAATAGCCGGAGATAGTGCGGCTGTGATTAGTCGTGTACGGGCCGCAATTAATGCGGCATCGGGGGATAAAGCGCAGGCGGTCGTGGATGAGATACGCCAAATGCAGCGTGACGGGCTTATAATCGACGGCAGTTTGGACAAAAAGGTGAAATCGCTATATGATTTCTTAAAAGCAGCAATCAATAATATGCCCGCATATAGCAACGTTATTGATCGTTTTTTGCTCAAGGACCAAAAGGGTTAAATTCATAATCGCCACCATACGAAAGAATGCTTTACGGCATTCTTTTTTTTGTTTTGTGTGTGAAAGACTATGCGTTGTAAGTGTTTGGTAATCAATGTTGCAAAATATGAATAAATATGAATAAATAATTATTTCATAACAATAGGCCCCCGCATTTCCCACCTTTGCAATGCGGTTACGGAATAGTCCGGACGCAACATTTTTTTAACAATTAAATTATTCTTGTTATGATGCAAGAGACAGTAACAGCGGGAACGAGCAAAATTATTTTGACGTCCCGCGAAGAATTGGAGGGGTGCATTTACGCAGCGGTGCGCACCATTATCCCGGAGCTGGCGAACTATAAAGCCCCGGCGGAGGAAGCGGCGGACGCACTAACGCTCGAAGCTGCAATTAATTTCTTGGAGGGGCTGGGATACCCTACTACGCCCAGTAATCTGTATAATTTGGCCTATTACAAACGAATTCCTTATCGGAAAGTGCGGCGGCGTCTGTTGTTCAGCCGTAAAGAGTTGACGGTTTGGGTTCAGAACCAAATCGAGGACCCGGCCAAACGTCACCGCGAAGCCGCCGAGGCTATCGCCGAGAGTGCCAACCGTAAATAGTTCCGGAGGTATGAATCAGAAACAGCACGCCCCCGGCGCTCAAGGCAAGCACGCAGGGGCATTCTATCAAGTCCTGTACAAAGGTAGGGAATTTTATCTAAACAACAACGAATTTCGGGTCTTTTCGCTGCTGGTCTGCGGCGGTCAATGGGCGACGTTCGACATCGCCGAGCGGCTGAATATCCCCGACCCGCGCAGTACGATCCGCTATATCCGCAAAATGGGGATCGATGTTGCCGATGTCTGGGTGCATGAAAACAAGATGCGGTTTAAGCGCTATTACATTCACGGAGGGCACGGCGATGAGTAGGCGTAATAGTTTTGTTTTTTACCGTTCCTTTCGGGCTGCGATGGAGGGGCTTTTACCCAACGAATACCAGCT
>OHCS01001031.1_pt1 | contig 13185 bp, 8 predicted proteins | sample 1566741 | NCBI WGS metagenome assembly OHCS01 (sample SAMEA3879604, study PRJEB24766) | human gut metagenome | biome: human-associated habitat; feature: feces | place: USA | collected 1985/1987 | reverse complement strand
GTCGTCGTTTTTTACCGGGGCCACCGTGGCCCGAGCCGAAATTTAGTCGGCGAAGGATTTTCGAGACACCTTCGCCAGAAAATAGGGAAGATCCGGCCATTTTGGCGTGGAAAAGTGGCGGTTTATCGCCCGAATCAGACTTCAACAGCTCGTTTTCGACCGATTTTCGGCGATTGAGAATGCAAAATTTCGGACAAATTTCACGAATTTGGACGCGCTTTTGAGGCCTCAATTCAGCCAATTGAGAACCTCTAATCCGATATTTTGCGTCATAAAAAGAAGTGGAATTTGTCCTTTTTCAGCGTTCAATTCTGCAGAATTTCAGTCATTCAGAATCGGGTTTCGATGCAGTTTCAGTACCAATTTTCCCGCGAAACGGGACGTTTATTGCGGGAAACAACGCACTGGTTTGTGCCCCAGTTCCAGCCCGCAGAGGACGTCGAGCGAACTGGGACAGCCGTCCGAGCGGAGGGCGTAGACGCTCTCCTCGGCCATCGACGCGATGGTATAGTTGCGGGTTTGGACCGTCTGCCAACCGGTGCGGCGGGCGTTGCGCACGGCAAAGATCAGGATGCGCTGCTCGGCCAGGGCCTCTTCGACGGCGGGAGGATAGCGGCGGTAGAGGGCACGCCCCAAGGCCCAGATCACAGGGTGGCGGGCTTTCAGCAGGAGTTCAAAGACGGATTTTTCGAGCGGCGACTGGAAACCGCTGATTACGACACGGTCGGTTGCGCAACACGCTTCAGCCCAGCGGAGGACCTGTTCCTCGACGGTGGGCGAAACGACGCGCGAGGCGAAGAAAGCGACCTTCCGGCAGTCGAGCAGGGCGGGGTTTCCGGTGTAATCGTACCCCGTACTCAGGCCTTCGCTGCCCCACACCGAAATAAGCAACACGGACAGCCCACGCGAAACGCGTATCATGCACATAGCAAGCCAAAGGCCTGCGGGCACAATACATGCGTCCACGAGGCGTCCCGTTACATCCCTTCCGGTGTGTCAAGGTTGCGAAGTTTGAGTACGGAAGAAAACGTAATTAAACGTTCGTAGTATGTTAGTTCCGCGGATCGGCACGGAACCATCTACAAAAATAGAAAATTAAATCGGAAAACCGCCAAAGGCCGCCGATTTTTGCGGAACCTCTTGTTTTAGTTCATCGTTCTGGTCAGTTCAAATATTGAGATCTTATCAATTCCCGCGTTATTGCATTGTTGTAAAACGTCGGTAATATAGTCATCCGACCAAAATGGATGTACGATGATTCCCTTGATTACGCCTGAATCATTGACAGCAAAGTAATGACCAAATTTAATCTGACTGTGTTGTTTCTTTTTCTTTAGTAGACTGTCGAGATTATTATCCATGAAGTCCTTCCAATATTCGACATCGAAATTGACAAAGAGCGCTTTGTCTGCCGCCATTCTTGACAAATCAAGGCCAAGACGCCAATCCAATATCATGTGATATTGTTGGTTGGAATAGTCTCGGATGCAATCATAGCAAGATGAGATGCAGTTTCGCATATGGTCCGGAGTACATAACGTGTCATAAATTGCTCCACCCTTCAATAGAGGTTGCAATAGAGCTTCGGTCGGAACTTGTGCATATTTGCGTCCGCTTAAATAGTTACAATATCCCGAACCATTTTCCAGTTTTTCGACAATAAATACCTCCGGGTTTCCGGTTTTGACGGATATATGATATCCGATATCGAGTTCGGATGTATCTATGTCAAGATAGCAGGCAATTGCCTTGCGAATTAAATACCCCCAGGAATAATATGCAGCCCGTATGGCAAAATAGTTCGCGTTGTCTTGCAACGGATTAAGACAAATATCCCGAGGAACCATCTTCAGTGCAATGGTCATGACTCCCGTGGACTTTGATACGACAAAAGCCAAGTCTTTTTCGTTAAATAGGGTCAACGCACTTTGTCGAGTTTGTGGATAGGCACTTCGAGCAACCCAGGTATCGCTCATTTTTGACGTTTTTGAATGAGCGTATTGCCCCATATGGTAGAGTTTGCCATTGTTGTCATTGACCAAATGAACAAGACCTTGAGTGGGAATTACATTGTTGCGCAAGTATAGGTTTCCAACAGGATTGCACTCCTCCAAAGAGGCTTCACAATCTAATCGAATCTCACTGTTGGGAGAATACCAATCATAGGATCCGTTAAAGTCGTGAACCGGTTCATCGTAATCTACACAATACCCCAGTGGTGAACAAACCTCAATACGTTCCATCGGGTTGCCGCAGACCGGGCAATTGGCCGTATCACTATCCAACTCCAAAGTTGAATAGGCGCAACTTTGGCATCTGAATAGTGGCTTCCTCAGTATATTGAGGCTATCTGCTTTCAGAAAGACATTGGCCTTTCTACCATAATCAGCAACTCCAACAGCTCGATATACCTTTTTGTCCTTTACAATCTCATGTCCAGGAGCAAATGAGTTGAGCGCTAACTCCATATCGCGATTCACGACATCGGTAGCCGGTAATTTATCCGGGAACTGCAGGTATAAATTTCGCGTCCGTGTTGGAAATCCGAACATGGGCAACATTCCGGCATTCGCCAGACGTTCACTTAATTGTGTCTGTGTATACTCGCTACTATTGGCGATCTCGGTAATGCGGTCAATTAGCTTTTTCTGAATATATTGGAGCATGTCATCCTTATCCTCCTTTGTGAGATCTGTACATCTCGTGACAATCTGGATGATGGATTCGATCTCAGATTCATGGTTCTGGATCCATGTAGCAACAATTGTTTTGTTTTTATTCCAGGCCGAAGCCGTTCCGAAATTCCCATGAACACTTTCTTGTTTGGAGGACTCCTGAATCGATTTGAGCGCATTATGCAATACCTCCTTGAATACCACTCTCTCTGCAATCTCTTTGATTCGGACCTCCAGATATGGATCCTTCGGTATGGCAGAAACCATACGTGCCGGCTCAAAATAATGGGTCAGATCATGACTTGATCCTTTAGCCACGGTTAAAGCAATAGACAACGGATTCCCGCGACGGCCGGCACGTCCAACACGCTGCTGGTAATTGAATCGTTGAGGCGGAACATTACCCATCATGACGGCAGACAGTGAGCCGATATCGACTCCTGCTTCCATCGTGGTTGTAACGCTCAACAAATCGATCCCGTCAACAGATGGCACCTCCCCCGGAAGAAATATTTCTTGAAAATGTCGTTGGCGTCGCCGTGATTCATCGCGAGAGGTTTGCCCTGTCATTTCCTCGCAATGGAGGCGATAGATATCGTTGGTTGAGTTTACAAGTGATACATAATAATCCGACGCATCCTCCAAATCACTTTTTTGTATCGTTTTAGGTTGAGATAGGTTGCCAAGGCAATTGGTACAGATGCCATTAGACGGCTGCAAATGAATCGTCTTACATTTTGGGCATTGCCAATATTTCATCCCTTCGTATGCTTTATGGAAAGCAATCTTGCGTCCGGTTAAAGCGACTTTGTCGTTGGCAATGATCTCCAGCTTCCTTAATAATCGTTTGATTTCGTCTAACTTGTTATCGGTGTCTTGTTTGCGGGTAAATCCATAGACCCTCTTTACAAGTTTGCGCACAATTCCAGGGAATGAGTCATAAACTGGATATCTAGATTCAAATCCAGCCACTCTTCTTTTTTCGCCAAGAATGCGGATAATTGAATCTAACAACTCTCTCATCCGAGAGTCTAGTTTTTCTGTTCCTACACAGGTTGCGTATCCCAATTTTAAGGTCTCGAATGACTTCTTTTTGTGGGCAAAAAGACTTATTATTTGCTCCTCGCTATTTTTTTTACGAATCTTGTTAAGATATACTTGATCGTAATCGCCCAGATCTCTCTTTGCAGTACCAACTCTAAAATCAAAAAGACTCCACCACGGAGTGTTGTTTAATAGTGGATTTTGAGCTAAGGATGGCCTTGGTCCAGCCGGATTCATTCCGATATTTAATAGACCCTTAAATACATCAGCGGTAATATTCTCCAGGTTGACATCTTCGATAGATGCATATATCGTATCGAGGCGAGCTTTTTCTTCAGATTTTAGCCAACCTTTATCTTTGGTCCGAATCAGATCAATGAGCTCAATATACGTTCCTTTGTTATAAAGTCTCGTCAACATATCGCTGTCTTCTCTGGAAGATATGTTGCCGAACTGAAATTTTTTTAAGAAATTAATGACTTCGGAGTCTCCTTTAAGAGCCTTCAGCATCAGCCATCTCACCGCATCTCGATAATGATCCAATTCAATGCCTGCCGATAGCTTGGCGGCAGACTGTCGACTATCGGAAAACAGCACCACTTTTGTGTTGTTCTCATGCGCATTCTTCATCGAACGGATCAATGAATCGGCAAGAACCTGATTTACCTTTTGAAGTCCGGTCCGATGTGGCTTTAGTGGAGTCAATTTCCTTTCTTCATTTACACGGTATGCCACTCCGCATTGTGGGCATTGATTCGGTAGTTGCAGGTCCGCTTCTTTTTCCTGGCGATGCAACCAATAGGTTCCATAGCGATCCAGCTTGATAATTCCCGTGACCGAATCAAAATTGACACGAACCCATCCTTTGTCGGTCGCATCACTGTCATCCATGGAGCCCTGCCATAGAACAGCATATGGGTAAAATGTTTGACCGATAGGTCTATCCACCGAAAGCAAGAATGTTCGATTGTCTTTTTGTCGAATATACCCACCCAAGAAGGCCTCACCACAACTTTCACAGATGATCAACTCGAGGACGGCATGCCCGCAGCTGCAAACGGTACGGGGAGAGCGATAAAAACGTCCCAAGGTTCGTCCATCAAATTGGTACTCTTTTTTGACTTCAGAACAAGCGGGATTGGAGCATGCCCATAAACCGTTGACAGAGCGGAAAAAGAAATGAGCTCGAAGTGGTAGGACAAAGTTCCCGTCTTCCTTGCTTTGGCATATGATTTTTAAGAAAGACGAAATAAAAGGTAAGGCCTGATCACCTTTGATGCCCATTTTGGCTGCAATACTAATAACATTTTGCGCGATAATTCGTCCTTCAACGTCTGTCATTGCAAATTTCAGCCATTCGACAAGATGGTATTTTCGCGTAATATCGATATAATCGCTGCAGTCCAATGACGCAAACAACTGTTCGGTGCGTTCCTTCTCAGGGATTGAAGAATTTGTATAATCTACGAAGGCTTCTATCGGAAGTTTATCTTGGGGCCGACTTGCAGCGGGTTCGGGCTCGTTGGAGAGGAGGCAGAATTTCTTAGTGTACGCATCTTTCGAGACACCAAAAAATTCGCATAGAAAATCTTTGGTCTGCTCATTTTCTCCCATCGACGCACTCGAGGCGAGAAATTGAACTTGCGGAGAGTCGGGAGTTAACCCCAGTCTATCCAGCAAGATACGAATCAGATACGCAACTTCTGTTCCGGCTGTTCCTCGATAGGTGTGCAATTCATCAATGACCAGGTGGAAGACATGGGAAGGATCTTCCTTAAGCCACTTCTTGGTCTCTTCGAATATGGGCGCTTCAATATCTCTCATCAGCATGACATTGAGCATGCTGTAATTGGTAATTAAGATGTCGGGAGCATTTTGTTGCATGGAAAGGCGATCCCACATCTCTGCACTATCCGAATCCATGCACGGAACATGATAGAGCAATTCGCTATTACCGGTTTGTTTGGCTGATTCTTGAGCTGCTTTCCAGTCCTCATTTAATTGCTTGCGTTCTTTCCGGATGTTCTCTTGGGCAATATCTCCACGACCACTGACAGGGGTGCTGCCAGTGTAACGCCCGAAGAAAAATCTATTCCCTCCGCGACAACGGTCTAACCAATCCAAAGCCCGTCCTTTCCCTTGTCCATTAAGGGCTTTACGAAGTCGGATCATTTGATCCTCCGCCAATGCATTCAGCGGATAAAGAATCATAGCGCGCATGGCTCGTGGTCGATTCGTTTTGTCCCATGTGCGCGACTCTGATATGAGATCGGCAAAAATAGGCAGTAGGAAGCATTCTGTCTTACCGGATCCTGTTCCTGTTGTTACGACAATATTCTTCCGGTTGATAGCGGCCTCTTTGAGGGCATTGTATTGATGTAGATACAATCGCCGTTTTTCGGCTTTGTCATTAAAGAACAATCCACATTGCACAAAATCAGCCAACTCGCTATTAACCCCTTCATTTTTGCAGAAGTCTTCCAGCGACGCATATTCCTTGTATTTGGGAACGATCTCTATAATGGGAGGTTGGCATATGGCTCCTTGTTCGCTGATCAGACTATTGCGTTCTTCGTTGTAATACTCATTGAAAAACGGGATACCGCTACTGATATACTTGAGATATGTTTCTCTCAGTTCATTATAGATTTGTATGGGATTATTCATAACGAATGGATTTACACAAGATACGATCGAGTTCCTTGACTATGGATTTTGAAATGCCTGGGAAAATATAATTGCCCGATTCCTTATAGGGACATTGGCCTTCCAACATGGAAGCAACCATCAAAACTCGGTATAACATGATTGGGAACCGGAAAGAATTCACGCTCAGTTTCCTTTGCTCGACGTCGTAATTGCCGTTTGATTTCTTTCCCAAGACTCGGCTATATTGATAGGCGACATTGACCGAATCCGGATTGATTGACCAATTAGGGATTTCCACAACTTTCCGATTCTCACATACGAAGTAATAGCGTTTAAATGCTGTGTAGGCAATACCAATCTGGTCAGGGGCATTATCAAAGGTGAGATCTGAGAAATCATTTTTCGGTGATAACTCGAATGCTGAGATGATTGAGTCCACACTCGGAAAATGTTTCAAAATCTCTTTTCCGTTAAAAGTATACTGCTTTAATTCACAATTCTGAGGGCCCTCACTGCGATAAATGGCGGGACGCAACTTTTTGCATCCATCTATGGATGGTTGCTTGTTTATGAAAAGGTGCCTCCTTTTGTGTGAGATCATCATCGGTTCCGTCACCTTAAACGACTTACTGCCGCAATAATCCACATTGCCCGCATAGAATAAGGGCAAAAACAAGGTCCATGCAGGGTGTTCTGTAATTTGTAGATTAAACTGTATGTTTAGATACTCACAATAGCGTTTAATAGTGTCATAATTGATCTTGTCATAATGACACATCCATAAGAACAACAGGTGTTGAACCTTTTCGATATCTTTATTCATCCTCTGTGACATATGATTTATATGCCTCCGGATCCGGTCTCTCTACTTGTGTAAGCAGGCTGTTTAATAGGCCGGGCGTCAAATATCCTTCTGTATCGATTTTTTCAACAATTCGATACTCCTCATCTTCAGCTATAACGAAGGTGTCGGTTTTTGGCAAACATCCAAAATAGCGGATGCATTGCGTAGCCAATGGCAATCCAGCATCCTCTGTAGGAACCAGGATGATCCTAAGGTTTCCTGGGAATGCAAGGATGGAGCCAGGGAATACACATCGCAGTTTTAGAATCATATCTACGACAGGCTGAAGATAGCAGGGTAAATAAGATATATTTATATTACGCAGAACATAATAATGCATTTCATTGGGCGTCTCCCAACTGTGTTCTACGATTCTCTTCAACCCATTTGCCCATACATATTCAAACGTTTGCCACTTTGGAGTGACATCTTCAAGCATATAACAACAATTACCGGTAGCCTGGATAATTGCATTGACAATTCGATGATCCGGTATTAACAATACATGGTTATATGCCAATAGCGAAATCAAGTGGTTCGAGAGGCTGAGTCTCCTATTATTGTTTCTTAATCCATTTCTCAATCTGCTCTCCAGCTCCTCTTTGCTCTGGATTGGTTGTGATTCGTTATGTACGGTCAGTAATTCACCATTTTCTGCAAGATGAGTGTGGTTCGAGGTCAATGATACAATGATATCACGCAGCACATCGCAATCCTTGAGAATCCGATCTTTCTCGTTTGTTATTTTTTGTAGCGAGTTTTCCAGAGTTTCAATCTTTTTTTTGTTTGATGCGATATGGGCCAATTGTTGCTTAATTGCAGCTTGATATTGATTCTGCTCTTCCTCCAACTTTTCTTTTTGTGCCTGGGCCTTTGCAGTTGCGGTGTTCACCTCGCGCTCAAGTTGAGCCACGCGCTCTTTTTGCTCACTTTGTAAAGACTGGTATTCTCGTTTGTATTGGCTTTGTAGATTAGTAATCAATTGCTCGCTATATTTTGCAACGGAACGATCAATACACTCCTTGAATAATGGATTCTCCGCTAATGCCTGAATCTGTCGGGCATTTAGGAGAAAGTTTTCAAACATCAAAGATATACGCGTGATACGAGACTCCAGAACCTCATTTGGGACACCTTTGGCTGGAATCGTATTCTTGATCTCCGATAGTAATTTGTTCCTATTCTCGTTCTGCAAGATGGAACTCCATGCTTTTGTTACATAGGTTTCAACGAACCATTCCTTCAGTTGCTCATCTGGCATTATGTCGAGATAAGTAGCCGTTCCAGCAATGTTGTCATTCATGATGACATACCTGGATCGGTCCCTGTCGTAGCAAATAATTCTATCTTGGTTGATGCTTAAAATATTGTTTAGATCCCATTGTTCGATGTAATAGTATGGCTGCCCAGTTTTGGGTGTATATCGATATAAAAATGGCCCGTCGTGAAAATAGGTAGTATCCTGATAGCCTGATAAAGTTTCATAGATACCTTCTGGGTCCTTCTGGCGAAGTTTTTCTTCGCAAACAACGACTCCATATTCTGCCGGAAGACCAGCATCTCGATCCCATATAAATTGATCATGCCCTTCATTATTAGATACTTGTATGCCAGTGTAGATACATTGTCCGCATAAATTCCTATACTTTTTAAGAAAATTAGGCATGAAAATAAGCCCGCGGGTAGGGAATTTTTCTTTTATCTCATCGGGATAAAGACGTTTGAATTTCCATCCAGTATCAGGATCGATATATCCGATTACTCGGAGATAAGCATGTATTCCGTTTGTGTGAGGTTCAACAACTCCCACTACTTTTATAGTCGTATAATCTAAGGAATTCATATATTATTTCTGAATATTCAACATTCTAATTGCGACATTTGGCTCGCCTGGCTGGATGGCTTTATTGGATTGCTGTGCTTTGCACCATCGATATAAAACCGATCCGGTTGAAGAGGCGGTTCCGTTCGAACTATAAGCATGATAGTCGAGTCCGACAATCTGTCCCTGTTGGAAGTCGACGTCCCACACTCTTGCTTTTTTATTATCAACTAACCACCTGGGATTGTTATTCCAAGGAGCAAAGTCCTTTATATCGGGGGCGACTATATGAATCCCGATGCTTTTGTATCCAGGTATTTTGATCTTGTGCACTCCTATTCCAAGAGGTAGTCGATTGTAACCAGACAACCCTTGATACGGCTTATCATCGATATAAAAACGTAAATCTTTGTCTAAGTCAAGAATTGGAGGAGCGTCTAATAGATAATTGGGCATATCCCGGGAGATTCTTAAGCCTCCGTATAATCGGTATGGTCGCTTTTCGGTCGTATAGAATTGAGGATATCTCTTTGGATTCAGCTTCACTAAGGCATTCATCCCAAAACGTTGAATAACATCCTGTTCATGAAATCCTTTTGATGTGTTGACAAATAAAGCTATGCTTTCGTCATTTTCATTGAGATATCTTGTTTCCGTATAATCCTCATACAAGGGATCCTTCTCAAATAGAATTGTGTTAGGGCGTTTGAATGTATAATATGGCTTTAGCTCGTTGAAAATGTTCGTAGTAGGGAAAAGAGGGATCTGTTTTACTCGTTGGATTTCATTGCATATGTCCAGAATCCATTCATCTTCTTCCTGAATGAGTCTTAATATACATGATGATTTCTCGGCTCGTTTTGTTGTTTTTCGAGCATCACTATACTCTCCATCCCAGGAGAGATAATATTGAAAGATCTGCTTTTTCGCTGATCCCCAGGACGATTCTATAATTCTCCTGGCTCGATTAGTCAGGTTATTTGAGGGAAAGCCAAGGATGTTCCATAGCTCATCCTGAGATAAATCCTCATTGGGAACAATCCCTTTTGCAATGAATTCAGCGGCAAATCTTTTCAGATCCTCTCTATTTAATACTTGGGCAGAATGAACCTTGGGATATTGGACATATCGATCTTTCCCCTTCCGGGAACGGCAGGGATTGTCTATAAGAAACGATTCGTCCTCGCACCAGGCATAGTAGCGGGACCAAACGTAGTCTTGGTTGTCCTTCACCCAATTTTGCCAGTCTGAAGTATCTATACCGAGGCATTCACATATTCGTTGCCTGTAATTAGCCGCAGTAAAACCATCTGCATTCTCCATCTTTGATGCCGCGTATAATTGAATGGCAATAATACCCAGCACGACCTCGATAGGCGAGTCATCTGTTAGAAATACGGCCTTATCATGGCCTAGAGACAAGAGAAAGTTTGACTTTTCCAAGCCTGCATAATGGCAATATTGATTTATAAAAGAGCTATCGATAATTGGATAAACGTATTCGCCCTTTTTTTCATCAGTGAAGAAGTACTTGCGTACATAATCTCCTAGATTATATAATAATCTTGCTGTCACTCCTTGGATTTGTCATATATACAAAAATACCATTTTTATATGAATACTCAAATACTATCAACGGCCTTTTTACAATACTGAATTGCCAGATTAAAAAGAAAGCAAGTTTGATTTAAATCTAATACATCGTGTATGCTACACAATAATCGGAGGTGACATAATTCATTCTCCCTTCTTTTTGTATCTTTGTTAGGTTCAACAATCTTTTTTCAGACTCCAAATATGAGTACTCTGGAACGAGCCATCGAGATTGCCATCGAGATTGCCACCGAGGCGCACCGCGGCCAGCGCGACAAGGCCGGGAACGACTATATCGGCCACCCGATGCGGGTCATGGCCGCGGGCACAACCCCCGAAGAGAAGATCGTCGGGGTGCTGCACGATGTGGTCGAGGACAGCGACTGGACGCTGGAGGAGTTGGCTGCCGAGGGGTTTGCGCCGGAAATCATCGAGGCACTGCGCTGTCTGACGCACTCCGAGGAGGAGCCCTACGACCGTTATATTGCCCGCATAAAGGGCAATCCGCTGGCCGTGGCGGTCAAACTGAACGACTTGACGGATAACATGGATATCCGCCGCCTGCCGTACCTCTCGGATAAGGACGTCAAACGGCTGAAGCGTTATTTGCGGGCCTACAAGCAGCTGACCGGCGAACCGACCTACTCGGTTTACGCCTGCCGCCAGGAGTATCCGAACGCCTATCAGCCCTGGACCGAGGCGGAGGATCTGGAGTTGACGCGCCGGTGGTGTGAGGGGGCGACGGAGAAGGAGTTGTCCGCCCATTTCCAGCGCAAGCCCGGTGCCATCCGTTCGCGCATCGAGAAGCTCGATCTGGAGCGGCTCTACGGAAAACGGGGCAAGCGATCCTGACCGCACGCCGCAGCCTCGGGTGCCGTCGGCGAAGTGCGGCGAAACGATAAACTGATTCGCGATGATACTGAGCGTTAGCCGAAGAACCGATATTCCCGCCTTCTATTCGGACTGGTTTTACAACCGGATCCGGGAGGGGTATGCGTGCGTCCGGAATCCGATGAACCGGCATCAGGTCAGCAAAATCCGACTATCCCCCGATGTGATTGATTGCATCGTCTTTTGGAGCAAGAATCCGGCGCCGATGTTGCCGCGTCTGGGCGAACTTGCGGACTACATGTACTATTTCCAGTTTACGGTCACTCCATACGGCAGGGAACTGGAGACGGGGCTCCCGCAGAAGGAGATCATTATCGATACGTTCAGGCAGCTGTCCGACCGGATTGGCCCCAAGCGGGTTATCTGGAGGTATGACCCGATTCTGTTCTCGCAAAGCATGGACGTCAGCTATCATCTGCACGGTTTTGAGGCAATCGCCAAACGGTTGGCATCCTGTACCCAAACCTGCGTGATCAGTTTTGTGGATCTGTATCAGAAGACACGGCGCAATTTAAGGGAGACGACGGCCCGGGAACCGAGTGCGGATGAAATCACCCGATTGGCTGCGGGGCTGGCGGCCATCGCATCAAGCTATGGCATCCGGATTCAGAGCTGCGCGGAGCGGATAGACCTGGAGCCGATGGGCATCCGGCATGGCCGGTGCATCGACCGTATGTTGATTGAGAAGTTGCTGGGGCGCAGGTTGGAGGTCGCCAAGGACAGGAACCAACGGCCGGAGTGTGGATGTGTGCAGAGTGTGGATATCGGGGCCTATGATACATGCAGCCACGGCTGTCTGTATTGCTATGCCAACACTGATATGGGGACGGTGTATCGGAACCGGGTGTTGCATGATCCGTCGTCGCCGTTGTTGATCGGCCGTATAGGAGAGGATGATATTGTAAAGGAGCGGACGATCCGCTCGTTTAAGGAGAGCGATGCGCTTTTTTAATGGTAGATAATCCGGCCGCCCCGATGGGCTTGGGACCGGTCGGACCGATGCGTGCCGCTACCTCGGGCGCCGTTTGCGAAGGACGAACTCGGTCGCCTCGCGATCCTTCTGTTCGGCGGTCCGCACGGGATTCTGTAGCAGCCACTGTTCCAACTCCTCGCGCAGGAAGTAGACATTCTTGCCGTGGGGCTTGTAGTGGGGGATGCGGGCGTTGTGGGTGAGTTTGTACATGTAGCTCGGTGAGATGCCTGTGAAGTCGCAGGCTTCGGAAAAGTTCAGGACATTCTTCTGTCCGCGCAGCAGTTGTTCGATGCGGTCGAGACGCTCCTCGACGGTTAGACTCATTTGCATAAAAACACAATTTAAAAGGTTTGACAAAGGCGTTGCACAACGCACGGGTTTGTAATTACAGAGACAAAAAAACGAAGAAAAAAGGCTGACGACATTGTCTGCCAACGTTTCCGCTTGTTTGGACAATCTTTCCCATCTTTTTCCCGCGTACGGGCACCCTGCAAACACGACGGCGGAACCCCGCAAAGGGACTTCGCCCGTGCTTGTTGGTGGGCGTCTACGGGCAGGCTATGACTGCGCGGCCTCCAGGGCCCGGATGCAGTCGAGAATCTGCTGCTCGCGTTTCGCGTCGATGATGTCGGCCATCTGCTTGGCCGCCGAGAGATCCTTGGCCGTAAGCGGCTTGCCCAGCTTCGAGAGGAAG
>OHCS01001023.1_pt1 | contig 13267 bp, 10 predicted proteins | sample 1566741 | NCBI WGS metagenome assembly OHCS01 (sample SAMEA3879604, study PRJEB24766) | human gut metagenome | biome: human-associated habitat; feature: feces | place: USA | collected 1985/1987 | reverse complement strand
GACGGAAACCACAACGAAGGAAATAATACAAGAAGAAATCATGCAGCTCATAAGGTCCTACCAGATCCTCCGTCTTCTGGGCGATCTTCCCCTCTTCCGGCGGCAGCAGCTCCGGGCTCACGGGGGTGTCGAGGATATCAAGCAGCGCGCGGCGCAGCGGTTTGTTATCCGTCCGGTCCGCGGCATAACGCACGATGTGGCGTACGAGGGTTTTGGGTACGGAGGCGTTGACGCCGTACATCGACATCTGATCACCGTTATAGGTGGCCCAGCCGAGCGCCAGCTCCGAGAGGTCGCCGGTACCCACAACGAGGCCGCCATGTTTGTTGGCGATGTCCATCAGTATCTGCGTGCGCTCACGCGCCTGGGCGTTTTCAAAGGTGACGTCGTGGTTGTTTTCATCCTGTCCGATATCGCGGAAGTGAAGCCTCACAGCCTCTGTGATGTCGACGGAGCGGAATTCCACTCCCAGCGACTCGCAGAGCAGCGCGGCGTTCCCTCTTGTGCGCGCCGTCGTACCGAAGCAGGGCATCGTCACAGCCAGGACGTCGCCTCTGGGGCGCCCGGCAAGATCCATCCCCCTGACGGCGACGAGCAGCGCCAGGCAGGAGTCCAGACCGCCCGATATCCCGATGACGGCATGTTTTGCGTGTGAATGTTCCAGCCGCTTTTTCAGGCCGTGCGCCTGCATCGTGAGGATCATCTCCGCGCGCCTGCCGCGTTCGGCTCCGTCCTCGGGGACGAATGGCTGTTTCGTGATCTTGCGTTCGGCGATGTCCGTATCGGAGGTCTCCATTTCAAAGGTAACGGTCTCGTAGCCCGCTGCACGGCTTTCCGGATATGTGGTGAGCCGCCTGCGCTCCTGCGAGAGCAGCTGCAGATCAACGACGGCGGAGCAGCGGCCGGTGGAAAAGGGCGCGCACTCCGAGAGCAGGCGGCCGTTTTCCGTGATGAGGTTATGGCCGCCGAATACCATATCGGTCGTCGATTCGCCGCAGCCGGCGTCGGCATAGACGTAGGCGCAGACGAGCCGTGAGGACTGCCCCACCGCAAGCGAGCGGCGGTACTCCGCTTTGCCGATGGTCTCGTCGCTCGCCGAGAGGTTCGCGATGATGAGCGCTCCCGCAAGCGCGTGGGAGACGGAGGGCGGCTCCGGCACCCAGAGGTCCTCGCAGATCTCAGCGGCGAAGCGGAAACCGTCCATTGACGTGCATTGGAAAATCAGCTTTGTCCCGAAGGGAGTGTCACCGCCGCAAAGACGTATACCGGCGTTCTCCTCCGGCGTGGAGCAGAACCACCTCTTTTCGTAAAACTCCCCGTAGTTTGGGAGGTTTTTCTTGGGCACGACGCCGAGCAGTGTTCCCTTATAGACGACTGCGGCGCAGTTGTATAATTTCCCCTCACGTACTGCCGGCAGCCCGATAAGCGTAACGACGGGAAGTTTTTTAGTGTCACTGAGTATCTTTGCGAGCGCCGCCTCCGCGCCATCCGTCAGCGTCCGCTGCAGAAAGAGGTCGCCGCAGGTATAGCCGGTGATGCAAAGCTCCGGCAGTACGAGCAGGTGCACGCCATCTTTCGCCGCATGCGACATCGCTTCGGTGATCTTTTCCGCGTTATAAACGCAGTCCGCAACGCGCATCTCCGGCGAGACCGCGGCGATCTTTATAAAGCCGTCTTTCATGAAAGTTTCTCCCCGGAGATTTGATAAATTACCGTTCCGTCATCCCTCTGTTTGGGCGAACATTCTCCCAGCGTCTCTTTATAACGCTCTCCCCAGCCCCACATGGCGTCGAGGATCGGCTTCAGGCTGTAGCCGGTCTCGGTGAGAGTGTATTCGACGCGCGGCGGGACCTCGGCGTAGACTTTGCGGGTCAGCAGGCCGCTCTCTTCCATCGCGCGCAGCTGCTGCGTGAGCACCTTCTGCGTGACGCTGCCGATGGATTTTTTCAGCTCGCCGAAGCGTTTGGTCCCCGGCATCAGGTCGCGCAGGATGAGTACCTTCCATTTATCTCCGATCAGTGTCAGGGTCGTCTCTACGGGACAGGGGGGCAGGTCTTTTATCAGCATGGTTGTCTCCTCCATTAGTATCATTATGGTAACTATAGCACAAAATAGTGCTTACTTTACATTATATCCTTAGGTTTTTATTATAAGTCTATTGATAAGTGAGAGCAATCCATTGCTTAATAAAATAAATTGAGGGAGGAAATTAAAATGAACGAAGTTGTTAAATTTTTGAGTGAAAATCCTGTGCAGTATCTGGCGACGGTCGGCCTTGACGGCAAAGGGAAGTGCCGCCCCTTTATGTTCTGTTTCGAGCGTGAGGGCAAGCTTTGGTTCTGCACCAACAGTACCAAAGAGGTCTATAAAGAGATGACGGCCAATCCCTATGTCGAGGTTAGCGTTTCCAGCCCTGACTATGCGTGGCTGCGTATTGCTGGCAGGGCCGTATTTGTGAACAATATGGAGGTCAAGGAGGGCTGCATGGCCTATCCCCTCATCAAAGGGCTGTATCAGAGCGCGGATAATCCCATATTTGAAGTTTTTTATCTTGCGGACGCGCACGCGGTGATCGCCGATTTTTCCGGCAATCCGCCGAAGGAATACGACCTCTAAATTCTTGATACGGCGATAATGAATAAAAGAGGCCCTCTCATAAGAGAAGGCCTCTTTTGACGTCTTGCGGCTGTTTTGCCGCCGTTATTTTTTTGCCTGCTTTGCCGCTTCGGCGAGCGCCTTTTCGGCCTCTTCCATCGGCTGCCAGCCGCCGCCGAGCGCTTTGAAGAGCGCCACGGCGTTTGTTGATATCTGTCCCTGGCTGATGACGTATTCCTCCGAGAGGCCCGTCAGTGAGCGCTGGGCGTTGATGACGTTGGTGAAGTCAACGAGGCCGTTGGCGTATTTATCGTTCGCGATGTCAAGTGCCGTCTGAGCGGCCTCCACGCCGCGTTTGAGGGACTCGTTGCGCTCGTATTCCTTGACGTTCGCGGAGAGCGAGTCGCGTACCTCGCCGACGGCGGAGAGTACCGTCTGCTCGTAGGCCGCAAGCAGCTGTTCGGCCTTTGCTCCCTGTACCTTGATGTTATTGCGTATCGCGCCGGCATGGAAGATTGGCCAGCTTATCTGCGGCAGGAAGCTGTACAGCTTCGCGGGGCCGGAGAAGAGGCTGCCCCAGTTGCCCGCCTCGGTGCCGATCGATCCCGTAAGGTAGAACTTGGGCCAGAGATCTGCCTGCGCCGATTTTTTGCGCGCAAGCTGAGCCACAAGCTGCCGTTCTGCCTGACGGATGTCAGGACGCTGACGGACGGCGTTCGCCGGTATGCCGATGAACTCCGTACCGGAGAGCTTGGGTATCGGCTGCTTCGCCGCAAGCTTTTCTTCCAGCGTTCCGGGAACCTCGCCCACGAGTATCGCGAGCGCGTTCATCGTCTGCTCTATCGAGGATTCGATGCTGGGAATGCTGGCCCGCGTCTGTTCCATCGTGTACTGCGCCTGTTTCAGCGCGAGCGAGTCTGATAGACCGGAGTCGACCTTTGACTGCTGGATATCAACGGTATCCTGCTGGAGACCGAGGTTATACTGCGCGATCGCCAGGCGCTCCTGAAGGGTGCGCAGCGAGATGTAGTTCATCGCCACCTCTGACGCTAAGCTCGTCCAGGTGGAGTACAGCGCCGCGTACTGGGCCTCGAGCGTCGCTCTCTGCGCTCTGACGCTTGCGCGCTGGCCGCCGAAGACGTCTATCTCCCATGAGGCGTCGATGCCGAGCTTGTAGAGATTCGTGCCGCTGCCTGTACCTGCTGGTAAAGGTGTGCGGCTGTTGTTCCAGAAGTTCGTGGAATCCAGCCAGGGCAGCAGATTCGCCTGGCTGATCCCGAGCGATGCGCGTGCCTCGGTCACTCTGGCGCGCGCCGCCGCGAGGTCGCGGTTGCTTTCGAGCGACTTGAGGATGAGTTCCGTCATCATCGGGTCGTTGAAGATGTTCCACCAGCTTGCGAGGTGCTCCGGCGTGAGCGCCTGAGAGATGTCGTCGGAGACGGCGGGAACTGGGTAGAGCTGCGCCAGCATCGTCCATTCGCCGTTTTTGACCTGTATGTCGCGCGAGGCAGCCACAGCCGACAGGTCAGCGGAAGCGGGCTGCGTCTCGGCCTTCGCCGCGAAGGCGGTGCCGGCCGTCAGCATTATCAGCGCGGATATCGTGCAAAGTGTAAGTTTTTTTATCATCACGCGCCTCCTTATTTCCCTTCTCTTTTTACAGTGTTGCTTACGCGTCCCTTGACCCTCTCTCTCGTTCCCTGGAAGAAGACGTAGAGGGCCGGAATGAAGAAGATACCTATTATTGTGGCGGCGTTCATTCCGAAGAACATCGTTGTGCCGACTGCCTTGCGGCTTGCCGCGCCGGCTCCAGAGGCGAAGAGCATTGGAAGGACGCCGAGGACGCAGGTGAAGGCCGTCATGAGGACGGCTCGGAAACGTTCGCTCGCCGCGGTGGCCGCCGCCTGTATCAATGGCAGGCCGTGGTCCTCGCGCTGTTCTTTGGCGAATTCAACGATGAGGATTGCGTTCTTCGCGGCAAGTCCGATGAGCAGGAGGATGCCGAGCTGCGCGTAGACGGAGATGGAGAGTCCCATTACCCATAGTCCACCCAAAGCTCCGAACATGGCGACCGGCAACGAGAGGATGACTGGTACTGGAACCGACCAGCTTTCATACTGCGCGACGAGGAAGAGATAGGCGAATATCAGTGCGATGGCAAGCACAATGATTATGTCGCCCTTCGAATTTTGTTCCTGATAGGTCATGCCGGACCAGTCATAAGAGTAGCCCTCGGGCAGTATCTTTTTGCTTAGTTCGGCTACTTTTGCGATACCCTGCCCCGAAGAGAACCCTGGCTTCATGACTATCGTGATACCGGCGCTCGGATAGAGGTTGTAGCGGTCTATTGCGCGCGGCGCGAGAGTTTTGCGGAGCGTCATAAGGCTTTGCAGCGGTACCTGCTCGCCGTTGGTATTCCGTACGAAGATCCCGCCGATCCTGTCCATGTTGTTTCTGTAGTTCCATTCCGACTGGACCATGACGCGGTTGACCTGTGTGCCGATGTTGATGTCGTTGATGTAAGCGGAGCCAAAGTAGGTCTGCAGGGTGGAGAAGATGGTGCCAATCTGCACGTTCATCAGTTCCGCCTTTTCACGGTCGATGTCGAGATAAAGATGCGGAGTGTCCGCTGTGTATGAGCTGAAGGCATAGAGGAACTCGGGGGTTTGGTTGAGTTCCACGAGCAGCGCTTTCATGACCTTGGCGAGATGTTCAGGGTTATTTTCCATGGTCGACTGGAGCCTCATGTCAAGCCCGGAGGCCATGCCCAGCCCCATGATCGCCGGAGGCGTGAATACGTTGGTGCTTGCCTGCGGGTATTTCGCCGCGATCTGCCTGACCTGCGCCACTATCGACGTAAGCTGCAGTTCTTTTGACTTGCGTTCGTTCCACGGGTTAAGGGGAAGGATTATGGAGGCGACGTTTTCGCCGTTGCCACCCATGATATTGATGCCTTCGATGTTCATGACGTCCCGGACGCCCTTGATCTTGCCGATCTCGGTCGCCATCGGGCGCACGACGGCCTGTGTGCGTGGCAGTGTCGCTCCCTCTGGGAGCTGGACGGCGGCGAAGATGACGCCCTGGTCTTCATCGGGGATGAACGAGGTGGGTGTCGTCACGGAGACGAGCCAGCAGGCCCCTATTACCGCTCCGAGCAGGACGATCGTGACGATCATGCGTCGCGCGAGCCAGGTTGCTCCCCTGACGTATCCGCGCGTGGTCTTCGCGAGGGTAGTGTTGAACCACTTCAGCAACCCGCGTTCGGCGGGCTTGACCTCGCGCAGCATGTGAGCGCACATAGCCGGCGAAAGCGTGAGCGCGACGATGAGCGAAAATACGACAGAGAAGGAGATGGTCACGGCAAACTGCTTGTATATCTGTCCCGTGATGCCGCCCATGAATCCTACCGGTACGAAGATGGCGAGGAATACGAGCGTCGTCGCCGTCATCGGTGCCGTGACGTCCTTCATCGCTAGGATGGTGGCGGCTTCAGGAGAGCATTTGTCCCTGTCCATGATGAACGTTACTCGTTCGACGACGACGATGGCGTTGTCGACGACCGTTCCGATTACGAGCACCAGTCCGAACAGCGAAAGAATGTTGATGCTATATCCCATCGCCGCCAGCCCCGCGAAGGTCGCAAGCAGGGAGATCGGAATCGCCGCGACAGGAACTAACGTGACGCGCCAGTCCTGAAGAAATAGATAACAGACCAGCACGACGAGCAGGAATGTGATAATAAGAGTGGTCAGTATCTCTTTGATCGTTGCCTTGACGTATGTCGTCGAGTCGTAGTTTATAAGAAGCTTCATGTCCTTCGGCATAGACTGCGAAAGCTGTTCCATCGTTTTTTTTGCGGCGGACATGACGTCAAGAGCATTTGAACCGGCTGCCTGCGAGAGCGATATCATTGCCGCGGGCGCGCCGTTGACGCTCGCGTGGGTGTTGTATGTCTCTGAGCCGAGCTCTATGCGCGCGATGTCACGTAGTTTGACGAGGCCGCCCTGTTCGGTGGTACGGACGATGATATTGTCAAATTCTTTGATGCTGGAAAGGCGTCCCCGTGTCTGCAGCGAATAGACGATGGGGCTGTCGAGATCGCTGCCCGGCGTTGCGCCGATCGAACCTATCGAAGCCTGCTTGTTCTGGCTCTGGATTGCCGCCGCGACGTCACTGATCGACAGGCCAAGCGAGGCAACGCGCGCCGGGTCGAGCCAGATACGGATGCTGTACTTTGAACCGAAGACTTGAACGTCTCCCATGCCGGGAACGCGCTTCATCGTGTTTCTGATGTTGCCGTATGCGTAATTCATCAGTGCAAGCTCGTCATAGGTCCCGTTCGGAGACAGCAACGCCAGGAACCCGAGTGTATCGGAGAAGGACGTTTCCACGGTGATTCCCTCCGCCGTGACCTCCGAAGGTAGCTGCGGCGTAACCTGTGAGACACGGTTCTGTACGCGGACGAGCGCCATATCGGGGTCGGTGCCGGTGGCGAAGGTGATAGTGAGCTTATATTGCCCGTTATTGCTGGATGTCGAGTTCATGTATATCATGCCTTCGACGCCGTTGACCATCTCTTCAAGCGGAGCTCCGACTGTGTTTGCGAGGGTACTGGCGTCAGCGCCGCGGTAAGTCGTTGATACCTGTATCTGAGGCGGTGTGACGTTGGGGTACTGCGCGACCGGTAGCGAGAAAGCTGCGATTACGCCGGCAAGGGCCATCAGGATGCTGATGACCATTGCGAAGCGCGGGCGGTCTATAAAAAATTTCGCGAACATTGGCTAATTTTCCTCTTTCGCAGCGCCGCTGTCGCCCGAGGTCACGATTTCCGCTCCAGAGGTAGCGTCAAGCGCGCTGTTGGAATCGTAGACATTGGCCGACGCTGAGGTGTCTATTCTGACCTTGACGCCGGGGCGGATGTTCTGCAGTCCTGCGACCACCACATTCTGTCCGTCTTTCAGTCCGCTCGTGACCTCTCGCAGCGAACCCATCTCACGTCCGAGTTTGACCCTGACGATATGAGCTGTGTTGTCGGCCTCCACCACGTACACGTAATCGCCCTCTTCATCCGCCATGACGGCCGTCTGAGGAATGACGTTGACGATATGGCTCTTGACCGGCTGAGTAAATACGCGCACCATCTCTCCGGGGATGAGCATGCCGCCGTCGTTTGTGAAGCGCAGACGCATCATGACCGTTCCCGTCATCTGATCCACGGCGTTGTCCTCAAAGTCGCGCTGTCCGGGGACGTCGAGCTCGGTACCGTTGCTGAGTATCAGCTTTGTTTTATATACGGAGCCCTCTTTCTTAAAGAGTTCGAGCTGGTCGAGATAATCTCTGTCCGGCAGCGAATAGGAGACGCGCACGGGGTTCATCTGGACGATTGTGGCCAGCGCGCCGCTCGCGGGGGTCACATAGTTGCCCTTGGTAAGATTGGCGATGCCGATCTTACCGGTTATCGGGGAGGTTATACGCGTATAGCCGAGATTTATCTCCGCGAGGCGAAGGTTGGCCTTTGCCTGAGATACGGCCGCGCGTCCCTGCAGCACGTTGCTCTCAGCCGTATCGCGCTCCGCTGCCGAAACGGCGCGGGTCTCCGCCGCCTGAACGCGAGCGTAATACTTCTCTGCGGCGTCAAGGTTGGCGTTGGCCTGTTCCAACTCCGCCTTACGCAGCGCTACGGTGGCCTGGTACTGGGCGGGGTCTATCTGGAAGAGCAGCTGTCCCGCCTTCACGATGGAACCCTCTTTGAAACATACCTTCGCTATCTCACCAGAAATCTGCGGTTTTACCTGAACGGACTGGATCGCTTCGACGCGGCCCACATACTCGGAGGGCTGCGTTGAGGCATCGGCCTTCTCTACCGGCTTTACGATGACGAGCGGTTCTGCAGACTGTGCCTGTGTTGCCTGCGGCTGTGCCGCCTTTCCGCCGTTCCATGCCTTATAGCCGTAAAAGGCCGCCGCGATCACTACAATGATGACCGCTATTTTGATCCAGCCTGATTTTTGTTTGCTGTTCAACTCAATATTCCTCTTTTCTTCTGAGTTTTGCATTTTCTATATGCACCTTCTCTTTCTTAAAAATCCTTTCGATTAGTGCCAACCTGAAAGACAGGGCTATATTATAGCGATTCTATTATTATTTTGCGCTTAATTCTTTCGTAAAGGCGTCGAATAATATATCGGTATATTGCGGAAATTCTTCCGGCAGCATACCCGAAAGCTGCATCACGCAGAGCCCGTGGAAGATGGAGCTGATTAACACCGCCACCGCCGTCGGCGAAATATTCTCCCGGAACCGGCCCTCCTCCTGACCCTTGGAGATGAACTTTTCCACCATGAGCCTTTCACGCTCGATCGATTCCTTTATGATTTGCCGTACGCTTTGCTGGATATCTTCGGGCCACTCGTCCCTCTTCGTCATGATCTTGTGGATTTTTTTATTGCGGTCGTCTTTCAACAGAAGGATCAGGGAATCCTTATAATATTTCCGCAGTTTTCCTACAGAATCGGGAGTGTTGAAGAGGTTTTTCACCTTGTCTTCCCCATGTTTGCATATCTCTTTCATAAGCTGCAGCAACAGATCGTTCTTGTTTTTGAAATGCCAGTAAAGCGCACCCTTGGTCAGCCCTACGTTCGCCGCAATCTCAGTAAGGGAAGCGTTTGAGAAACTCTTTTCGCTGAAAATGTCGAGCGCAGACTCCAAAATCTTTGCCTTGGTCTCAAGCGCCGCCGCCTTTGTTCTTCGCATCCTTTCACCTCCTGTTTATATGGATGACAAGCGAGAGAATTATACATACCGACAGGGAGGTATGTCAATAGCGAGAGCGTTAATTTTAAATAGTGAAAAAATAACTTTAATAGAGACTGAAATGCATATATCTATTGTAATAATAAATATAAAACGGCCCGGATTGTTTCATGCCGGCCCGTTTGAAATGTTATCCTTACTGTTGTTTACCGTTATGCTCCGGAAGATACCACCATGTTCGGCAGCCATGTCGACAGCGCGGGAAAAGCTATAATCAATATCAGCACGATGGTCATCGCGGCGAGGAAGAAGAATATATAGCGGAAGGAGTCTTCGTAAGCAATATCCGCAACCTTGCAGGCCGTCATAAGGTCCACTCCAAGCGGCGGCGTGTTGGCGCCAATTGCCATATTCAGGCAGACCATCACGCCGAGGTGTATCGGATCAACACCTATCTGCGTCATGATCGGCATAAAAATGGGGATCACGATGAGGATTATTGCCGTTGTCTCCATAAATGTGCCCAGCACCAGCAGCATGAGGTTGAAGAAGATCAGCACCATCCAGTAATTGTCTGAAACGCTGAGAATGGCAGCCGCTATCTTTTGCGGGATGTCCTGCGAGGTAAGTATCCAGCCGAAGAGGCTTGCTGCGGATATGATGAAGAGCACAACGGCGCTCGTCTTTGCAACCTCCAGGCATATCTCAAAAAATCGCCGCCATGACAGCTTATGGTAGACATATTTTGAAAGTATCAGCGCGTAGAAGGCGGCTACGCCGCCGGCTTCCGTCGCGGTGAATATCCCCTGCAGGATACCGACGATTATTATCGCCGGTGTGACCATTGGCAGGAAGGCGCCTTTAAAGGCCTCCCACTTTTCGCGCGCGTCCGCCTTTGGCAGGCGGGGATAATTTTCCTTGGAGGCGAAATAATATGATATCGCCATCAATGAGCCACCGGCCATGATACCGGGAATGAAACCGGCGATGAAGAGCTTTCCGATCGAAGTTCCCATCGTAACGCCGAGGATGACCATGACGATACTTGGGGGGATTATCGTGGCCAGTGCGCCGCCGCAGCCGAGCAGCGAAGCGCTGAAAGCGGGACGGTATTTCTGTTCCTTCATGGCCGGCAGCATTATCGAGCCGATCGCTGCGACGTCCGCCACGCCGGAGCCTGATATTGCGCCGAAGAACATACAAGAGACGACCATTACCATCGCCATGCCGCCGCGGATGTGTCCGACCATACTGGAGGCGAAACGCATGATGCGTGGTGTGATATCTCCCTCCGCCATCAGCGCGCCGGCGAGCAAAAAGAGCGGAATCGCAAGCAGTGTGAAGGAATCCGCCCCTACCACCATGCGCTGAGCGATTACCAACACCGGCAGCGTTGATTCAAAAAGCAGATAAAGAGTCCCTGAAATAGCGATCGAATATGATATGGGCACGGCAATAAGGATGCCGATAATAAGTACCGAGACGAGGATAAACATCTTTTACCCCTCCCTGCCGAAGAGCCGGACTATATTGCGCAGGACAACGATCATCATCAGCAAGCAGCCGATAGGAAAGGCCATGTAGAGTATCCCCGCGGGGATCTGCAGCGTCGTTGTCGTCATGCTCCAGGTCCTCTGTACAAGGCGCACACCGCCGATTATGCCGCAGGCGAGAAAGAGCAGTATGGCAAGATTGCCCAGAAACAGGAGGATTTTTTTTATCATGGGAGACCCTACCCTATCCATAGCTACGTTGATCTCCATGTGCTCGCCGCCCACCAACGCCACTGCCGCGCCGATAAATGTCATCCACACCAGCAGTGTTTGGCAGACCTCCGCGCCCCAGGCGATCGACTGGTGGAAGATATAGCGCGAGACGACCTCCACGAGCACCACTGTGAAGACGACGATCACCGACAATATAAGTAAAAGCTCAAGAGGGCGGTACGCCCTCTTGAGAAAATCATTATTCTTTTGAGACATAGGCCTATTTCCCGTATTCACGCACCATATCCATCAGCTCTTTGCCGAAGGTGCTCTCGTAGCTTTTCCATACCGGCTGTACCGCCTTCTGGAAAGCTGGCTTATCGACATCGTTGATCTCCATGCCCTTTGCCTTGAGCTTGCCGAGGAACTCGTTCTCTTCCTTTATAGTCTCCTTGCGCTGTGCGACGCACCATTTCTGCGCGAGCTTCTTGACGGTTTCCTTATCCTTCGCGGACAGCTTGTTCCAGACGTCGCTGTTTACGCACAGCACCGCCGACCCCCAGATATGGCCCGATTTTGAAAGATATTTCTGTACTTCGTTGAAGGCGTTGGAGTAGATTATCGCGTAGGGGTTCTCCTGTCCATCCACGACCCCCTGCTGCAGCGCTGAATAGAGCTCTCCAAAGTTTATCGCCATCGGAGCGGCGCCGAGAAGCTTAAAGGTGTCGAGGCGCATCTTGTCTGGGGTGACGCGGATCTTGAGTCCCTTGAGGTCTTCAGGTTTCACGATGGGTTTTTTATTGTTCGTTATGTGTCGGAAGCCATTTTCCCACCAAGCAAGGCCAACGATTCCTTTCTGGCCTAGGAGATCGAATAGGTATTTACCGAGCTTGCCGTCGAATGCCTTATAGGCGGCCTCGTGTGTCGGCCAGGCGTATGGAAGAGCCTCGATGCCAAACTTCGGGTCGATCGACTGGAAAGATCCACCGCCTATAAGTCCGCCGTCTACCGTACCGAATGTGAGTCCCTCCACCATGTCCTTCTCATTGCCGAGCTGTCCGCTTGGGTAGAGCTGGATAACGACACGTCCATCAGTCTCCTTCTTCACTTCGTTTGCAAACCCTGTAAGGTTCCTATGCCAGGAGTGATCGGTATTAAGGACATGACCGATCTTGATCGTAGTCGAAGCAAATCCTGATGAGGTAAACAGAGCCGTTGCCATTAGAGCGATAGATAATACCAGAGCCAATTTCTTTACCATTTTTAAAAGTTCCTCCAGTACAAAAATAATTTATCTATGCAATGATAGTACTATAGAAAAAAGTGTCAATAACCAATTAAATAAATTTTGTTCAGCTGCAAGAAATTTCATCGGTAAAAGATCGGATATATTTGAAAAAATAAGAAATAAAAATATCTTAAATAAAGAGTAGCAAAACTATACAATCATTTTGCCACCACTGCGAAAAATATGAGCGGCACGCCACCGCAGTTTTTCAGTGCGTGGGACATTCCCTTTTTTGTTGTAAAGATATCTCCTGCGTGGGCGGGACATTCGCCGCCGTCATAAATGTAAAGACCCTCTCCCGATACGACCGCGTAGACCTCTTCGTCGTCCTCATGGCGGTGCAGCCCGATGCTGGCACCAGGTGCGAGCTCGATTCGGGAGGCGAACGTCAGTGGACCACAGGAGGAAATAAGCGGAGAGGCGAATATCCTCGCCTCTCCGCTTCCTCCACGCAAATTCGCGGTTATTTCAGGTTTTTCATCCTGTCTTATCAGAGCCATGTTACTCCTCGGCGCTCATGCTCTTGAGCATTTCGTCGAGTTCGACATAGCTTGTCTTGCCGTTGCCGAGCAGGGGGATCGTCTCCATGTGGATTAGCTTCTTGGGTATCGCGATCTCCGCCATGCCGAGGTCGGAAAGTTTCTGACGCAGGTCGTCGCGCTTCATGTCGGTCATTGTCGTCACCGCCGTCAGCGTCTCGCGGTTCGCGCCGTGCATCATCGTGACGGCGTGCTGCTCCTCGGGCCATATCTCATAGATCGCCTCTTCGACGGCGGCGAGCGAGATCATCTCTCCGCCGATCTTAGCGAAGCGCTTTGCACGCCCGAGGATTGTCACGTACCCTTCGTCGTCGATGTGAACGATGTCGCCGGTGTCATACTTCTTAAACCAGGCGTACTCGTCCTCGCCCACCAGATCCCGGCGGACG
>OHCS01001010.1_pt1 | contig 13367 bp, 14 predicted proteins | sample 1566741 | NCBI WGS metagenome assembly OHCS01 (sample SAMEA3879604, study PRJEB24766) | human gut metagenome | biome: human-associated habitat; feature: feces | place: USA | collected 1985/1987 | reverse complement strand
CATGTGAGCAAGGCAAAGATAAATTCTCTTGTCCATTAAATTATTATGATTAAAAAAGAAACAATATCAAGAAGTAAAAAAGAGTTATTTCGACCTTAGGTAATAAGGGATAAATAACCAACACAACAACTTACCCAATTTCAAAACAATCATTAGGAATTTATAAATATCTATTCCCTATATTTTAAAACTTTTGCAGGTATACCTGCCATTACAGCATTTGTTGGTACATCTTTAATAACTACGGCACCAGCACCAATAAGACAGTTTTCTCCTAATTCATGTACACCAGTCATTACAGTAGCACTAATGCCTATATAAGCATACTTATGTGCAATAATTGAAGCACCAAAATTTACTCCAAAGGAAAGAAATACTCCTTCTTCTAAAATAGTATGATGAGAAACTACACTATTAACGCTCATCATTACAAAGTCATGTATGTTACACCAAGGCATAATTACCGTTTTAGGAAGAATATATATCCCCTTATCTCCAATTTTAACATTAGGAGAAAGCACCACTGTAGAATGAATAAAATTAGGAACCTCATATCCCAGACTTAACGCACATTTTAATATTTCAACCCGCAATTTATTATTTCCTAAAGGACAATAAACAGCTTCAACATCATATTCATCTTTCAAACAAGCAAGAAAATCCAATTTCCCCAACACAGGAATGCCATATACCTTTTGGTTGATATACCTAGGATCGTCATCCAAAAAACCTACAATTTCAATACCAGCTTCTTGAAGATAAGCTAAATAGACTTCTCCATAAGTGCCTGCACCAATAATAACACTTTTCATATTCTTTTCCTTTAATTATGCCCGTTAAAAGGCACAGTAGTAGCCTCTCCCTCTTTTGATATCCCTTCCTTAATAAAAACTTTTCTTATTGTAGCAAATGCAATTTTCATATCTAAATAAAAAGAACAATGATCTACATACCAAACATCCAGTTCAAACTTTTTTGTCCAACTCAAATTATTTCTTCCATTAATCTGTGCCCAGCCAGTTATTCCTGGACGTACTTCATGGCGTCTCATCTGTTCTTTAGAGTATAAAGGTAAATAATATGTTCTCAAAGGACGAGGACCAACCAAAGCCATATCACCTTTCAATACATTAAGCAATTGCGGTAATTCATCAATAGAAGTAGAACGTACAAACTTTCCTATTTTAGTCAAACGTTTCTCATCCGGTAATAAATTACCATCTTCGTCACATTCGTCAGTCATCGTTTTAAATTTGATAACTTTAAAAATCTTACCTGACTGGCCCGGACGATCCTGCCAAAAGAAAGCACCTGCACCCTTATTGGCAAAGTGTAGCCAAAGGGTGATAAACAACAGTATTGGCCAGATGATGGACAATACACAAAACGCGAGAATGAAGTCTATTCCTCGTTTGAAAAAACAGGAGTACATAATAAAACGATTATGAGTAGAAGTTGAAAACAGATATGATATTGACAGCTTGTATTGAGCAATGATTAGTGAAGATTCTAATAAAAGCACAAAAAGTAAATCTTTTTAAAAAAGCCTAAAGCAAGTGCTTACATTTCAAATCTACTGAGCCAATTATCGAATCGATAATAATCTATAAACCCACTCTTCACCTGAACAAAAGGACGAGACATAAAATCTGCTAATCCTTCTAAATTCGAATTATCTATAATAAAAATGTTATTCGAGTTATAGAATGGGGCATATTTTAGAAGAGGATTATTGCTAATCAATTTCTTGTTAAAAAAGAGACTTTCCATCACTCTTAATGAATACCCCTCTTGACCTTCCTGTAATATTTCCAATATTGCACCAGATTTTTTTATAATCGCAATTACATCTGAATAGGCAATAAAAGGCGAATAATTATTTCCTTTTGAACTTTTTTTATCCGCAATTATATGAAAATCAGTTTTAATTCCCAATTGTTCTATTTTCGATTTAAGAGTGCATAACTCCTCATAACGACCTTTGTCGCGTCCAACAAAATAAATTGTTCCATTGTTGGTTGTCACAGACTCAGGGTTCATAAAATAGTAAGTAGAATTAAATCTCAAATTGTATCGTATACAGTCAGATTGAGTAAAACTCCATAACTCGCTATGCTTCCTCAGTGATTTGGACGGCTTCGGAGATGTTTTCCCGTCTACAGGATTCCAATACCAATATATTATTCTTCCTCTATAACCTATCTTTCTTAGGGTCGCTGGAACAGTGCTATTAATAACGTTTGCATTTATGATAATACTTTGATAGGAGTTTAATCTATCAATCCAACTACTTAAATAGGATTTAGTGGATAGGCCACAGACAGAAAGAACATATCGTTTAGCTCTCTTCAAAAGACCACAAGAACCATAAAGAGGCTCATGATCAACTAAATTCGGGAAATTCTGATTTATGTACTTTGGAAAGTCATCAGATAAACTGGGCCAAAGCATCAAGATTGTAGAACGCGATGAACTATGAATCATAGAATTATTGATTTACTTTACCTAACTTTTCGTTTAATAGCTCACGAGCAGTACTAAGAATCACCGTTTTCGCACATTCAATGTCATAGCGCATGGCTACTTTTGCATTATGCTCACCAAAAGTTCTACGCAGAGATTTATCTGAAATAAGTATCATTAAAGCTTTTGCAAATCCATCCACGTCATACGGAGATAAGCAAAATCCTGTTTCACCATCATGGGCATAGTCTTTTATTCCTCCAACGGTTGAGCTTATCAATGGAAGCCCGGATGCCATAGCTTCCAAAGGAGCAATACCCAAACCTTCTCTAACTGACGGATGAACAAATATATCGGCCACTCTACATAAATCAGCTATATCTTTTCTAAAACCTAAAAAATGCACCTTTTGCCTTATGTTCAGACTAGAGGCAAGAAGCTCAAGTTTTGTTTTGTCAGGTCCTTTACCACACACAACATAATGAACATTATTTAGATCGCATTTAGCAATAGCCTTTATAATAACCTTCTGATTCTTATGAATTTTAAGCTCACCGACAGAGAGAATCATGACGTCATCATCTGATATTCCGATTGATTTTCTTAATTTCTTATAAAAATCTACACTTAAAATATGGTCTATGAATTTCTTCACATCCAATCCTATTCCATGAATTTTTCTAACATTCCGAGCCTTAAATTTTAATGCTCTTGTATAGTCCTCCTCGTTTATTGTCATAAGCATATCTACATATCCAGACATTATGTACTCAATGGGATAATATAATATCCAATTTATCAGAGGAGCTCCGCTAAAAAAATGGAATCCATGAGCCAAATACCACACTTTAGATCCTTTCCGACGTGCTTCTCTCGCAGCTATACGTGTTACTACACTCATCACTGGACCATGTGTCCATATCACGTCGTAATTGCCTGAATCTACTATTGCTTTGACTTCACGCAAACCTTTGAGATTACGACAAACCTTGAAAGGGCTTCTCGCTAAACCAACTGTGTAAAATTTGATATTCTCATTAAAAATATTACGTAACGTATCTCCTCCTCCAATATAATCAGAACATGCTATATCTATTTCCCATCCGTCATTAATTAAAGCCTCAATATGAGGTTTCAAGAAGGCTCTAATCATACTGTCAGGTGCAGTGATCAGCATTCTTTTTTTAGATTCTTTCATTTTCGAACCGATTTAGATTTCATAATAAAATAAGTTGCGCTTAAAAGACTTTTCAAGGAGTCTCTGAAAACAATATTTTGTATCATTAGTATCAATCCCAAGCCACATATCAAGACTATCCAATTCTCAGTGTACAAGGAAATAAAAATGTGAAATACTGCAAACAATAACTCATATAGCGACATTGACATCGTTTTTACTTTCATGAATTTTCCTATAATTTGTTCTGAAATAAAACATCTAATCGCCCCTATAGCAACCATACTAATAAGAGTCAGCACCAATGAATTGAAAACATAGACGCTAATAACTCCGAAAAGAACACTAAGCGCAAGTATAAGATAATTTACATACATCATTTCCTTTTCACGCCTTAATACCTTAAAGTAAGTAATAAATACCAGATTCATCTTAGCATCGAATATGCACATAGGCAATAGAATTGCTAAATATGCAACACTATCTGCATAATTCGGTAGCCATAGATTTATCAGCCATTTGCCCGGTATCATCAGAAAATATATCCACGGCATTAAGAAAAAGCAAAATCGGAACATATTAATGTAAGCATATAACTTTCCGTCATCTGATGTACATCGCAGAGCCGGGGAGAAAACCATTGAAACCTGCCGGATAAAGACAAGAGCAAACGCAGTAAGAGAAAGAGCCAAAGAAACTTTACCAAAAACAATAATACCCCAATGGCTATCTATAAAAAATCGGTCGATTCCCGCAATCAGCAAAGAAGCTATTCCAGATAGCATTAGAGTGATTCCAACCTTTATAGAATCTTTCAACTCCGGCCATATTTTTTTATATGGCACTGATATTTTTGACAGAAAATAGCGACCTTTATAAAGACTATAGCATAAATTAAGTAAAGAACCGACTATAAAAACACATAGAAATATGTATATATCTCTAATTCCCAATAAAATAAGTACTATTAAAGATAATAGAAAAAAAAGTTTGTCAATTATCACAGAAAAAGAATACCAATGTGTATGATTTGCAGCTTGAAAGATATAACCCATATACATTGAACAATTGAAAATAACCATATAGATAACACTAAAAAAAAATATGATTCTCCTTTCGTATGTCATTGGAGCAAGAATCAGTATAATGGTTATTATTACTGCAAAAATTATCTGTATCATCACAACTATGCGAAACTGCCCGCTAACAGCATTGCGATTCATTTCGCTAAAATCTAAGCCACTATATTTAAGATAAACGCCATCGTTTATTCCGCAATGAAAAAAGCCAACATAAGCAGAGTAAAAAATGAATAACTGCCAAAATGAATACCCTTCCACACCTAAGAATTTGGGAAGTAAAAGAGTAACAACACAACTTTGAACAAGGGATATTATCTGGGCTGTAAAGGCAACTTTTAGATTTCTACCTAACTGACCTATGTTCATATTGAGTGAATAATGTTCGTTTTCCGTATAATAACACCAATAAAGAAAAGATTATAATATAGACTAACTGACTAATACTCAAAACAAAACGAATTAAACATTCGCCTATTCCTTGCATAGCAATTCCATAAATTAGAAATGAATAAAGCATTAAATATATGGGGTGTCCGCCCCATTTCCGTAACAAATGATAAGCAATTCCAGCAAAAAAACCGATTAGACACTCTATTATATACACACCAACTAAACCAAAGTCATAATAATACGTTCTAAGAGCTGTATAAATATTAGTCGATTTGCCTTTCCCTACGGAAACAAATGGCAAAAAATGAATATCATTGGGCACAGACATTCCGCAAGCATTTAAAAGTCCATAAAAGCCAAAGAATGTTTCCTCTCCAAAAAACCTACTATCAGGTTTATATACTTCAAGACTCCGATCTAATGCTATTATGGCCGCTCCACTATACCCAAAAAGCATCTCATCCCACGAGGATTTTCCAGTTTTTCCTGTCAAAAGGCCCAATGTTTGGAACACTGTAAAAAATATAACAAATGCTAGAAACATCCTTTTAATCACACTAAAAAGACGATTTAAGCTCAATCGAGTCCTTTTACTTTTGAATATATTAAGGTAATAAGCGACAATAAAAACAAAACAAATATATTGAAGCATAAAGGTACGTCCTGATCCCAATGCACTAACGAGCAAAGAAACAAGAATAACAATCATTTCCAATTTACTCTGCAACAGTGACGTACCGACCTTTTCTTCTCCGATTACAATTTTCTGAATCAAAAAATAGGAATAAAAGTAACCACTTACTTGAACGAAAAATGAGACAAGCGTTAATGCCATATTTCTAGACTCTATCGTACCATGAACCGAAGCAGCCCTATTATATTCCATCATATTGCTATAATCAGCATTTATGCTAACTGAAAGAGCTGTACTCATTGCATTTTGAATTCCCAAATACAATATGAAAACACAAAATATAAGATAAATAAATGTGATTTTCTTTTTAGGCAAGCGCAAAATCACCATATAGTTACTATACTGTTTTCCTGCAATCGTGGTACTATAAGCACTACCCAAAAAGAACGAAAGGGCAAATGCTGCTAGCGCACTTACTATGAATAAGGACGTTTCAAAGCTTATGTCAACCGGAGTACCAATAACATTAGACAAAGCTATTAAAGAAGTAAGAAGAAAAGACTCACATACCAATGGAAATGGAGCCATAGGATCGCAATTAGATGAAACAAGTGCAAAAATAGTCAATAAAAAAAGCATTAGTACTAATGCTAACATACCCGATTTCCCTTTTTTAGTTGTCTATATATCGCCTTCAGTTTATCAGCAGATAAACTAATATCAAACTTGGTATTTTCAATTTTCCGCCTTGCTTTTTCACGGTCGTAATCCTGCAATGACCAGTCTATTGCCTTTATCCAATCTTCCAATGGAGCGTTTAAGTCTAAAAAACGGACATTACCTGTCACATCAACGGCTCGCGTTACGACAGTAGATGTAACTATCCGAAGCCCAGCTGCTTGCGCCTCAACAATCGCATTGGGAAGCCCTTCAAATTTTGACGGAAATAAGAAACTATCAAAAATACCCAAAAGACATTTGACATCGCTTCGACTCCCTAAAAAATGCACTTGCTCCGATATACCTAACTTAGATGCATATTCTTTCATTTTTTCCAGTAATGGCCCGTCCCCCACCAAAACAAGACTTACATCACCATGAAGTTTAAAATATCGGCTGAAAAGTTCTAATATAAAAACGTGATTTTTCGCCTCTACAAACCGGCCAACATGTCCAATTATCTTAGCTTTTATACCCAATTTAGTTTTTAATTCTTCAAATACTTTTTGAGGAAAAACAAATGTTTTGCTATCAACTCCGTTGTCTATAACTTCAAATGCCTTGTTCCCATGCATCCATATTCCTGCCTCGGGACCGCAAGCAAAACATTTATAGGGAACATTCTTTATTTTATAACGATTATAGTAGTGAAGACACTTTCCTATAATACCCCCTACATTATTTTGGGTATTCCTTGAATGAAGGATGATATTTATATTTCTGGAATGCGCTTCAATAATTGGTGTCGTATTCAAAAGGGCATTCGCATGAATATGTATACAGTCGTATCCTTTGTCTAATAATTTTCCTAATTGTCTTTTATGCTCAAGTGGATGCTTGAAGAAAGGCGGTAAAACAAATATTTTACCTCCACGTTTATCAATCATCTCCCTTAAATGTATATTAGTAATATCCGAATTTTGTATACAAAAATCTATTTGAAATTCGTTTGAATCCAAAAAGGGAAGCAAATTCGTCAGAGTAGTTTCAACCCCTCCTATATTCAAACCATATAAATAATGTAAAATACGCATTACTGATTATATTTATGACATATTTAAAATGTAAACTATAATACCAAATATTGCAAACAGAATCTATAAACAGATATAAAAGTGGAGTCTATTTACCTATACAAAAATAATATATTCCAACCTCCATCACTTCTCTCTTTTCATAGATATTTCGTCCATCAACCACCACTGCCTGCCTCATCGTCTTCTTCAACACCCCCCAACTCGGCATCCTAAACTCCTTCCACTCCGTCACCAACAGCAACGCATCCGCATCCAATACCGCATCATACATATCCGTAGCATAGACAACCTTATCCCCTATCCTACGCTTACATTCATCCATCGCAATCGGATCATAAACCTTCACGCTTGCACCAGCCTCTATCAACCTATCAATCAAAACCAATGCCGGAGCCTCTCTCATATCATCCGTTTCAGGCTTGAAAGCCAAACCCCATAAAGCGATTTGCTTACCTTCCAAGTCTCCATTATAATGCTTCAGCAATTTATCAAAAAGAATACTCTTTTGTCTCTCATTCACCTCTTCAACAGCCTTCAAAACACGCATCGGATAACCATTCTTTTCCGCAGTCTTTATCAACGCCTTCACATCCTTCGGAAAACAAGAGCCACCATATCCACAACCGGGATACAAAAATTTACTGCCAATACGACTATCCGCACCAATACCTTTGCGAACCATATTCACATCAGCACCAACCAGCTCACAGAGGTTAGCGATATCATTCATAAAGCTAATCCGTGTAGCCAACATAGAATTAGCAGCATACTTTATCATTTCCGCACTCGGAATATCAGTAAATATCAACCGATAATTATTCATCATAAAAGGCTTGTAAAGACGCTCCATTATAGCCTTGGCCTTTTCCGATTCCACACCTACCACCACACGGTCGGGCTTCATAAAATCATCTACCGCATCACCTTCTTTCAGAAACTCGGGATTGGAAGCCACATCAAACTCTATCTTTACATTACGCTTGTCAAGTTCTTCCTGAATGGCAGACTTTACCTTTTGTGCGGTACCCACAGGAACCGTACTCTTAGTTACAACCAGTACATACTTATTCATATTGCATCCAATAGTACGCGCAACTTCCAGTACATATTTCAAATCAGCACTGCCATCCTCATCAGGAGGAGTACCAACTGCACTAAACACAACCTCTACATCATCCAGACACTCCTTCAAGTCCGTTGTAAATTTCAGACGGCCCGCAGTATAGTTACGATGAACCATATCTTCCAAGCCCGGCTCATAAATGGGAATAATACCTTTCTTCAGATTTTCTATCTTACTGTCCTGCACATCCACACAAGTCACGTCAATCCCCATTTCCGAAAAACAGGTACCTGTCACCAAACCGACATAGCCGGTACCAACTATTGCTATTTTCATACTATCTTAGTTCACTTTTAATTACAATTGATAAAAAGAACGATACCAGTCTATCGTCTCCTGAACTCCCTCTTTAATCGGCTTATCAGGCTTAAACCCTAACTCATCCTGCAAAGCCGAAGTATCCGCATTCGTTTGATAAACGTCTCCCGGCTGCATCGGAAGATATATCTTCTCAGCCGGACGGCCTATCGCTTCTTCTATAGCGTGGATAAAGTCCATAAGCTTCACAGGATGTGAATTACCGATATTATATATTTTGTAAGGAGCAGTAGAAGAACTGGGATCAGGAGCCTGGGCACTCCAGTCAATATCAGGAACAGGGATGTGGTCTATTACACGAAGAATCCCTTCAACGATATCATCAATATAAGTAAAATCACGCAGCATATCTCCATTATTGAAAACTTTTATCGGCCTCCCGTGCAACATGGCATCGGCAAAAAGGAAAGGTGACATATCCGGACGCCCCCAAGGACCATAAACCGTAAAGAACCGTAAACCGGTAGAAGGAATACCATATAAATGGCTGTAAGTATGAGCCATTAATTCATTTGATTTCTTTGTCGCTGCATAAAGACTCACAGGATGCGCTATACTGTCTTTTTCCGAAAAAGGAACCTTCCCATTCAAACCATAAACACTACTGGAACTGGCATAAATCAAATGTTTCACCTGATAATGCCGGCAACCTTCCAACACATTCAAGAAACCATCTATATTACTTTCTACATAAGCATACGGGTTCTCTATGGAATAACGCACTCCTGCTTGAGCAGCCAGGTTTACAACCTTGTCAAAATGCTCATTGGCAAAAAGCATTTGCATAGCCTGTTTGTCTTCCAAATTCATACGGACAAACCGAAAATGCTTATATGCACTACTTGGGACAAATTTATACCAATCAACAGAACTTTTATCAATGCCTAAAGTCTCTAAACGGCCATATTTCAAATCGACATCATAATAACTATTTATATTATCCAAACCAACTACTTCATCTCCCCTAGAAAGCAATTGTTTACATACGTAGGAGCCTATAAAACCAACAGAACCAGTAACTAAAATTTTCATTTATCTCATTTATACCATTAATCAATATGCACTGGGGCAATGATTCGACTCAGTCTAAAAAAACAAAATCTTCCAACACATCCATTACTATATATCGAATTTAATTTTAAGTTCGCAACAAAGACACACACTCCCAGTACCTAATTTGAGCACTTACTTTTATTTGATTAAATATTGAAATATTCATCCAATCTCTACCAACCTAGGATGCCTGTTATCCTTTTCACTCAAAAGAATCTTATCTATTGGTATCCTCCAATCAATTCCCAAATCCGGATCATCCCACGCCAAAGCACTTTCACTTTCCGGAGCATAAAAATTATCACACTTATATTGAAATATCACTTCCTCACTCAACACACTGAAACCATGTGCAAAGCCTCTGGGGATAAAGAACTGGCGATGATTTTCTTCTGTAAGCTCTACAGCTACATGCTGTCCGAAGGTCGGAGAACCTTTTCTAATATCCACAGCAACATCCAAAGCAGCTCCTTTCACTACGCGCACCAACTTGCTCTGAGCAAAAGGCGGTTTCTGAAAATGCAAACCACGAATGACACCATAAGACGATTTGGATTCATTATCCTGCACAAACGTCGTCTTACAAACTTTTTCTTCAAATTCTCTTTGGTTGAAGGATTCAAAAAAGTAACCGCGATCATCTTTAAAAAGACGAGGTTCAATGATGACAACGCCCTCTATCAATGTTTTTATAACTTCCATATTGTTTCAAAAGATATATGTAGAGGCATTTTATTCATCAACATATTCCCACGGATAAGGATTATTGACCGCATTTTGAAACTCCTCGGCAGCTTCCATTTGTTCAACTGTGAGCGATGATGAATCCCAAGAAGCGATAATGGCACGCCCCTCGTCAGCTAAAGACTCATCGAACACTTCACCATAGCAAGCAGTGAGCAAGCGAAGTTTTAATAACGAAGCGGGAAGAGTATCGAGGATATCCCAGCAACGATCCAACACTTCCTGAACATGTTTCTGTTTTTCACCATGATCAACGAAGGAAGCACTATAACCCATCAAGAGAGCAAGACAAACATCCGCCTGTTCTTCAACTGTGGAGCCTTTTACACCGGAATTATACAATGCCGTGGTCAGGCGATAAACCTCGCCATTACGACGGGAAAGATCGTCGCTATAGACAGGACTCCCGTCCATACCCAAATACATCAGATCGTGCGCCGCACGCTGAAGGACAGCTATTTCTTCAGAAAGAGACATAATGATTTATGATTTATAATTTATGATTTATCAGCCATCCCAAAAGCAATGGCCGACCGTCAACTATTTGATGACTTCTATAAGATCCGGGTGGATAGTAGCCATGGCAACAGCGATGACGCCTTGTATCTCGACAACCACACGGCGATCACGCGCACCTTTCACTTTCAGGAAAATTCCTTCCTGACCCTCGAAATCACCACCTGTGACACGAACTTTAGTACCTTTAGACAGGTTCAGTTCATCAGGCTGGAAATACAGAAGATGGTCATTATAGGTACCGGCAACGGCAATGAACCGCTGCATCTCGCTGTCCGAGATGATAATCTTTTGACCGCTACGGGTATCGGTGATATATTGCAAATAAGTTACCTGAGATTTTATACGCTTCACATCAGAAGGGCGGGCATGAACAAAAAGCAAGTTATGGATCACCGGAACCAAGGCACGAACCTTCTTCCCTTTCTTTATGCTGATCTTATATTGCATAGGAACAAAACAGCCTATCCCCTCTTTTTCAAGTAGACGCATAGCATCTGGCTCTCTACGGTAGGTGGCACGCATCGCATACCATATTTCGATTTCTTTATCCACTTCCATTTTAGGGGTTATTTCAGAAAAGGGTGTTCTCTTGGGGCTTCGAAACCCTTACACACTCCTGAGTTTCAATCACTTGCGAACGCTTTATGTAAAATATGACAAGCAATGCGTCCCTCTTGCCAACAGATTTTATGCAGTAGTTCATTACCTCGAAGGTAAAAAGCTATAAACGAACTAGTTAAATAGAAATATCATCTTTTAATCGTTCGTTTAATGTGCGTAAATATTTTTAAAATATCCAGAATTGAGATAGGTATAAAAAGAATTGATATTAACTAATATTTTTATAAAACCTTTATAACTTATATTCAACAACTTAGATAGACAAAGCAGGTATTATAAAAATATTTTTCATCAAACATTTTGTCAGTTAAAAAAACACATTTATCTTTGTGCACATTAAACGAACGTTTTTTGGGCACTCCCAAAAATTACGTATAAAACAACTATAGATCAGCAACTTACCATCAAAAAAGTGACTTTTTTTTTCACTTATTGCATAATCGATTTTCACCCTTCATCTTTATCTTATACTTTTGTATCTTTTTAAACATTGCAAATATCAGTTAATAAGCAATCAATATGTAAATCAAATGGAAAGTATAAAGAAAAACAAAAAACTTAAATGGCATACCCAAATAAATAAGACAGACAAGACATACAATATTGTAAATCAAAGAAATACAAGTAGAAAAACAGTAAGTAATGTCAGCATAATTGAGGAAGAATGGCTGGCTGAACGGAAGTATTTCGGAATTAACACCTATGCATACGTAGGCATACTCAGAGCCTTCAAATTAGGGGCTTATAGAGGACTTGGAATCAAAACAATCAATGATTTAGCAGCACATTTATTCGCAAGTGGAAATATATTAAAACAGGATAAAGGAAGAGATACTCCACTGAAATTAAGCAGTTTAAGAACAGAGCTAAGAAAAGTGTGGGCAGTGATAAAACAGGAAGATACGGCAAACATAGATCCTTATGGATATGACGTGAAATTAAATCCATAATAGTTCATTCCAAAGAAAGAGGCGACCTTTGCACGAAATTTAAAAAGCAACGCAATGGAAAACTCTTTTAGAATGTCACTATTCATGCCCCCTATCTCTCCGATAAAGGACAAAACAACAGGAAGGATCGTAAAAAACGCCACACTGACTCCACTACGCACAGTGGAACTCAGCGAAGTATACAAGTTAGTCACTTCAAACGCGAAACTTGCCGCGCTCACTCTCGATGTACGAAACGCCGTACAGCAGGGTGACGACAGTGTCTGCCGCCTATTGAAGCAGCAGACACTGCCCTACGTGACCCCATGCGGAGTCTTCACCCGACGTAGGAGCGACTGTATAGAAGAAACGTCCGGACTCGTAGTAGTGGACGTAGACCATCTCGAATCCAATGAGGAAGCCCGAAAACTGCGCCAACTACTATTCGAAGATCCCTATCTACACCCCGTGTTAGTGTTCATCAGTCCCACCGGAAAGGGCGTGAAAGCCTTCGTACCCTGCGCACCCGGACAAAGCGCCACAGATGGAATCCGCTG
>OHCS01000990.1_pt1 | contig 13573 bp, 7 predicted proteins | sample 1566741 | NCBI WGS metagenome assembly OHCS01 (sample SAMEA3879604, study PRJEB24766) | human gut metagenome | biome: human-associated habitat; feature: feces | place: USA | collected 1985/1987 | reverse complement strand
ACAACGGATAAAAAAGCAGCGCTTGTTTGTTCATGGCGCGAAGGTATACAAAAAAGCGGAGTTATGTTATACTTCTCCCTACCTCCCGGAGAAAAACAGAATATCGCTCACGTACGCAATTATTAGGAATACACATTCTTAAACGATCGCCTCGAGTACCACACATCGTAAGCAAACCGTAATAATAAAGTAGACTACGGAAATTATCTATATCCGTTACCCGTTCGGCAGGAAAGGATGTATGTAAGTCCACCAAGATCTCTCCCTTTGCCGCGATTTCCTCGATGATACCCATACGATTTTCCTCCTGTACGAAGTCACGATCAATACGTGCCAGCATCTTCAGCTTACTATAGTCCGTTCGGATATTCTTATCGGCCATTTCTACCGGGGAACAATGAAAATCAACTTGCCAACGTAAATAATACAAAGTCATATCACAGTTAAAAATCCGATCGTCACCCAAGCTCTCTCTTGCGAAACAGTAATTATCATACCAAGGCTTCATTTCCGTAATCATAGCCTCAGCATCCCCTTTGAGCATATCGTTTTGCTGATAATAACGGAACATCTCACGAACATCCGTTTCATCAAAACCCATCATGGCATTAAAACGAGGATCTACCGAGATATTCCAGTCTATATTATATCCACTCGACAAATCATCCAGCGTCACAGGGCTTACCCCCATCATGAATATACGGTCAAACATTCCCTTGAATTGTTTGAAATACTCCCGGTAGAAACCACTGGCATGAGTCAAATCATGAAACATTCGCTGCCCATGCTCACTCAATATCACATTGGTAAAGTTGTCGTACTCATCTATAATGAGATACAGGGGATATCCCTTTTCCTTCGCTTTTACCTCTATGTAAGCCAGCTTAGACTTGGCGCTTTCTATATGCTCGACGGTCTCCTTAAAATCAGCGTCATAATAAGCTGCGTACACATGTGCGAACTGATTAATGATTAAGCCGCAATAATCATTGAAACTTGTCATCAGGTCCGCTCCCGGCATCGAACAGCCCGCTTTAGAGAAATCGAAATAAAGTACCTGATACTTATTCCTTTCACCGGTTGGATGCGTACCAATCCAGAGATCTCCAAAATATGCATCAAAATCATCCTGACGCAATATATCATAATACGTACGCATCATGCTAAGGAATACGCTCTTGCCAAACCGTCTCGGACGGATCAAGAAAAGATAGCTAGGCATCTTCTCGATAAGCGGAAGGTACATCGTTTTATCCACGAAATAGAAATTACCATTCCTTATTCGATTGAAATCTGATATTCCGTAAGGGATTCCTTTCACTTGACTCATACTGAAAATATTTTGTTGTTTGGCAAAGTTAAGGCATTTTATGGAACAAGCATTATAATATAATGAAAGATGATACATCTTATCGCTGCAACATGATACATCTTGTTATTGTAAGATGATACATCTTATAGGGAAAAGACGCATCATCTTTCATGGGGATAAATTTGGTAGGGTCCCATACGCCAGTCCCTCTGCAAAAAGCCTCAAAAGCCCCCCTAAAAAAAGCAACGTCTGTTTGGGGCAGTAGAACCTCAGTGGGGATAGGCGTATGAGTTAGCTATACCCACCCTTTTGATCAAGGAGAATTTCATCCGTATCGGCACAAGCGATAAGCACTAGTGCCTAGGACCTGCACAAGTAGTCCTTACGGCCCACGCCGGTAGTCGCGCATAAAAAAGGTTGTGCCAGTGTTTTGGCACAACCTTCTGCTCTTGTCTCTTTTATTTTCCAATGGATCTTCGGATTCATAGAATCCAAATACATCAGATTATACAAAACGAGCTAGACAAAGTATAAGCATACCTCATCTAGCTCCGAAAAATCCTTATTTGAACGCAGGATAACCCGGGTTCTGAGTCAATTTATCGTTAGATTGATAAGCATCTTGAGATATAGGGAACAATTTCAAATAAGCATCTGTCTTTCTCACACAATTTGAAGCAGCCCACATACCTTTGTCATAGACCCCGAAACGGATATCATCCTGACGGTTGTGCATCTCCCAAGACAATTCGAGTCGACGCTCAAGAAGGATATCATCCAGCGTAACAGTAGCGTAATTGTGATTGGAATCACCAAACGCACGTTCACGGACTTGATTAACCAAGCTTGTGGCCTCAGACGCACTACCACCACTACGAAGCAATGCCTCTGCTTTCATTAAAAGAACATCCGCATAACGGAACACATGGAAGTCATTACCCATAGCGTCTGTCAAAGTCGTTGAGTACGGCCATTTTTGGCAACGTGCGCCATCGTGCTGATTTACCGCTCCCCAAGTTGTTCCATCATATTCCGTACCAGCCAACATAGTAACATCGATCGTATGGTTCAACAAGAAACCATGGTCTGTCTCAATAGGCTCACCGGTCGAGGCATTATACATCTGGCCGATCAAGAATGTAGCTTCCTTACGAGGATCGTCATCAGAGAACAATTTAACATATTCCGGCTGCGCACAAACACCATTCCAAGCAGAAACACCGTTAGAAAGAGCCAACTGATCTTTGTAGTGCAACGTACGGTTCATCAATTGCCAACGATTATCCTTATCCGTATCCGTCTCTGAGAACGGAGCGGCCAAGATCGCCTCACGAGAACTCTCGTTCGTCAAGGAGAAGTTTGCCTTAAAGTCCGGCTCTAATATATAACCCATCGCCATCACCTTGTCGCAACACTCTGCGGCCATCTGGTAAGCATTGTTACAACTTACACCCCAAGCTTCCGCATTCAAATATAATTTAGCCAACAACGTATAAGCTGCACCTTTCGTAAACTTAGCATAACCATTTTCACGACCCGGACAAGTTTCCGCAATCTCTGTCACTTCTTTAATCAACCAATCAAACACGGCCTGGCGAGGTTGGCAAGCCGGAAGTTCCTTATCCGCATAATCAGTAACCAATGGAATATTGCCCCAATCGTCCATCATCTTGTAAATCCAAAAAGCACGGATACCTCGGATTTCAGATGTATATAGAGACATCTGTTCGTCCGATAAGAAATCAGAAGATTCCACTACCTTCAAGTTGGCATTACAAGTACCGATAGCCTCAGAAGCCGTAGACCATGCTCCCTTGATCACAGAAGTCTGCGAAGTCCATGTGTGCATGTAGATCTCACGATACTGACCACCATCATACCAGTCGCCACCCTTACGGGTAGGAGTAACAGCATCAGATCCCGACATCACATCCAGCGCAATAAAATTTCCATCCGCAGGATAATTCTTCAATGTCTTATACACGGTCCCTACCAACACACTGATCTCCGAATCAGTATAACCGAATGAATCCGCAGGGACATTATCGTATACCGTTTCATCCAAGTTCGTACACGCTGGCATAGAAAAAAGGAGAGCCGTGCCAGTCAAGAACGATATTATATTTCTTTTTTTCATAACGAATGCATTTAAAATTAGAATGATAAGTTAACACCAAATGTAAATGAACGAGCCTTCGGCATATAGTTACGCGGTTCGATACCCGGTGACAGACCGGCATCCGTATCGCTAGCCTCGCCAAGGAAGAGTTCCACTTCCGGATCCAAACCGGAATAGCTTGTGATTACGAACAAGTTCTGAGCAGCTACATAAATACGGGCTTTGTCTAGCCAATCAATCTTCTTCGTATTGAATGTATAACCAATAGACATATTATCCAAACGGGCGAAAGAGGCATTCTCCAAATAATATGAGCTTACACGTGAATTCTCTCTCAGTAACATCAAGTCATCACCTTTCATAGCGTTAGCTCCGGCTACATAGGTATTATTACCATAAGCGGCACGCGGGTTGTTCAACAACTTGCCACCGATCTGCCCACGTAAGAAGAAGCTGGCATCCCAATTCTTCCAAGTGAAGGTATTGTTCCATCCAAATGTCAAATCCGGCTGGGAATCACCTACGTATGTACGGTCATCGTCCGAGATTTGTCCATCCTTATTGACATCTTCCATAATAAACTTACCGTTTTCATCAATGCCGTTACATTTCAACATAAAGAACTGACCGACCGGATAGCCTTCCTCTACCACATGAGAAGTCACGCCGGAAGCGCCGCGGATCCACGGATCACCTACATAAACACGGCTTGTTGAAAACAGGTCGTTAGACAACTTCGTGATCTCATTCTTATTGTGAGACAAATTAATAGAAGTATTCCAGTTAAAGCTCTTATTTCGGATCACGTCTAAGTTCAACATGACCTCGATACCCTTATTGCTCATATCACCAACGTTGGCAGCGATCTTTTTATACACATACGTTGGAGTCGGTACAGCATAGTCATAAAGCATATCGGAAGTCTTCTTACTATAATATTCTACCGTACCGCCCAAGCGACCGTTAAATAACTGGAAGTCTACACCAATATTAAACATAGCAGTTGATTCCCACTTCAAATCCGGGTTCGGGTTCTGCGTGATACGGAAAGAGGTAGATGTACCACCACCGTTATAATAAGTACCATACGGCTGATATAACTCCAAGCTCTTATAAGGCTTCAAACCATCTTGATTACCTGTCACACCATAACCAGCACGCAACTTCAAGTCGTTCAACCAACTGATATCCTGCATAAAGGCCTCTTGAGAAATACCCCAAGCAGCAGATACAGACGGGAACCATCCCCATTTATGATTAGCACCGAACTTAGAAGAACCATCACGACGCATCGTAGCGGTGATCATATATCGCTCATCGTAGCTATAGTGCGCACGAGCAAAGAAAGAGATCAATTTATAGTCATTCTTGCTGGAAGTCACATTACCGATCTTCAAATCGTTACCAGCTTGGATAGAGTTGGCACCCATAGATGCTACAGAGAACTGTGTTGCCAAAGATTCTTGCGACTGATAACCGTTGGTTTCCCAAGAATAACCCAGCAAAGCGTTCAGTTTATGTTTTTCCTCCGCACCGAAAGACTTGTTATAGTCGGCCGTCCATTCCATCAACTCACGATCCCATACGAAGTTACGTCTCTTGGCATAGCCATTCGAGCTATCACCCAAAGAGTTTCCAGCACCACCACCTAACGCATTGTCGGGGCTTTCCCATTGGCTATAATCGCTAGTATAACGACTCTTATATAAGTTCGCCTTTACGTTCAGGCCCTCAATTACTTCAAACTGCACATCGCCTTGTCCATAGAAATAATTATTTTTGAATAATTTGTAGTTTTCATCTTGGGCTTTCACCATGTTACCTTGGTTATAAGCGTTGTCGTTACCCGTAAAATAAGAGCCATCCTCATTGTAAATCGGAACGACCGGAACATTATTGTAAGCAGCGATGAAATAGTCGGCAAACGTAGCTTGCATATCTGTCAAGGTAGCAGCTCCCGTCAAACCAATACGCAAACGATCATTGATTGCTCGTTGCTGGAATTGGAAGCGGAAACTGTGACGCTTCATCCAGTTATCGCGAGCGATACCCTTACGGTCTAAGTAAGTATAAGACGCACGATAGTTACTTTTGGAAGAACCTCCAGACAATGACAAGGCATGATTCTGAGAAATACCCGTACGTAATAAAGCACCGAACCAATCAGTATCAGCGTTATATTTGTCATATTGCGAGATGTCACTACCCAATTGTTTGTTCACATCACGCCATTCGGAAGCATTCAGCATATCCGGTTTGTTAGCAACCTTATCCATTGTCACATAACCATCATAATTAATCTGAGTCTTAGCTCCCGAACCTCTCTTGGTCGTAATCAAGATAACACCACCTGCGGCACGAGAACCATAGATAGCAGCAGAAGAGGCATCCTTCAATACGGAAATAGACTCGATATCTGAAGGAGAAACCGTAGACACCGGGAACACCATCGATAACGATCATAGGACCTTGATCGTTTTGCAAGGTAGAAGTACCACGCAAACGAATCTGAGAGCTACGAGTCACATCACCAGAGCCAGAAGTAATCTGCAAACCAGCCACTTTACCTTGTAGCAAATCTGAAGCATCACGATTAACACCCTTGTTGAAGTTTTCCTCGGAGACATTGGCTACAGATCCGGTAATCTCCTTACGAGTCTGCGTACCATAACCGATCGCAACAACCTCACCCAAATTTACTACGGATGGAGCTAATTTAACGTCCACTTTGTTACGTCCTTTAACACCTTCTTCCAAAGTGTTATAACCAATAAAAGAGAATTGAAGAACGGCTTTTTTCAAGTCGTTAAGCGTTAGAGTGTAATTACCGTCAATATCGGTAATCGTACCATTGGTAGTCCCCTTTTCTACAATGTTCGCACCGATGATGGGCTCACCTTGTTCATCTAGTACCATGGTTTAGAATCATGCTACGTATACTTTGTTAATATCAAACATATTCAATATTTTTCCGTAATAAAAAATCAAGCATGGTAGCATCTAGGTATATCAGGTACCATATGAGTATTACACAATAGAGTGAAATAAATCAATCATCAAAACAAAGTATGGATGGTTTTATGTAATGTTTTTTTACATTATCATGGTTTAATTTTAAAAAAGTTATTATATTTGCCTCGAAAATTCTCAATTGTGTTTGTGAATTCAATGATTGTTAACCTAAAAATTAAGTAATTATGCAACGAAAGAAAACATTTGATTCTTTCAGACGCTGTAAGGTAGTGATACTTTCAGTGTTGATGTCTTTTTGCATGACAGCGGCTTTTGCCCAATCTGGCGCTGTTAAAGGAAAAGTTCTAGATGAACTTGGCGAACCCATCATCGGTGCGAACATCGTAGAAAAGGGAACTACCAATGGTACTATCACTGACATGGACGGTAACTACAGTCTTACCGTAAATGATTTAAAAAAGGCTGTTCTTCAAGCATCCTTTATTGGTTATAACACGATCGAAGAGAGTGTTAAAGGACGTAGCACGGTAGAGATTAAGTTATCTCCATCCGTAGTAAACTTAGGAGAGGTCGTGGCGATCGGTTACGGTACGCAGACCCGTAGGGAGATCACAGGATCCGTGGCGAACGTATCCGAAGAAAGTTTTAACAAAGGTATCACACGTGACGCTTCCGACTTGTTGCAAGGCAAGGTAGCTGGTTTGACGATCACTTCCGGCTCCGGTGATGTGACGCGTGGATCTACGATGCGTTTGCGTGGTACATCCACGTTGCAGAACGACCAAGGTCCGTTAATCGTTATCGATGGTATTCCCGGTGGTGATATGTCGACGGTAGCTCCTTCCGATATCGAGTCTATCTCCGTCTTGAAAGATGCCTCCTCCGCCGCTATCTACGGCTCTCGTGCCGCTGGTGGTGTAGTATTGATTACGACCAAGAGAGGTTCTGGCTCCAAGACACAAATCAGCTATGATGGTTATGTTGCCTTTGATCAGATGGCCAATAAGCCCGATTTAATGAATGCGGACGAATGGAGAGGTTACGCAAATAGCAAAGGTCTAGACTATAGCGTATACGACCAATATGGTGCCGACACAGATTGGTTTGATGAACTGACTCGTACCGGAGTTTCTCAGAACCATTCAATCTCTTTGTCTGGTGGTGGTTCTAAGAACAACTATCGTGCGTCCTATACCTATTTGGATCGAAATGGTATCATGCGCGATAACGATATGCAACGCCATAGCTTCCGCTTCCAGTTCCAGCAGCGTGCGATCAATGACCGTTTGCGTATTGGTTTGGCTGGATCTGCTACCTTGACAGACTCACATGTTCCGAATGGTGACAACTTCGTGTTGGCATACAGCATGTTGCCTGTTTACCCAGTTTATAACGCTGATGGTTCTTACTTCACGAAAGTTAATGCGGAGTATGACCAAGGTAATCCTGTTCAAAACCAAAATCTGAACGAGCGAAAAAACAGCAACGTTTATTTTTATGGTGCCGGTGATATCCAATTTGAGATTATCAACGGATTGAACATCAAGGCAAATTTATATAAGAGCCGTTTCTCTAATGAGTATAGCCGCTATGACGACTCTCGTACGACGGTCGGACAGGGTAATAATGGCTTTGCGCAAAAACGTAATCGGGCATGGGATCGTAACTTGATGGAGTGGACTTTGGACTACAATAAGTCTTTTGGTGCGGACGAAAAACATAAATTGAATGCGATTCTCGGTTACTCTTGGGAGGATAACACATATTCTTATTTCTTCGCTCAAAACCGCAACTTTTTGATCAACGATTTGTCATATAACGCTTTGCAATCCGGAGCCGGATTAAAGACAGGCGACGTTGAGTCTGGTAAGAACTACTACAAATTGATCTCTATGTTCGCCCGCGCTCACTATAGCTATGACGAGCGTTATATGATTACGGCTACCGTCCGTCGAGATGGTTCCTCTAAGTTCGGTGCGAATCATAAATGGGGTACGTTCCCCTCTGTTTCCGCAGCTTGGGGTATCTCACAAGAGGCATTCATGCAAGACGTAAACTGGATCAATGACTTGAAGTTACGTGCGGGCTACGGTGTTACCGGTAACCAAGATGGTTTACAGCCGTATAAGAGCATGGAGCTTTATGGCATGTCCGGTATCTATTATGACAATGGTAATTGGGCTACATCTTATAAGATTTCCCAGAATGCCAACCCGGATTTGAAATGGGAGTCTACGGCTATGTTAAACATCGGTTTAGATTTCTCTTTGTTCAATGGCCGTTTAGGTGGTACAATCGAATGGTATGACAAACGTACATCAGACATGCTTTATACTTACAAGGTTCCGACTCCTCCGTATGTTTACGACCGTATGCAAGCCAATGTAGGTGATATGAAAAATACAGGTATCGAGGTTTTGTTAAACTTAGATGTGATCCGTAACAAGACATTCAACTGGAATATGTCATTGAACTTGTCCCACAATAAGAATGAAATCACGAAGTTGTCAAGCGATCTTTATACGACAGACCGTATTTATACAGGCGATCCATGGATCCGTGGTGCTTCCGGCGTAACTTCTCACGTAGTAGAGGAAGGCCGTCCCGTAGGACAATTCTTCATGCTGGAATGTACGGGTATCAAGGACGGAAAATATATCATTACGGATTTGAACGGTGATGGTGAGATCTCGGACGATGACCGCACATACGTAGGAGACGCACAACCAGACTTGACATTTGGATGGCAAAATAATTTCACTTGGAAGAACTGGGATTTCAGCTTCTTCTTCCGTGGAACGATCGGCAACAAGGTATTGAACAACCCGCGTGCGGCTTATGCGAATAATACGTACTTGATCGGTACAAACGCATTAGATGATGAATTGACTTATACGATGAAAGAATCTTCTCGCGTATGTTCTTATTATTTGGAGAATGGTTCGTTCATCCGTTTGGATAACTTGGCCTTAGGTTACACCTTCGATACGAAGAAGATTAATTGGTTGGATAAAGCTCGTCTTTATTTCGCCGCTCAGAACTTATTCGTAATTACTGGATACAAAGGTTTAGACCCAGAGGTTGAATTGTTCCGTGGTGAATCTTCCGATACGGATGCTGGTTTGTCTCCGGGTATTGAGCCTCGTCAATTCTTCCCGAAGGCACGTACCTTCACATTGGGTGTTAATTTAACTTTCTAAATTAAATCGTTATTAATTATGAATAAAAAATCAATTATATCATTATTTACTGGTGCTGCACTAATGTTTTCCATGCCCTCCTGTACGGATTTGGATGAAACGGTGTATGATAAGATTCCAGCAGAAAACTTCGGTAAAACCGATGGTGAAATCAATTCGATCATTGGCCCTGCATACAATACATTTAAAAGATATTTCTCTGACGCATGTATTGCTTTATCGGAATGCTCAGGAGATATGGCGGTCGTACCTACCCGTAAAGGTGGTGACTGGTATGATGGTGGTCAGTATCGTGAGTTACACATGCACGCATGGACTGCGAATACCTCAGCCGTGAAAAACGCATGGTCAAGATCTACGGAAGCGATCTCTGCTTGTAACTTAATTTACGAGACTATTAGTACTTCCGCATTGGAAGAATCCGCAAAAGCTAGAGCGTTAGCGGAAATCCGCGGTGTACGTGCGTTCTGGATTTATTACCTGATGGATAATTGGGGAAATGTTCCATTGAGTATAGATTACAATGACACAGAACTGCCCACTTGCAAAACAAGGAAGGAAGTTTATGATTGGTTGGTTAAAGAGGTAAACGAGATCAAGGACTTGCTTCGTGAAGATGTTTCTGACGCTAGTTATGGAAAATTCACGAAAGGTGCCGCTTATACCTTATTGGCAAAGTTGTACCTAAACGCAGAGGCTTGGGGCGTAGACTCTCCTCGATATAAAGAGGCCGCTGACGCTTGTGATGTCGTGATGGGGCTTCCTTATATATTAGAGGCTAACTGGAAAACAAATTTCCAAGTAAATAACCAACAATCAAGAGAAGCTATCTTGGCTTGCTGCTTTAGTGCGAACGATACGGAATGGCAAAATCAATTACATTACCGTACTTTGCACTATAAAGATAATATACCTCTTGGAGCTACTTTCAGCGCATGGAACGGTATTTGCGCACAGCCGGATTATGTATTGCTATTCGACAAGGAAGATCCTCGCTATGAAGGCTCTTTCTTAGTAGGTCCAAGTATCGACCCTGCTACTGGGAAAGTGTTGATCACGGCACACGACCGTCCTTTGATACACACTCCGGAAGTTACAGTTATCCCCGGAACGGAACGTGATGGTACGATTTGGGGTGACGTGAACCAAGAAGACGGCGCTCGTTGTAACAAATGGACTTTCGATAAGTCCTTAACTAATGCGATGGAGAATGATTTCCATATTTTCCGTCTGGCTGATGTATATTTGATGAAAGCAGAGTGTTTGATACGCACAGGAGGCAACAATGCGGAGGCTACACGTTTGGTCAATGCGGTCCGCGAACGTGCTTACGGTAACTCTAACCACAATTACGCATCCGTAGATCTAGAAAAGATCGCCTTAGAACGTAAGTTCGAGTTGGCATGGGAATGCCACGCACGTCAAGACAATATTCGCTTTGGAACTTTCCAAAACGCTCGTTGGCTGAAATCTGAAACGAAAGGGAAAGACTACATGAATATCTTCCCGATCTCTCAAGACGCATGGCAAACGAACCAGAACTTAAAACAGAACCCGGGTTATCCCGCATTCTAAAATATTCTATGGGCTAGATGAGACTTTTTAGGTTTCGTCTAGCCCTTTTTGTATAATCTTAAAATAATACGAACATGAAGAAGTATTTGATTTTACTTGCGATGTTACTCGTCGCCGTTGCGAACTATGCGGAAAAGCCCGCTAATTATGTGGAAGCCTCCCAAGAAGCGTATAGAGCTTCTGACCCTCTGATGCTAGAAGGATATTTTACAGGTGATACTTTCTCCGGGCAGATTGAGTTGATGACCGCAAACCAGATTCCCGGATACAATACACCCACAAGGCTTACAATTGTCGTAAGTAATCCCGTATTATCTTCCTATAATTGGTCTGTCTCCGGTAATGGTATATCATCTTATATCTCTGATAGCCATTTATGTGAAATATTCTTCAAGACAGGAGGATCACGTGGCTGTACGGTTACTCTATCAGGTCCTCTTGCGTCTACCGGTCAACAGGTGACAAAGGTTTTCGGATTCTATTGATGTTGAAAGTGAAGACATTCTTAGAAAGTAATGCCCCGTCACCAACTTATTCGTAAGTCTGTGACGGGGCGTTGCTTGTTTTGTATCTTCTATTATTCTATTGGATATTTGTTAATACCATAGACCTTTTTTATATGAGGATCAATGTAGTAGATTCTTTGCCTCTTCTTGTCCCCCGATCTTGAATATTGCGCTCTTACCTACTAGGCGTTTGAAAGAATGAACGTGTGCCCAAATGCTTATGGGCATTAGGGGAGCGTTACAGTATGTCCGATACCCTATCTGTCAGGAACTACCGCTCCATCCTCTCCTTCTCCTTTATCAACCCATTCCGATACGCATAAAGCAGTTTCTCCAAGTCCTTGATCTGGCTTTGAAGATCCGCACCCTTATCCGTATCTTTCACCATCTGGCGATGGGAGCTTAATTCTACCACGATCGTGGTGGATTTGATATCCAAGCCTTCCTCGATCGCTTTCGCCCGGGATTCGAAGGGTTCGTGTTGCACAAGCTGGAAACCACGGGAGTGATATACTAATGTATAGCCCGCAATACCGGTTTCCAAATGATACGGACGGGAGAAACCGCCATCGATTACTAACATCTTGCCATTCGCCTTGATGGGATTCTCACCTTGATTGGAACGGACAGGGACATGTCCGTTGATGATATGCCGATGCATACCGGTCACCCCAAACTCATCCAATATCCTATCACAAATTTCCTCTTGCTCTCGTAACGTATAATAAGCGCCTTTTTCCTCCTCATGAGTCTCGGCCTCTTCGATAAAGGCACGCTCGAAAGTAGCCATCTTGCTTTTATCGAATAACGGAGAGTCCTTGCCGCCCCAAAGATACCAGATATAATCATGCGCATATTCCACTTCTTCCTGCTCCCCGGTCTTGAAATAAGCCGTACGGATCAGTTGGTCTACACGGTCCAACAAAGCACGGCCCTTATAATCCTGCCCCAAGATACGTACTGACTTAAACGTCCCATCCGGATTCATCGGGATAGAGGCATGAAACAGTAAATTGGAATTACAAACCTGATACATTCCCCCATGCCGGAAGAAACAACGCATATGCTTTTTCATCTTCTCGCTGCTCTCAAAAGAATGCAAGATCTTTCGGATCAAATCCTCCTCCTCAATAGAAAGACGATACGGATCTTTCGGGTCTAAAGTAGGCCAGTTAGTATCTTTAAGCGTATAATCCTTTCCATCGATATGAACCACTCCCCGCTTCAGATCGATATGGTGCAACAACATCCGGTCATCCATCTCAAACTCCGGACGACGGCGGATGATCTCACCCTCCAGCTTGAACTGGATGATGGTGATCGCCTTGTGCATCTGGGCGATCAAACGGGTGGTCTTCTCATCCATTGCATTATCGGCGAACTTTGTTTTCGGCATGAATAACGCACAAGGATCATCCCCGTACGCCTCCATCGCGAAAGTGGCCAACGGCAAAAGATTGATGCCATATCCATCTTCTAAGGTAGCCATATTACCAAAGCGTAAACACATACGAATCACGTTGGCGATACTTACCAAATTACCGGAAGCGGCTCCCATCCATAAGATATCATGATTACCCCATTGAACATCGAAATTATGGTAATCGCAAAGGATATCCATGATCAGATGAGCGCCCGGACCCCGATCGTAAATATCGCCGATGATATGTAACAGGTCGATTGTCAACCGTTGGATCAAGTTACACATAGCGATAATGAAATCGTCCGCACGTCCCGTGGAGATGATCGTACAAATAATCTGATCCACATAAGCGGATTTATTCGGCTCTACGGAAGACTCGTGCAATAACTCCTGAATAATATAGGAGAACTCCTTGGGTAAAGCCTTACGTACTTTCGAACGGGTGTATTTGGAGGACACGTTCCG
>OHCS01000988.1_pt1 | contig 13604 bp, 10 predicted proteins | sample 1566741 | NCBI WGS metagenome assembly OHCS01 (sample SAMEA3879604, study PRJEB24766) | human gut metagenome | biome: human-associated habitat; feature: feces | place: USA | collected 1985/1987 | reverse complement strand
CAAAACGGTAAGCGGTTTCAACTCAAAGGGTTGGTCAATTACAAGAAAATAATATCTTAACTGAAAGCCCCGACAGATTTTACTCTGTCGGGGTTTTCTGTTATCGGCAGGGGTAGCCTTGTGACTATATTTCAGACGGGAGATCATTGGGTGCCTGCCTTGATGAAATTGTATGTTTAAACAAGAAGTTTTGAAGCGATGAAAACGGCGTGTAATTATTTGCTTTCATATAAAATAAAAAATGCATCAGAGCCTCACTCGGGCATCTGATGCATTCGTTTATCTGTCTGTTTTCACGAACAGGGAACGACGGCTTGTCGTTTGAAAATTGTTTTTATGAGCAAGAATGTTATATAAACATAAAGTGCGGTGTAGATGATTGCCGTAAATTTAAGGTTTATAAGCTCGTAGGAGAACAGATAGTAGCAATAGCCTCTCAGGCTTATAAGCGTTGACACAATCGGAATCCACAAATGTTTTGCACTTACCGCCGCATAGACAATTAAAATAATGTCAAGCAGATAACCGTAGCGTTCGTGCATTGACGAAAGGAACATGATACAGGTGAACACAGTCCACGCTGTTGTCAGAAGAAAAGTTTCAAGGTTTTTCAAATCAACCTTTTTATAGATGATAATGCACATCATAATTCCGAGTACGGCAATTGTCAGAAAGACCGAAAACTGCTTGAACAGATAATAATATGTAATATCGTTTCCGTCACATATGAGTGCATAAAAGTTCGGACAGTTCATCTGAATAAGCTTTCCGTAGTCGGTCTGTTCCGCATATATTGTGATGATATCGATAAACGGTCTACCCATAATAATTGCAGGCAGGCACATTATCACATCAACCGCAGGGATTATAAAGAAATGCAGAATCGAAATTTTCTTTGTCGAAATCCAGTAATAAAGCAGAACGGGAATGATGAATACGGTTTGCAGCTTGAATGCAAACGCAATGCCGATGAACACAAACGATGCAATCGGCTTGTCTTTGTGCAAAAACAGGATTGCAAGGATTATAAACGAGGTGTAAATTGAATCGCACTGCGCCCAAAACGATGAGTTAAAAATCACCGTTGCCGAAAGAAGTACGGCTGAGTAGGTGAGTATCGCTTTGAGCCGTCGGTTATTCTTTGCAAACGAATAAACAAGCATTGCTGTTGAAATTGCAAGTACAAAATCGAATATTATTGATACGATTTTGTACGCATACAGAGCATTTAGCGGCAAAAGAGTCATAAGGTAGATTATGACTTGATACGGAATGTTGTAGTTCCCCACCTGAGTTGCAAGCCCCGTAAAATCATTCAGCTTGATTATGCTCCACCACGAATTTAAAAAGCTGTTGAAATCATCGCTTTGAAAATCCATTCCGCAGGCTCTGAGGAAAATTGCAATAATCGTTACCGCAACGAGTAAAAATAAAAGAATGTGTTTTTTTATAAAGTCAATGACTTTGCTTTCTGCTTTTGTCATAGAGAAAATTCCTGTTCGGGTTTAAATAAAACCGATTTTCTTCATAACCTTGCCCATTGTGCGGCTGCTGATTTTAAGGGCAATTTCATCGGCTTTTCTGTAACAGCTTTCAAGATATGCCTTGTCTGCCACAAGCTTTTCGTAGCGTTCACGAATCGGACGAAGTTCTTCAACAACTGCCTCGCCTACAGCTGTCTTGAAGTCGCCGTAGCCCTTGCCGTCAAAATCCTTTTCAATCTGCTCATATGAAAGACCTGTAACTGCGCTGTAAATTGCCATAAGGTTATTTACGCCGTCTTTGCCCTCCGCATAGCGAACCTTTGCCTCGCTGTCCGTAACGGCTCTCTTGAACTTCTTCATTATAACCTCGGGTGTATCAAGAAGATGTACACAGCCGTTGACATTTTCATCGGACTTGCTCATCTTTCTTGTCGGGTCCTGAAGACTCATAACCCTTGCACCGTTCTTTGGAATGAAACCGTCCGGAATCTTAAACACATTGCCGTAAATACCGTTAAAACGCTCTGCAATGTTTCTTGTAATTTCAATGTGCTGTTTCTGGTCTGCACCGACAGGCACTTTGTCTGCCTGATAGAGAAGAATGTCGGCAGCCATGAGTACGGGATATGTGAAAAGACCGGCGTTAATGTTGTCGGCGTGCTTTGCAGACTTGTCCTTGAACTGCGTCATTCTTGAAAGCTCGCCGAACTGTGTGTAACAGCTGAGCGCCCATGCAAGCTCTGCGTGAGTGTGAACATGACTCTGAATGAAGAAAAGGCTTTTTTCAACATCAATACCGCAAGCCATAATTGAAGCATAAGCGTCAATTATATTCTTACGCATAACGGCAGGAGTCTGTCTTACCGTGATTGTGTGCAAATCTGCAAGAGCGTAAATGCAGTCGTATTCGTTCTGCATTGTAACCCAGTTGCGAACCGCACCGAGATAGTTTCCGAGTGTAATTGTTCCGCTGGGCTGTATTGCGCTGAATACAACCTCTTTTTTTGTCTGATTTTCCATTATTCCCCTCCGTGATTAAAGACTGTTTGCATACTCGCCGAGGATTTTTATTCCTCTTTCAAGCTGTTCGTCAGTCGGTGTTGAAAAGTTTATTCTGAAACTGTGACAGGTTTCGTTTTCGTCAGTTAAAAATGCGTTGCCCGGAACTACGCAAACCTTTTTGAGAACGAGTTCTTTGCAGAAATTCGGCATATCAATATCCTCGGGCAAGTCACACCAAATGAAAAGACCGCCGTCAATTTTATGATATGTGATTTTCGGTGCGCAGTATTTGTCAAGAAGCTCCATGCAGAAGTTCGCTTTCTTTGTGTAGATTTTACGAAGCTTTGCAAGATGAGCGTTAAAGTCATACTTTGTGATGAATTCATCGCATACATATTGTGCCCAGATATTTGTATGTACATCGTTGCCCTGCTTGCACACAACAAGCTTTTGAAAAATCGGCTTTGGTGCAATTGTGTAAGCAACACGCATACCCGGTGAAATTACCTTTGAGAATGAACCGGCATAGATTACAATTCCGTCCGTATCAAAGCTTTTTATGTTCGGAACATATTCACCGCTGTAACGCAGGTCGCCGTACGGGTTGTCCTCAATGATGAGAACACCGTATTTTTTGGCAAGCTCATAAACTTTCTTACGCTTTTCAAGGCTCATTGTAACACCCGAAGGATTTTGAAAATTCGGAATTGTGTAAATAAGCTTTGCGTTCGGATTGGCTTTTAAAGCCTCTTCAAGCTTTTCTGTGTTCATACCGTCAGGCTCAACGGGAACACCTGCAAGCTTTGCGTTATAGCTTCTGAATGTGTTGAGCGAGCCGATGAATGACGGTGCCTCGCAGATTACAACATCGCCCTCGTTTACAAGAGCCTTTGAGCATAAATCCATAATTTGCTGTGCGCCTGTTGTGATGAGAATGTCGTCATTGTCGGAGCCTGTGTTATGCTCCTTTTTCATATATTCCGTAAGGTGCTTTCTCAGCGGAGTGTAACCCTCCGAAACGCTGTACTGTAAAACCGAAATCGGATCTTCTGCAAGAACCTTTGCCGAGATTTCCGCAATCTCCTTTGAGGGAAATGCATCGGGCGACGGGTTTCCTGCCGAAAGCGACACAACGCTCGGATCGGCGGCATATTTGAAAATTTCTCTGATAGCACTCGGCTTCAGGCTTGAAACCCTGTCGGAAAACCTGTATTCCATAAAAATATCTCCTTTTAAGATGATAAGGATTTTTTAAAATTCCATACCCTGTAATTCTATCACGAATTGCATATATGTTCAAGAAATTTGACTGTTTTTACTGCGATTTTATTCAAAAAATGTGTAATTTATTATTTTGCATTTGTAAATGTTAATTCACGGAAATTGTATTTTTTGTGCTTTTTGTATTGTTTTTGATGAGTTTCTGTTGTATAATCTAAGTGATAATGTCCTTACGGTCAGAGCAAGGCTTGCTTTGATTCAAACAGGAGTACACTGCGAGTAATTAATACACTTATATATTCATTGAATTCAAATTGAATTTAAAAATCTTCAGTTTGGGAGAGTAACACTATGAGCAGAAGAAACGATTACGATTATTTTGATCTTGATAATTTCGATGACAGCATTGATTCCCGTGAATATCGTCGCAGACAGCAACAGCGCCGTCCTGCAAGCTATGCCGCAAGACCGTCATCACAGCGTCCCGCCAGAAGACCTGTAAAAAGAAGAAACAAAAGAAGAACCAGAAACAGAATTATTATCGTTGCGAGCGCATTGATAATTCTGTTTGTTATTATTTTTATTATAACTTCAATTTTTAAGGGTTGTTCAAAGGAAGATGCCCTTGCAAGCGTTCCCACGGGAACAGTTGGCACAACGGTGTCTCACGACGAAACCGCAAAATCTTCGACTGCTAACAAAGCAGACGAGCTTTCCCCTACATACTTTATGACACCGAGCATAAAGGACGACAATACAAAAGGAACTCTTTCATACAGCATTTATGTGTGGAACAAAACGGGCTACGAATTGTTCAGCAGTGATGATGCAAGAGCACAGAACTATGCTCAGACAATCAACGGCTTTGCAGATAAGTTCGGCAGCTCCGTAAAGGTTTATGATATGATTGTTCCTAACCATACCGAAATGGGACTTCCGCAAAGACTCAAAGACAGCGACGCTCCGTCAACCTCACAGGCTGACAACATCAAGACAGCTTATGCGGCTCTTTCCGACAAGGTAACTCCGATTAACTGCTACAACCGTCTTGCGGAACATAATACAGATTACATCTACTTTAAGAGCGACCACCATTGGACAGGCCTCGGCGCTTACTATGCTTACACAGCATTTGCCGATACAAACGATTTGCCCGTTCTTTCGCTTGATGATTGCGAGGAACAGAAAATTGACGGCTTTACAGGCTCGTTTACCAACTCGGCAGACGGTCTTGACAGCGATACGGTAAGTTATTGGAAGTTCCCTTATAATGTAACAATGGATATCACACAGGCAGACGGTTCTTCCGCAAGCTATGACAGTCCCTACTATGAAGCCGCAGAGGGCGGTTCAAACACCTACGGTGTGTTTATTATGGGTGATAATGCCCTCACGGTTCTGAAATCAGCTTCAGAAAATGCGGCGGCAGACAAGAAGATTGCCGTTGTAAAGGAAAGCTACGGCAACGCTTTTGTTCCGTATCTCACCAATAACTACGAAGAAGTTCATGTTATCGATTTCAGATATTTCAAACAGAATCTTGTTGATTACTGCAAAACCAACGGAATTGACGAGGTGCTTTTTATGAACGGTGTAATGAGTGCCAACACTCAGGTTCAGCTTGACAGTATGAGCGGACTTTTTAACTGATATCATATCGGGTAAATTCTTGTAAGGAGGTGTATGCCGATGATAGCAGACAGCGTGAAGGTGAGCGTGTTCGGAAAAATAAGCGATAAGCTGTATTCGGCACAAATTACCTCCGTTTCAGGACGCTGTAAAAGTGCGTATGTGATTTCGCACAAACCCGTAACAGAATATTTTGAGGGCGTTGTGGTTGCCGTTGCTGAATTTGACGGCCTTGACGGCGAGCGTCCGATAATCTCACAATACGGTGAGGTGTTTTATGAGCCCGAACTGCGACAGGTGCTTTCAAAACTGAAAAATATTAAGTTGAAAAGCATTGTGTGCCTTTACGAAAAGTCGTGCGGTGCGGTTATCTTCTACAAAAGCAGACAGAACACGAAAATTCTGCTTGTAAAGAACAGCAACGGCAGATATTGGAGCTTTCCGAAGGGACATATTGAAGACGGTGAAAACGAACATCAGACAGCAATCCGTGAAATTAAAGAGGAAACAGGTCTTGATGTCGTGATTGAAAAGGGCTTTCGTGAAATCAGCGAATACTGTCCTTTCGGTAAAATTCGCAAACGGGTTGTCTTTTTCCTTGCACAGGCATTTACGGATAATGTCAAAATTCAGGAGGAGGAAATTGACAGTTATATTTGGGTTGATTTGCAACAGGCACGAAAAATGTGCTCCTATGATAATGATTTGAGGATTATTGAGAAAGCTGAAACGGCGATTCATCTTCTCAGAAACTAAAAGCCGACAATTTAACACGAAATTTACAGGTACACGGCGGTGTGCCTGTTTTTTTGATTTTATAAAACATTTTCTGTAAATTAAAAATGTTGAAAAAAAGCAAAAAATACCACTTGACATGTGGATTATACAGAATGTAATCTAATTTCCCCGTTACAATCCTGTATCCAAAAATGTGGAAAACCTATTTTTTTAATGTTAAAAGTTACAACTTTGTAAATTTCGTGTAGTATCGGGATTTTTTAACATCACTTTCAACACTTTCAACATAGTTTTCCACATTGATGTTTAAAATGTTGAGTTATACAGAATGTATAAGTGCAAATTTAGAAAAATAAATCGCAAATTCGTGATTCAAAAAAACATTTTTTTCTGCGATTCAAATTGTGACAAGGTAATATATGACAATCTATACTCATAAAATACATCGGCGAGGTGTGTTTTATGAAAAAGGAAACCGTTAAAATGAGGTTTTGGGGGCTTGTCATTGTTCCGCTGATGATAATTGTGTTCAAAAATCTTTATTCGCTGACAAACGGTGCGTTGCTCGGCATATTTTTCGGTGCTGTAAACGGCAGTATGTGGGAGCAGACTAAGGTTGTTATGCTTTCCTACCTTGTGTGGAGTCTTGTTGAGGCAATCGGAAAACGCTCGGGATTCCATCGCTTTGCCGTGTCAAGAATAATTTCGCTGTGGGTTGTCGGAATATTCTGTCTTGCGACATATCTGCTAATCTATGCACTCGGTGTTGAAAGTGCAGGTCTGCCAAGGTTCATTTGTGCAATTGCCGTGTGTTTTTCTGCTTTTGCACTCAGCGCAAGGCTTGAATACGGCGAAAGAAAAATTGAACAGCTTTTTTTGCCCTGCGTGTTTATGATGTTGCTTTTGATTGCCGTGTACTGCAGTTTTACAGTGTTCCCTCCGCACATGATACTTTTTGAGGACATACAAACGGGAATGTACGGCATAATTCCCGAATACATCGACTCCGGAGCGATTGCTCTTGATACATTGTACAGAGTTTGAGTTTTTAAAAACAAATGGCTTAAAAGTATTTAATAATTTGAATTGTTATGTTATAATAGATAGCAAAATGAAGTGGTGTGTCCTATGCAGACACAAAAAATAAAAAGGAAACCGAATAAGGCTGATTATGATGAAAAACGAAAGATTTGAAAATACAGAACAAAAGCCTGATGTGATTGCAGGGCGAAATCCTGTAAGCGAGGCTGTTCGCAGTAACCGCCCGATTGACAAAATTCTTGTTGCAAAGGGTGAAAAGAGCGGTGCGATTGTGGGAATCCTCGCAAAAGCTCGTGACAAGAAAATTCCCGTTAAGGAAGTTGACCGCACAAAGCTTGATTATGTGAGCGGCGGTGCAACTCATCAGGGTATTGTCGCATTTGCAGCGGCAAAGGATTATTCAACGGTTGACGATATCCTCGAATATGCCGAAAGCAAGGGCGAAGCTCCGTTTGTTGTTGTGCTTGATGAGGTTGAAGATCCGCATAATCTCGGTGCAATAATCAGAACCGCAGAATGTGCCGGAGTTCACGGAATTATTATTCCGAAACGCAGAAGTGCCGGTTTAAGCTACACGGTTGCCAAAGCGTCTGCAGGCGCAATTGAATATATGCGTGTTGCAAGGGTGACCAATATTGCAGTTACACTTGATGAGCTCAAAGAAAAAGGCGTGTGGGTTTACGGCGCAGATATGGACGGCACGGATTATGACGAGTGTGATTTTTCGGGTGCGTGTGCAATTGTTATCGGCAACGAAGGTAAGGGCATTTCCAGACTTGTCCGTGAAAAGTGCGATGTAATAGCGTCATTGCCCATGAAAGGTCAGATAAATTCCCTTAATGCGTCGGTTGCCGCAGGAATTTTGATGTACAAAGCGATGAAAAACCGCTGATTTTGTAAATTGAAAGTTGAAAATGTAAAATGTAAAATTTATGAAAGTACATGTATGTAGGGGTAGCCTTGCGACCGCCGCCGGTGGCGGAAAAAGGGAGCAAAGCGCTGTCTGAAATAACGAGCAAAAGGCAGTGCATTTATGCACAACGCATTGCGACTATATTTCAGACGGGAGGATATCATCCGCCCGCCTTGATGAAATTTTATGTTTAAATAAAATCATTTGATGATATTGAAGTTGTGTGTTTAAATGTCAAAGATTGTAAAAACAGAGAGTACCGCTCGGGCGGCATAGTTTCCGATAAATCTAAACTATCTACTCGAACTAAAATAAAAAGGAGTGAATGCTTTGGCTGATATGGACAAGGACAGGCTTAAAGAGCTTGAAATCGAGAGCATACTCGAAGAAACCCACTATCTTGCCGATCAGGAACGAATGGAGCAGACGGCACAGAAATACCGTGCAAAGCCGAAGATTGAAGAGATTTTCAGCAATGCCGATAAAAAGCCGAGGTTAAAAAATACAAATCCGCTTGATGAATCCGAACCTGATACTTCAAACTCAATAGTCGGGGATAAGACTGCCGCCACAATGCAGGCAGAACTTATAATGGACGGAAATGACGATGACCTTGTAACTCCCGAACAGCTTAAAGCAGAGGCTGAAAAAAAGGCTGCGGAAAAAGCCGAAAAAGCCAAGCGTGAGTATGAGGAGGCAAAGAAAAAAGCCGCCGAGGAAGAAAATAAGATAGTTACCCTCACACCTGAGTATGATGAAAACACAGAATTTTCGGGCGAAGTGCTCGGAGAGGTTGACCAGTTTCGTGACGAGGCTGAAATTAAAAGCTACCATACCATAGATATCGACATTCCCGAGGATAAGCCAAAGGAAAAGACCGAAACCAAAGAAAAGAAAGAGGCTTCGCAGACTCCCGTTCATCAGTTTCCGAATACAGAAAAACCGCCTCGCAAGGTGGTTGCAAAAGTTCCCGTGTATCGTCCCGATGAACCGAGAAATATTCTCAATGTCAAGGCAGGCAGATTTTCCGAGGCTGTAGCGAATGAGTATGAGGAGTATGTGCGTTCCAAGAATCCTTCGGTAATCGCTCATGTGCTTCGTCCCGAACCGACAATAGTTGATGAGGAGATCGCCCCGACCGAGGAAAAGCATAAGGATAACCGCCCTATAGGCGAAAAGGTTATTTCTGCCCTTGTCGGAATCTTTTCAAAGGATGAATCCGACGATAATGATACCGTAAAAGAGGAAAATTCAAAGCCTGTTGAGGATTATACAGGCGAGGAGGACGAAAAAAGTATTCTCTATGAGCTGAATCATAATATAAGAAAGCTCTTTATGAGAAGTCTGTTGTCGGGAATAATTGCCGCAGTTGTGGTTGTTCTCACAATCGTTACAAGAATTTTTCCGAATGCAATATGTTCGGCAGTTCCTTTTGCACCGGCGGCATACGCAATTTTGTTGTTTATTCTTATGGCGGCGTCGCTTGTGCTGAACCGTGTGGCAATGCTCAGCGGACTTTCACCGCTTGTGCATATCAAAGGTAATTCCGATACAGCCGTTGCCGTTGCAGGTGCGGCAGGAATGGTTCAGATAATTGTTTCATTCTTCTGCCTTGGCGATTTGAACGGATTTCATGTGAACTACTACACGGTAATTCCTATGCTTGCGTTCTTTGCAAATAATGTGGGAAAGCTTTATATGGTTCTTCGTGTAAAGGACAATTTTAAGTTTGTTTCGTCAAAGGGACAGAAATATGCGTCAAAGATTTACAACAACGAGTCTGTTGCAATGCAGATGATGAGCGGTACTGCCGCTGACCGTCCTATAATTGCCTATCAGCATAAGACCGAATTTCCGTCAAACTTTCTCAAAATATCTTATGCACCCGATCCGAGCGAGGATTTGGCGTCAAAGCTTGCCCCGATAACAACAATTGCATCAATAATCATTGCGGTAATGTACGGTGTTGTTAAGCTGTCATTTGCAGACGCTTTGAATGCATTTGCACTCATCACTGCGGTGTCTGTGCCTGTGGCAACACTTCTTTCTGTTAATGCCCCCGTGAGAAAGCTCTGCAAAACTCTGCTCTCCTACGGCTCAATGCTTTCGGGTTATCCGTCGGTAAAGCAGTTCTGCGACAGTACGGCTATAATGATAGATGCAAATGAATTGTTCCCTGCCGAGTCAATCTCGCTTGAGGGCATCAAAACCTTTGAGGATTACGGCATTGACGAATCTCTTCTCTGCGGAATTGCAATTCTTAAAGAGGCTCAGAATCCGATTGCAAATGCTTTTGATTCGGTAGTTGCAGAAACCGAGGAAACACTTCCCGAGGTTGAAAGCGTTCTTTATGAGGATGAAATCGGACTTGTGGGATGGATTAAGAGCGAAAGAATCCTTGTGGGCTCACGCACGCTTATGGAAAAGTACAGCGTGGAAGTTCCGAATATGGAATATGAGGAGAAATATACTTCTCAGGGCAGACAGGTCACATATCTGTCAAGAGCAGGCAGACTTGTTGCAATGTTTGTTACAAGATACACTCCTGACGCTCAGCTCAAGGCTGAAATGCAGAGAGCCGAAACCAACGGCATAAGCTTTCTCATCAGAACAACCGATTATAATGTTACAAATGACCTTATTGCAAAACTCTACGATTTGTTCTACCGCAGTATCAAGGTGCTTCCGACAGGACTCGGAAATGTTCTCAAGGAGGCAGAGGATACGGTTGAGGAAACCTCCCGTTCATATCTCATTACAAACGGCAAAGCCGCATCGCTTGCCCGTGCAGTTACGGGTTGCGTAAAAATCAAGCACAATATTTCGCTTTCAATCATAATTCAGCTGATTGCCGTAATTTTCGGATTGCTCGTTGCGTCAACACTTTCGCTTTATGCCGGTGTACAGGTTATGGGTTCGCTTGAAGTATTGATTTATGCGTTGTTCTGGGGCGCCGCCGCTGTTTTTGCTCCGGCTGTCCAAAAACCGTAGGAAAGGATGTAAAATATGAAAATAGCTCCGTCACTTTTGTCTTGTGACTTTTCAAAAATGGGTGAAGAAATTGAAAGAATGGATCTGGCGGGTGCCGATTGGATGCATCTTGATGTTATGGACGGTCACTTTGTTCCGAACATAACCTTTGGCGCTCCCGTAATCAAGGCGGTAAGAAAGTTCTCAAACCGCCCGTTTGATGTTCACCTTATGATAAGCGATCCGCTTAAATATATTGACGATTTTGCCGATGCAGGTGCGGATATCATCACCTTCCATGTTGAATGCGACTCTGACATTGATGATACAATTGCGAAAATCAAGTCAAGAGGAATCAAACCCGGACTTGTTCTAAAGCCAAACACTCCTGCCTGGACAGTATTTCCGTATCTTGAAAAGCTTGACCTTGTACTTGTTATGACGGTTGAACCGGGCTTTGGCGGACAGAGCTTTATGCCCGAGATGATGCCGAAGGTTAAGGAAATCAAGAGGGAATGCCAACGCAGAGGTCTGAACAATATCCTTATTGAGGCTGACGGCGGAATCGGCAGAGATACCATTGAGCAGGCGTCAGAGGCAGGCGTTGATGTGTGCGTTGCGGGAACGGCTGTTTTCAGAGCCGCAGATCCCGCAAAAGCAATTGAGCTATTTAAATCATTCTGATAAATTCTGATAATAAGCAAGCCCGAATCCGATATTTCTCGAATTCGGGCTTTTGTTTTTGTAGAAAATCAGTACGGTGACTTGCCGTCGGCAAATTATATACAATATAAATTCGTATCCCATGCCGGAATGTATGGGTGGTGGCGGAGAAAAATTTTGTAGTCGGGATTCACGCTGTGAATGTATAGTGCAAGGCGGAAAATATCCTCAAATCTGTGGTATGCCGAAAAATTCAGCTTTGGTTTGCAGTTTTCCATTGTTTTCTTCATACCGATAAGGGTTTCCATATCCGCCCCCTCAACATCGGCTTTAATGTATCCTGCCGCCATTCCGCAGAGAATCGTATCGACTGTCGCAACCTTTGTTGCAACGCCCTTGTCGGCAATTGCGCTGTTGCGACCGGCCTTGTTGTTGAATATAAGCTCCGTGTTTTTACTGTATGAGCCGAGTTGCCAAAGCGACACATTCGCCATGCCCTTGCAATGAAGTTTCAGCTTTTCAAAATTCTTTGCGTTAGGTTCAAATGCGATTATACGCTTGTAACTGCCGTTTGTGTAGTGCAGAAATTCGTCAATCGTGTCGCCGTTGTATGCGCCGAGGTCAACATAGCTTTCGTTTTCACTGAGATTCAGAATATTGCCGAAAGCCTCGTCCTTGTCGGTTGTGACAGGGGGGAGGAGGTCAATTCTGCCTGTGTAGTAGAATTTCAGAATGTTTTCGTAAACCTTTTTTGAAAGGTCATCGGCAAGCAGACTGTATGCACTTTCAATTTGCTCTTTATTTTCGGTAATAAAATTATTGTCAAAAAGTTTGTTTCCAAAAACAGGAACGGAGGGGACAAGCGTTTCGTGTTTTTCGGAAATTTTCGTTATGTGTGCCATAACATCGGGGAGCTGGCTTGCAAAGCAGAGGGCGATTATAATGTCGCCGAATTCGGTTTCAACATCGGAAAGCTTCTTCACCGTGAAATCGTGGAATTCCTGCCCACGCACAAAATCATCACTTGCAATAACGGCAGACGCTTTGATTCCGTATCGGTCAAATGCGGCAAGGACCTTATCCGCACCGTCACCCATTCCGTAAAGCACAACAGGCTTTCCGCAATTTTTCAGTCGTTCCCATACAGATGTTTCATCTTTTAAAAGTTCGGTTATATTAAACATATAGATACTCCAATTAGTGTATATGGCATTGTAATTGTTTTCGCAATGAACGCCCTTACGGGTTTGCAAAGCAAAAAAAGTATAAAAAAACGCCCACCCTACTGGGTGGACACTTTATGTGTTGGCATCTCCCTATTTTTCCGGGCCGTCACCAGCCAAGTATCTTCGGCACCACTGAGCTTAACTTCCGTGTTCGGGATGGGAACGGGTGGACCCTCAGCGTCATCGACACCAACTATTTAATTTATCTTTCACACGGCTTTTCACCGTGTTACTATCTTTTTGGTGACCCGTGGGGGAATCGACCGCGTGTTGTACACGCTTCCGCCTCGCACTTCCGTGCTCACCACTTTTCGCTGAAAGCCTGCCCCCGGCAGCCTTTCTTTACGCTCCCTCGCTTCGCGAGCGAACCCTCTTTGCCGCTTTGCGGCATTTCTCCCACACCGTGGGAGAATCTTCCCTCTCGGGTTCGATTCTATTGTAATTTCATTGCTTTCTTTTGGTGACCCGTGGGGGAATCGAACCCCCGTTACCGGCGTGAGAGGCCGATGTCTTAACCGCTTGACCAACGGGCCATATCTGGCCAGAGGCACCGGCCTTCCGGCCTTCTTCTGGTGCACCATCAGGGGCTCGAACCCGGGACACCCTGATTAAGAGTCAGGTGCTCTACCAACTGAGCTAATGGTGCATCTCTGTGTTCTTTCAAACACCCTGAAAACTGAATAAAGGAAAGAAGATTAAGAAGAAAGATTAGTTAAA
>OHCS01000987.1_pt1 | contig 13608 bp, 10 predicted proteins | sample 1566741 | NCBI WGS metagenome assembly OHCS01 (sample SAMEA3879604, study PRJEB24766) | human gut metagenome | biome: human-associated habitat; feature: feces | place: USA | collected 1985/1987 | reverse complement strand
CCGTCTCCGCCAGCACCGAGCCGCCCAGCACATTGCTGAATTGGACGCCGAAAACTGTAATGATGGGGATCAGGGCATTGCGCAGGGCATGCTTGCGGATCACTTTCCGCTCGGAGACGCCCTTAGCCCGGGCCATGCGCAGGTAGTCCTGACGGATCACATCCAGCATGGAGGAACGGGTTGTGCGGGTCATCAGCGCCGCAAGTCCTGCGCCGATGGTGAACGCCGGCAGAATAATACTTCGAAAGCCCTCCTCATAGCCTCCCGGAGGAAACCAGCCCAGTTTCAGGGAAAAAGTAATAATCAGCAGCAGTCCCAGCCAGAAGTTCGGCATGGACAGGCCCAGCAGGGCCAAAATCATTGAGACGGTGTCTTTGATCGAGTTTTGATTGACGGCGGCAATGATCCCCAGGGGGATGGAGATGCCGACAGCTACCACCATTGTCACCGCAGCCAGCTTCAGAGTATTGGGCAGGCGCTGCAGATAGGTCTCCATCACATCCCGCTTGGATACGTAGGAAGTACCCAGGTCGCCCCGCAGCATGCCGCCGATGTAGCGGAAGTAGCGCTCAATCAGGGACCCGTTCAATCCCATCTCTTCCCGCAGCGCATCTAGTTCCTCCTCCGTGGCGTCCGGACCGGCCACAGAGTAGACCGGATCACCATCCGCCACATCCATAATGGCATAAATCACAAAGGCCACACACAGCAGGACAGGAATCAGCATCAGCAGCCGTTTACAGACGTAACGATGCATAGCAAACCTCCATTTCATTTGAGCGGTGCGCGGAAAATCCACGCACCGCTCATCTCCGGTTATATGCTGAAATACACGGCGCATTCTTATGACTGGGCGGGCAGGGCAATGTAGCGGTAGTCGTGCTTGGCAGTGCCGTTCCACTTCACGCCGGTAAGGCCCTTCTTTACGCCGATGTTGATGATGGAGGTGGCTACGGGAATGATGGGTACCCGTTCATTCAGATAGTCCTCGATCTCAAAATACATCTGCTCACGTTTGGCGGAATCCTGCTCCACCAGGGCTGCATCGATCATCTCGTTGTAAACAGGATCCTTCATATTGGCCCGGTTGGAGCCGTTCTTTTTCAGCGTGCCGTTGTCCTCGTAGGAGCCGAACTGGTTGCGCAGGGTAAAGTCGGTGCCCAGGTTATCGGTAAACTGATAGAGGCAGAGGTCGTAGTCTAGGGCAGCGTCGTTGAGGATGCCCTTCAGGGCGGCGGTCTCCAGCTTGATAAGTTCCAGTTCAATCCCAATGGCCGCATAGTCCTCTTTCATGACCAGGGCCATATTTTCCTTGGCGGAGCCATTATAGATAACCCGGAACTTCAGTTCGCCAGGCTTATACCCGGACTCCTCCAACTCGGCTTTGGCCTTATCCAGATCGTAGCCATACGCATCGATATCCGTTTTCAGGCCGAACTGACCGCGGTTGACGTAGTTATTGTGGACAAAGCCCTCCCCGTTGTAGCCGGCAATAATCATGGACTCCTTGTCGGTGGCATAGGCCATGGCCTTGCGGACATGGACGTTATCCAGGCCGGGCTGCTCGTTGTTGATGGCCACATACAGCAGCACATAGTTGGGAACCTTGATCAGTTCCAGCTTGGAGTCATCCTCAATATAGCCCAGATCGGTGGACAAGGGATCGATACACACGTCAATTTCACCGGTCTGCAGGGAAATCAGCCGGGAGGACTCCTCCTTAATGAGACGAAACACGATCTTCCTGGTGGGGGCGGGCTCCCCATGGAAGCCGTCATAGCGCAGGAACGAAATCTGGTCGCCGGGAATCCACTCCTCAACGGCGAAGCAGCCGGTGCCGATCTGGTAGCCGAACTCGCTCTCCTTAACCAGCTTTTCAGAGAGGATACTCATGCTCTGGTGGGCCAGCAGCAGGAGGAACTCCTGGGAGGGCTTTTCAATGGTAATATCGATGTGGGTCTCATCCACCACGGTAATATCTGTAATGAGATTCACCTTGGTCTTGGTAAAGGAGGACTCGTTGGCCCGCTCATAGGTGTACTTGATGTCGTTTGCAGTGCAGGGTGTCCCGTCGGTAAAGGTCACACCCTCAGGGATGGTGAAGGAGAAGGTGCAGCCGTCATCGGATACAGTCCACCCGGTGGCCAGCCCGGGAATCACCTCGTTGGTATCCGGGTCCACCTCCACCAGGGTCTCATGGGTCAGGGTAAACACCATCATGTTGGCATCCGTGTTGGAGCCCTGGGGGTCCAGCGTGGTGACATCGTTGGCCACACCGATGACGATGGTGTCCTGATATGTAACCTCGCTGGGCTCGTTGGGCGTCGTATCGCCGGCGTCTCCGGCGGGGGGCGTAGTTGTCTGAGAGTTCTTCCCGCTGTTGCCGCCGGAGCAGGCGACAGTGGAGAGCAGCAGGACCATGCTCAGCAGCAGTGCGATCACTTTTGAAACCCTTTTCATGTTCTTCCTCCTTATCATTTTTCAGGAAATACGCCCTTGCCGCACAGCGCCGGGCGCTGCGGTTTTGCAGTCCCGGTGCTGTTCCAATAGGAGTATATTTCCTGCTGTATGTTTTATTATGGAGGGAAAGTTCGGAATTTTCAACTGGCGGGGTCAGCAAGATGTGCCGGAAATCGGAAAACTTTTCCGGTTTTTGGCGGCAAGTTTTGCATAGCGTTTGCTTTCTGACAGGCAGAATGCTATACTTTAACCAAAACCGCAGGACAGGAGGAGTGGGATGGACAGACGCTTTGCCAGTCTCCTGCTGGCGTTCTGCGCGGTGCTGCTTCTGCTTCCCAGCCGGGGTGCCGCCGCGCTGCAGCAGTACCTGAAGGTGGGGGTCAACATCCACCTGCCGCCCTATCAGTTTCTGGACGAAAGCGGAAATTGTGCGGGCATGCACGTGGACATGCTGGACCGCATTGCCGCGGATAAGGAGTTTGTGCTGAATTACCTGCCCTATGAAACCAGCCGGGAGTGCCTTGCAGCCCTGGAAAGCGGCGAAGTAGACGTAATCCTCGGGGTCGTTAACGATTTTACAGACGGCAAGTCCTTTGCCAATACCTACTCCATTAGTACCTCGCAGCTGTGCATGATCGTCCGTAACGAGGACCTGGATCAGAACACCGCCCCCCTTTTCAACACCGCCGTCTACGCCTCGGACACGGTGCTCCACAGTTCCCTGCTGGCAAATCTTGGCGTCAGCCAGTTTATCTCAGTGGGCAACCAGCAGGCCGTGTATGAAACCCAGTTGGAGCACAGCCGGACGGCCATGGTGGGTATCAAGAACAGCCTCATCTACCAGCTGACGGAGCATGGCGTCTCCGATGACTATACGGTTCTGCGCAATTATCTGGACACCATCAGCTATACTCTGGCAGTACGGCGGGACGATGTGGAACTGCTTCGCCACCTGAACGACGGCATCACCCGCTTCAAAGCCAGCCGGCAGTATGAGGAACTCTATAACCAGTGGAGTCCCCTGGAGAGTCAGGAGGCCAGATCCCTGCTCGTGATCCGCAGAATTTCCATTGGCGCCACCGCGCTGCTGGTGATTCTTTTGGTCTACACCCTGATTACAGCCAGACTGCGGCTGGTCCTGAAAAATCGTGTAGCGGAACAGACGGAGGTCATCCGTTCCGCCAACCGGGAACTGGAGAAGCAGCTTGCCCAGATCCGTGACGAAAATGACCTGCGCAACCGCATCATCAAATACTCCCCCAGCGGCATGATTCTCTTCAACGCCTCCTACACAATTACGCTGATGAACAAAAGCGCTGTGGCCATCTCAGGCATTCAGGAGGATCGCGTGGGCACCAGTGTTCTGGAATTGCCGGTATTTGGAGAAATTCTTCGGGAAAATCACGGGGACCTCTTTCAGTTGGGGGCCACTGTGGAGAACCGGAGTATCCGCCTTGGCAATTCTCCCAGCCGAACCAGAACGTTCAACTACACCATGCACCAGGTCATTCTGTACGGCAAGGTCATCGGCATCCTGCTGACCATTCAGGACATGACAAAGGCGGAGCAGATGAAGCAGGCCGAGTTCGAGCAGGAGAAAAACCAGGCCATGATGCGCATTGTGGCGGGCATCGCCCACGAGATCCGCAATCCCCTTATGTCCATCCGCACCTTTGCCTCGCTGGTGGGCACCAAGGGGGACGACCAGCAGGTGCAGGAGTCCTTCGCCTACTATGTTCCCCGGGAAGTGGACCGCATTAACAAGCTGGTGGAAAACCTGATCCACTATGCTAAGCCCGTACGGCCCACACCGGAGGTCCTTTGCGCCGCGGAATTGGTGGACGAGAGTCTGGCACTGGTCAGACCGGTGCTGAAAAAGACAGGGGTGAAGCTGGAGCACGCCCTGGACAGCAGCCTGTACATTACAGCGGATCGGGATCAGATAAAGCAGGTGCTCATCAACCTCCTGATGAACGGCGTGGAGGCCACCGAGGAGCGCTGCCGGCGGGAGGCGCCCTCCCAGCCGCCAGCCCTGGCGGTATCTGTGAACGGCAGCGGGGACACCGTCATGATCCGTGTGCGGGACCGGGGCATCGGTATGTCCCCGGAGGAACTGCGGCAGTGCCGGGACCCCTTTTTCTCCACTAAAAAAAGAGGGACAGGCCTGGGCCTGTCCCTGTGTGAACAGTACGTGAAGGAAAATGGCGGTGTCATGCGGATCGAGAGCATCCCCATGGACTATACCCAGATCGATCTTGTGTTCGAAAGGAGTTTCTATGCAGCCAAAGATCATGATCGTTGACGACGAGGTCAGCATCTGCATCTCCCTGTCTCTGGCACTGCAGCCGGCATACGGCGTGGCCTGGGAAACAGACCCCGCGCGCGCCCTGGAGCGGCTCAGAGCGGAGGCGTTTGATCTGGTCCTGCTGGATCTTGTACTGGGTGAAAAAAGCGGCTTGGACGTGCTGCAGCAGATCAAGACACTGGATCAGCGGATTCTGGTTATTATGATGACCGCCTATGGCAGCATCCGCTCCTCTGTCTCCGCCATCAAGCGCGGTGCCTTTACGTACCTGACCAAGCCTCTGGATCTGGACGAACTGCAGGTCTACATCCGACAGGCCCTGGAGTTCAGAGCCCTCCAGGACAATGTTACCTTTCTCAGTGACGAACTGCACATGCAGGATACCCGCAATGAGCTGATTGGCAACAGTCCGGCGATCCAGCCGGTTCTTCAGATGATCCAGCGCCTGAAGGATGTGGACACAACGGTGTCCATCCTGGGCGAGGGCGGGACGGGGAAATCCCTGGTGGCCAAGGCGATCCACTCCCTGGGAGGACGCAGCGGCGGCCATTTTGTCCACATTAACTGTTCCACCGTATCAGGAGAGCAGCTGGAGCGGGAACTGTTTGGCTACAAAAGCGGTGCATTCCCCGGCGCCGCCCGGGATAAACGGGGAAAGCTGGAGATTGCCGACCAGGGCACCCTCTTTCTGGACGAGGTAGGTGCCCTCCCTCTGCCCCTCCAGGGAAAGCTGCTGCGGGTGCTGGAGGAAAAGGCCGCCGCCCCCCTTGGCCTCGGAGAGGCCCGGCGCCTGGACATCCGTTTTATCGCCTCCACCAACCGGGATCTGAAGGTGCTTATGTCCAAGGGCCTCTTCCGTCAGGACCTCTACTACCGGCTTAACGTGGCGGAGATCAAGATGCCGCCTCTGCGGGAGAGGCGGCAGGACATCGTCCCCCTGTGTGACTACTATGTCCGCCTCAATAACGCCCAGCAGAAAAAAACAGTTCCCATTCAGGGCGTGGCGGAGGATGCTCAGCAGATTCTGCTGGCCCACGACTACCCCGGCAATGTCCGGGAACTGGCCAATATTATTGAATACGCCTGCATTGTGGCCTCGGGGCCCTGGATTCACGCCACGGATCTCCCCTGCCGCCTGACGGAGGCGACTCCTCCTTCGGAACAGGCGGAGGCTGTGTCCACTGGAAAAACGCTCCAGGAGTTGGAGCGAAGCGCCATCCTGTCCGCCTACCAGCGTCACCGCGGGAAGCGGAAGGCCATTGCCGCGGAACTGGGCATCAGTGAGCGGGGGCTGTGGAACAAGCTGAAAGAATACAATTTGGACTGAGGGTGCCGCTATGATACGATACATATTTTTGCGTCTGTACAGCAACGGGGAGTTGGAGGACTATCTCTCTGAGCAGATGAAGCAGGGATGGATTCTGGACCGGTGCCGGGGAAACCTTCTCTTCTTCCACCGGGGAGAGGCTGTGAAGGCGCCCTGCCTGTGGGTTTCCACCACCGAGTGTACCAAGCGCCGTCCCGAGGAGGATGAGGAGGTGTTGGAGTACCTGGCAATTGCCGCCCACCAGGGATGGCGCCCTCTGTGCGTGGGAGATGTGGAAAGTCTTCTGCCCATGCGCCGCCGCCTCTATTTCCAGGCGGAGTCCCGCGGCAGGAAGCTGGAGGAAGATGAGGCCATCCGCTTCCAATACGCCCGCCGGGCCCATCAGACAACTCTGCGCTGGTTGGTGCTGTGGACACTTCTGGCCGCGGCGGGCCTCATCACCAGCTTCTCCTTTATGGCGGCGGTGCAGGTTCACCCCGTATTCCTGCTGCTGGACATGGCGCTATGCCTGTTGGTATGCAGCGCGGTCTTTCTGTTTTTTGATCGGCTGGCCCTGTACCGCCACGTAACAAAACTCACGCCTCTGCGAAAACGCAGCTGGCGCTCCCTGCGAAAAAAGGAGTGTGCGCTGCAGGCTGGCATGGCATTGCTGTGTCTGGGCCTGGTTCTGCTCCTCTTTTCCTGACAGGCATCCGTACAGCTGCATGTAGACACAGTCTCCAAACGGGTGCGGCGGGTTTCGCCGCACTTTTCTATTTTATATGCCCCGTCTTATTTAAACCAAGGGCCGGTACCTTACACCATACCCGCCACAAAGCGAAAGCACATGTTGGAAAATGATTCCCGCTCTATTTTGCCAGCAGCTGCTCCAGAGCGGCCAGCCTCAGGCACGTGCAGAACACGTCCATGGCTGTCTCCAGTTCCTCCACCGGCGGCAGGCTGGGAGCAATGCGGATATTCCGATCCCGGGGATCAACCCCATAGGGGAAGGTAGCACCGGCGCCGGTCATTACCACGCCGCCCTCCCGGCAGAGGGCCAGCGTCCGCTTCGCCAGACCGTCCACCGTGTCCAGGCTGACAAAATAACCGCCCTTGGGCCGCTTCCACTGGGCGATACCCAGTGGAGCAATCTGGGTATCCAGGGCCCTGAGCACCGCATCAAACTTAGGCTTCATAATGGCGGCGTGGCGCTTCATCAGCGCCAGGGTGTGCGCCTTATCCTGCAGGTAACGCACGTGGCGCAGCTGGTTGACCTTATCGTAGCTGATGGTCTGTACGCCCAGCAGCTTGGTGATGTACCGCATATTGGCCTCACTGGTGGCCATGACGCTGACGCCGGCACCGGGCAGGGTGATCTTGGAGGTGGAGGCGTACTCAAAAACCATGTCCGGGTTTCCCGCCTCCCGGCACAGGGCCAGGATATCCGGGAAGGGCACATAGTCCCCGTCAAACTCATGAATGCAGTATGCATTATCCCACATAAGCAGGAAATCCGGAGCGGCGGTCCGCAGGTGAGCGATGCGGGAGATGGTTTCAGCGCTGTAAATAACCCCTTCCGGGTTGGAGTACTTGGGTACGCACCACATGCCCTTAACAGCAGGGTCCTTCACCGCCTCCTCCACCGCGTCCATATCGGGACCGGTTTCGGTCATAGCGATGGTAATCATCTCCGCACCGAAGGATTCGGTAATCTTAAAGTGGCGGTCATAGCCGGGAGCCGGGCAGAGAAACTTTACCTTGTCCAGCCTGGCCCAGGGGGTCTCGCTGTGGGTCAGACCATGGGTATATGCCTTTGCAATGGTGTCGTACATCAGCGTCAAACTGGCGTTGCCGCCGATAAAGCACTCCTCCGGACGGCAGCCCAGGATCTCCGCGAAATACGTCTTGGCGCAGGGCAGGCCAGTGAGTTCGCCGTAGTTGCGCACATCTACCCCGTCCACCAGGCACTCCTCACTCTTACTCAGCACCGTCAAGATGCCGCTGACCATATCCAGCTGTGCCTTGCCGGGCTTGCCTCTGGACATATCCAGCTTCAGATGCTTCTCCTTCAGCTTCTCAAAAGTCCCGGACACCACGCCATATTCCGCCTGCAGCTGTGTCCTGCTCATGTTTTTGTACTCCATCCGTCTGTGCGCTCCTTTCGATTCTTCCCTCAGATCGTTTTCCCCCGCTGGGGGGCATCGGGCTCACTGGCCTCATTTTACAATATCACAGAAAAAATAGCAAGAGGCGGAGTAAATCCGCCTCTTGCAGCATTTCGGTCAGCCTGTCACCTGATCCACAAAATTCTCAGCCAGGCCAATGTACTTAGCGGGGTCCATAATCTGGCCCAGTTCCTCCCGGCTCAGCCGGCTGCCGATAACCGCATCCTCCAGCAGCAGTTCCCGGAAATTCCTGTGCTCTCCAATGGCCCTCTGAGCAATCTCATAGACCATCTCATGGGCCTCCAGCCGGCCAAACTCACCGCTCAGGCGCATCATCAGCGCCTCCGCGAACACCAGGCCGCCCAGAAGATCCAGATTGCGCTGGATCGCATCCTGATGGACCTCCATGTCCCCTACCAGGCTGATGGCGGTATCCAGCGCGGCATCTGTGATGCAGAAGGTGCGGGCCAGGACCTCGCTCTCCATGCCCAATGTATGTACATCCCGCTCGTTGGTGGCCTCCATGGCGGTCAGAATCTCCCCCATGGAACTGCGAATCTGGCGGCCGTAGGCAGCCAGGCGGCCAGGAACAAAGGAATTGCGCTTATGGGGCATGGTGCTGCTGCCCACCTTGCCGGGGCGGAAACCCTCAGCCAACTCATTTACCTCGGAACGCTGCTCGTTGTACACCTCGTTGCCGACGCGGCCCAGGGCAGCGGTAAGGATAGAGAGGTTGGACACCAGTTCCGCCAGCCGGTCCCGGCAGGCAAACCACTGGATATTGGCCACGCCCAGGCCAATCTCCTCCATCAGCCGGCGCTGAATCTCCATGCCGTGCTCTTCCAGAGAGGCCAGGGTGCCCACGGCTCCGAAGAATTGTCCCACAAAAATGCGGTCCTTGCTTTGCTCCAGGCGTTGGATACAGCGGTCCATCTCATCCACCCAGGATGCAATCTTGAATCCCAGGGTGATGGGCAGGGCCTGCTGATCGTTGGTGCGGCCCATCATCAACAGGCTGCGGTACTGCTTCGCTTTCCCGGCAGCCAAATCCCGGAATCGGATCGTCTTCTCCAGAATCACCTCATAGGCCTGCTTCAGCTGGAGCATGGTGGCCGTATCGGTAATGTCCTGGGTAGTCGTCCCAAAATGGATATACTCCCCGTATCCGTTATCGCAGATTCCACTGTACCCCCGGATCAGGCACACCAGTGGATGGCCGGTCTTTTTCAACTGGGCAAAAATACTCCGCCTCATCAATAAGATGGAGGTCGCACTTGCGTACAATTTCGTCACAGGCCTCCTGGGGGATGACTCCCACGGCGGCCTGGGCCTTCGCCAGGGCGGCTTCCACCAGCATCTGCTGCTGGATGGTATTTTCACCGCCAAAAATCTTCCGGCCTACATCCACGCTGGGAAACTTCCCGCAGGCCAGGCCGATACCCTCATATGCTGCCATAAACACACCTCCTTATGCGCGGGCCTCACAGGCCCATCAAATCACAGGCCATGCCGCAGAATACCTTGACGCCGCTGGCCGCCGTGGCTGCGAACCCGGTTAACCATGTAGGAGTAATCCTCGCTGGCGCCGGCACCGGACCGGGGCGGAGTGGCCTTCAGGCCCAGCTTCTCAGCGCACACCTTGCCGCAGCGCTCAATAAGGGCGGCGTCGCTCTTCAGAGACTCTGCCGCGCCCATCAGCTTCACCTCGCTGGTGCATCCGTGCATCTCCGCCGCAGCCTTGGCGATCCGGCGGGCGTAGTCCTCCACATACTGGTTGGTTTCGGTGCTGGCGCCCCGGACCTCCAACTCCAGCTTGGCCCGGTCGCAGATCACATTGCGACCGGAGCCGGCATGCAGCGTACCCACATTAATCCGGGTGTCCCCGGTGCTGCACCGGGGAATAGCCTGGAGGTTCAGCACAGCTGTGGCGGCGGCCAGCATGGCGTTATCCCCCTTCTCAGGCACCGCCCCCGCATGAGCTGCCTTACCGGTGAAGTAGATATCCAGCTTGGAGGTAGCCAGGGTGCCGCCGGTGCTCAGGCCGATCTGGTAGTCGCTGCCGTCGTTATCGCCCATATGGTTACCGATCACAAAGTCCACATCGTCCAGATGTCCGTGCTCCACAATACCCCGGGCGCCCCGGACACCCTCCTCCGCCGGCTGGAAGATCAGCTTGATTCTGCCATGGAGCCGGTCCTTCAGTTCCATCAGGATCTCCGCCACAGCGAGGCCGATGGAGGCGTGGCCATCGTGGCCGCAGGCGTGCATCATGCCGTCGTTGGCGGAGCAGAAGCCCTCCTGGGCGGGGCGGTGGGTATCCGCCTTCTCCTCAAACACGCCCAGCGCATCAATATCAAAGCGCATGGCAATCACAGGACCCTCGCCGCAGTTCAAAATACCGATAACGCCGGTAAAACCGTCCTTGGCCTGCTGGGCATAGGGCTGCACAGCCCCCTGCTCCAACGCGCGCTCATACTGCTTGTCCAGCATCTCCTGGTCAGGCAGGCCCATCCGGGCCTCGTCCAGGCACACATCCCTGCCGGTGAGCACCTCATAGCCCAGTTCGGTCAAGCGCCTGGCAATGAGGGAACTGGTGCGGATCTCAAACCAGCCGGATTCCGCATAATGGTGAAAATCCCGGCGGATCTGCTGCATCTGGGGAGCAAGGGCCTCTGCCCGCTCCACAATGGTTTCGTAAATAGTTTTGCTCATATGAATCACCTTTCCCGTTTTTTCATTTTTCCTAAAAAATTCCCGCCCTGGACCGCCTAAAGGCGGTCCAGGGCGGGAGCCGCCGGAGCGTACTTCTCACTCCATATCATATGGAACGTGTCAGGGATTGTCAAGTCCTGTGCCCCACAGAAAGCTTAATAGCAGGGCAGCCAGCTCATCTTAAACATGTCCTTCTGGTCGTAGCCGGCGACACCCATCATCAGGGGCGCGGTGGGGGTGGCCATGGGGGTCATGAAGGCAGTCAGAGAGCCGGTGGTGGCCAGGATCATGGGACCGATTGGGTTATAGCCCAGGCTGGCACAGGTCAGCAGGACGATAAGCTGCACAGACTGAATCACGGAGTGGTTGACCATGACCTGGGTCATGGCGAAGGGGATGAAGAAGAACACAAAGCCCACCAGGTAGCTGTTGGGGTGGCTGCCCAGTATGCCGGCGATGGCGCCGCCGATGACATCGCCGGCGCCGGTGCCAACCAGTGCCTGGCCCATGGTCAGGCCGCCCACAAACAGGAACGCCACGGGCAGGTTCATAGAGGCTACAGCCTCCCGCTCGGAGAGAACGCCGGTAAGCACAACCAGAAGGGCGCCGCCCAGGCAGACCTGCCAGTTGTTCAGGGGCAGGTAGTCAATAAAGATCAGGCACAGCACGACTACCACGAAGATCCCGTAGCCCAGCACCTCACGGACGGGATCCAAGGGCTTCTGCTCCGCCACGGCACGACCCTGCACGTTGCCAGCGTTGACAACCGCCTTGTCCGGGGCCATCTTGGGAGCAACAAAAATCGCATACAGCACGGCAGCAATCAGCATGGGCCATTTGGCAAGGATGTTGGTGAACATGCCAAACTGATAGCCGGTTATGCCATAGGTCTCCATCAGCATGTTGCTGGTGATATAGCTGGAAGCACCGGCGCCAATGGGCAGAGCCGCCACGCAGGAGATGGAAATCAGGCCGATGGAGAACATGGCCTTGGAGGGATTCACATTCATCTTCTTGCAGAAATCCGCCACCAAGGGGAAGCAGATGCTGAAGATCAGGATAGCGCTGGGCACAACCTGGGCTACCAGGAACGTAACCAGGCAGTAGCCGATCATGCCCTTGGTGAAAGAACCACCGGAAACCTTATACACCAGGTTGGATACTTTCTTGACCATCTGGGTCCGATTCAGACCGGCGGCGATGACAAAGAAGGACACCATGATGATAGCGCTGGAGTTGGCGAAGTTCCCCAGGGCCACATTCGGGTTGACGCAGCCGGTGACGATCATGAGGAACATCGCCAGTAGGGACGTCATCGCCATGGGAATCTTGTTGAGAATATAGCTTGTAATTGCCAGAACAAAGATCACGAGACAGATTATGGTTTGTGTAGGCATTGCTTTTCTCTCCTTTTCTCTCTTGTGTATCAGATGCGCACCCATTGAGGGATTGACAAATCCCCTCGCCTTGTGCAAAATAAAGTATAAACTGTCGAAGAATTGCTGGATACTATGGATGCGCTATGGGGTTATCAGATATTTATATAGGAATGCTCCGCCATATCCTCTCCCCTTTTGTGCAGATTTTCTAAATGCAGTGTTAGGTTTTTGTAAGATTGACTGATTCGCAGTGGGCCTGTGGGAGAATACGCCGCGATTTCTTGCTTTTTCATACGAAAAACGTATGCCACTATGCAAAACAGATATAGGACAGAACCTATGGGAGGATGTTATGACCATTCAGCAAATGCAGTATATTCTGGAGGTCTACCGGACAGGTTCCGTCTCCAAGGTGGCCAGAACCTGTTTCTGGCCCAGCCAAATCTGAGCAATGCCCTCTGCTCTCTGGAGCAGGAATTGGGCTTTCCCGTATTTGTCCGCAGCAATAAAGGAATACGCCCCACAGAGCAGGGACTTCTCGTGTTGGAGGAGGCCGGGAACATCTGTGCCAGCTATGAGCGGATGCGGCAGGCTTCGGAGCAGACAAACACAGCCCGGGTCCGGATCGCCGGGACCTCCTATACACCGGTCTGTCAGGCATACAGCAGTCTGTGCCTGGAATATCAGGACTGCGAGGCGGTGGATTTCTCCTATGTGATTCTTACCACCCAGGAAGCCATTGACAAGCTGTATTTTTCCATGCTGGATCTGGCCGTGTGCATTGTCAAGCCCCAGGATCTGCAGACTCTGACCGAGCAGGCCCGGGCGAAAGGGATTGCCCTTCATACAGTTCAAAAGGTCCCTGTTGTCCTCCGGATTGGGCCGCAGCACCCTCTGTACAACGAGCCGGAAATCAAACTCAGTGATTTTCAGAACTATACGTTTATAGACTACGAAAACAAAGCATTCCTCAGCTTTGAGAACCTGCAGGAGACATTGAAGCCCAATATGGGCCGCGTGATGACTGTGGGAGACCGCAGCAGCAAGAACAGCCTGGTCTCAGAGGGAAAAATGTATTCTGTTGGCTGCAAGCTGCCTGCCCGCTTGAACCAGCAGTACGCCTTCCGCAATATTCCCCTGGGAGATCTGCATTACTTGGTGATCTCCCTGATGCGGGAGCGGGAAAAACCCTCCCCAGAGGTCCGCCGCTACCTGGATATCCTATCCTCAGATCTGGAAAATCTGTAACCTGCCGCAAATAAGAGGAGACGCCCCCTAGGG
>OHCS01000984.1_pt1 | contig 13630 bp, 13 predicted proteins | sample 1566741 | NCBI WGS metagenome assembly OHCS01 (sample SAMEA3879604, study PRJEB24766) | human gut metagenome | biome: human-associated habitat; feature: feces | place: USA | collected 1985/1987 | reverse complement strand
CCCCGGTATAAATTCCGCGGACGCGTGGGAGAATGATAGTGGCCCGGGTAAACGGGCACTTCTTCCGGCGGAGTGTGAACTTTGTGGATACAACCGTAAAACGCGGCGACATTTACTATGCCGACCTCAGCCCGGTAGTGGGGAGCGAGCAGGGAGGCGTCCGTCCCGTGCTGATCGTACAAAACGATACAGGAAACCGATACAGCCCCACTGTAATCGCGGCGGCCATTACATCCCAGACGGGGAAGGCCCGCCTGCCGACCCATATTGAACTTGCTGCGCAAAACTATGGACTTACCCGGGATTCTGTGGTATTATTGGAACAGATCCGCACCCTGGACAAACGGCGCCTGCGGGAAAAGATGGGGCGTGTGGACAAGGACCTGATGGACAAAGTGGACGCAGCCATTGCCGTCAGCTTTGGCCTGCCGGGTGACCGGCTGGTGTAGAGACCCCGGGATAACGAGGGATACGGCAGGCCCGCGGGGGCAACTCCTCGCGGGCCTGAAACAAGACTACATAGAGGGACAAGCGATGAAACGACATGGACTGCGCACCGCCGCCTGCCTGCTGCTGGCGGGGACTGTATTGGCCGCCTTTGTGGCCGTTGCCGCCGATGTGGGCTCCCAGGAGGACCCGCTGGTGACACTGAGTTATTTGAGCGACACCTTCCTGGGCCAGCTGCTGGAGCGGGTGGATAGGAAGGTGGCGGAGCGGGATGAGCGGCTGCGCCTGGAGATGGAGGAGGAGTTGCTGCGCCGGGAGCGGGAGGGACTTCTGTCCGGCGGCGGCATGTCCGCGGCGGCCGCGTCCTATACGGCGGTGACGCTGTACAGTGGGCAGAGCCTGTATGGGGAGGCGGGGTGCGAGGTGCTTCTCCGGTCCGGCCAGGCGGTGTGCTCCGGTACCGGCGCGGCGCTGACGGACGTCACCAGCGGCACTGCCCTCAGCGGCGGGGGAGCACTCGCTGCCAATCACCTGTACCTGCTGACGGACAGCCGGGCCATTACGGTGTCCGGCGACACCGTGCTGCTGGTGCGGGGAAGCTACACGGTGGGTTAGGCCCTGCCTCTTCCGCTGTTTGAAAATCCTTCTGACAAGAACGAGCCCCTTCCCGCATAAGATGCGGAGAGGGGCGTTCTTTTTTCAGAGAGGAGGGCACACATGGAACAGGTCAAGCTGTACTGCGCCGGCGTCTGCCGCGGCGAGATCACGCTCCGCCCGGAGGGCGGGCGCACGGAGGTCCGCGCGGTGATGCCGGACCCGGGCGACGGGCTGTACCGGGTGGAATTGCTGGGGGAGCGGGGTGGCCTGATGCTGGGGGTTATGGAGCCGGCCGGGCGGGAACTGACGGTCTGCCGGCGGCTGTACAGCCGGGATGTGGCGGGGCTTGGCCGCCTTCTGCGGGGGGAGGCACGCTGCTCCTTCCGGTTTGGGGACGGCGCCGGCTGGCGGGAAACCAGCTGTCCCGCTCAGCTGTTCCGGAGCAGCTTTCTGCACAGCCGCCTGAAAAGCTATGGCCGGGCCTGGTGGCGCAGGGAGGGGAATCGGCTGCTGCTGGCGCTTCCCCTGGAGCAGGGAAAGCCCTTTCCGCTGGAGGCGATGTTCTGTTTTTCCCGGGTGGAGCGGGTGGCGGGGTGCCGGTGCGCGGTATACGCCTTTGATGGCCAGGAGGAACCTGTACTGTAGGGAACGGCAAAATATTTGTACAATTTCTATACCATTTCCTCTCCGGGTATGCTATACTGAGACATACGCAGCACACGACACCCACCCCAACATGTGATACGGGAGGAATGCGTCAATGAAGTGTCCTTATTGCGGCTATAAAGAGAGCAAGGTGGTGGACAGCCGCCCTGCCGACGAGGGCAGCAGTATCCGCCGCCGCCGGGAGTGCCTGGCCTGTGAGAAACGGTTTACCACCTATGAGACCATGGAGTCGCTGCCCATGGTGGTCATTAAAAAGGATGGCAGCCGCCAGAGCTTTGACCGAAACAAGGTCCTGGGCAGCATGCTGCGGGCCTGTGAGAAGCGGACGGTGCCCCTGGCCAAGCTGGAGCAACTCACCGATGAGATTGAGCAGAACCTGCAGAACTGCCTGGAGCGGGAAATCACCACCGATATGATCGGTGAGCAGGTCATGGAGAAGCTGCGGGGTGTGGATGAGGTGGCCTATGTCCGCTTCGCCTCCGTGTATCGGCAGTTTAAGGATATTCATACGTTTATGGCGGAACTGACAAAGCTGCTGGAGGAGAAGTAGGCCCGGAGGCGGGGCTAGAGGACGTTTTTGATGCTCACCGCCTGGGTTTCCGCCAGATGTTCCAGCTGGCCCAGCAGCTGCGAGATAAGGATGTGGAAATCCTCGTTGTCCTGCTCCCGACAGGCCGCCAGGGCGCCGATCAGGGACAGTTCCGCCCCGTCCAGTTCCTGATGCTCAATGATTGTGTGAAAGAAGGTCTGGCTTTTGTCCCAGTCCTTCCGCGCGCCCTCCAGCTGCCGGAGGGCTTCGTCCCAATTTCCCGCATCGGCGGCCTTCTCCGCCTGGGACAGAAGGGCGGACCAGTGATCTGTGCGCAGCTGGACATAGCGGCCCGTCCAGAGGGATAGGCCCAGCATGAGGACCAGCAGGCCTGTGGGAATATACAGCGCTTTCATGTGACGCCCTCCTTTGTCACGCATACGATGCTTCCCGCCTCGTCCACCGTCAGCAGGAATACCTGTCGGGGGGAGGTGAGGCGGCGCTGGCGCAGCTGCTGGGTCAGCCAGGCCTCGTCATAGCCGCTGGAGCGGAGATTCCGGGTCATGACGTGGCCGTCGTTGATGAGCAGTACCGGCAGGGTTACATCGTCCGGCACCGACAGATTTACGGCCTGGGGGGTAATGGGGCTGCTCTTGGTATAGGGCAGCACGGATACCTGGCCGCTGGTTTCCAAGATGGCGTATTTTACGGCGGAAAGATCGCTGTAGCCCTGGCCGCGCAGCTGCTCAAACAGTTCGTCCACAGTGAAGCGGTTGCGGGCCATATTCTGCTCAAGCACCTTTCCGTCCCGCACGATGACCGTGGGGTGGCCGCAGACCAGGGAGCGGAAGCGGATGGACTTGAGGCTGAAGAAGCTGAGCAGCATGGACAGGCACAGCAGCGTCACGATGGGCAGAAGGCCGTTGACCAGCGGGATACCAAAGTTCTGCATAGGTACGGCGGCCAGGTCGGATATAATGAGGGTCAAAACCAGTTCGCTGGGCTCCAGTTCACCGATCTGGCGCTTGCCCATGAGCCGCAGGCCGACCATCAGGATCAAATACAGGATCACAGTGCGGAAAAACGCGGTGGTCATTGTCCCACATCCTTTCCCGGTCAGTATTTGCAGGATGGGCCGGGGTTATGCCCCGTGATTTTGGTAGCATCCGCTGAGGCGGTGTGATATAATGCTATGGAACAGAGCGTCGCAGAGAGAAAGGAGGACCATAGGCCGGGGCCTATCATAAGCGCCAGTGCTCCGCCCGGTGCAGGCCGGGGGAGACAACGAGGTGGGGGGAGAATCGAACTTTCGGCGGATGCCCCTCCGTATCGCTCCGGGTGCGTACACAGCCGGCAAATATGCGGGCGACCGCAAAACAAAGGGGCTGTGACCGGGGAACGAGTGACAAATGGCTGCGCATTTGTCCTCTTGCTGTTGACAAAGGAGACACCGCCGCACGAAAAGGGGGCGGCGGTGGGCTTCGCCTATTTTCAGTAAGGAGGATATTGTATATGTGTGGTATCGTTGGATATGTGGGCCGGGAGCAGGCAGCCCCTATTTTGCTGGAGGGCCTGAACAAACTGGAGTACCGGGGATATGACTCCGCCGGCGTGGCGGTGTACTCCCGGGAGGAGGGGAAACTCTCTGTCCACAAGGCCAAGGGGCGTCTGAAGGTTCTCAGCGACCTGCTTCAGGGCGGCAGCCTGGTGGAGGGCACCGTAGGCGTGGGCCACACCCGCTGGGCCACCCATGGAGCGCCGTCGGACGTAAATTCCCATCCCCAGGTCAGCCGCAGCGGCCGCATTGCCGTGGTTCACAACGGCATCATTGAGAACTATGCCGAACTGAAGGCATTTTTGCAGGAGCAGGGAGTTCCCTTCACGTCCGAGACGGACACGGAGGTGGTGGCCCAGCTGATCGAGTACTTCTATGAGACGGATCAGGTGGGGATCCTGGAGGCCGTGGGCCGCTGCCTGCGCCGTATCGAGGGGGCCTACGCCCTGGGCATTATCTGCGCCGACGCGCCGGATGAGATCATCGCCGTGCGTAAGGACAGTCCCCTGATCCTGGGCTATGGGGAGGACTGCAACTTCCTGGCCAGTGACGTCACCGCCATTATCCGCCATACCCGCAACGTCAGCTATATGGATGACGGGGAGGTGGCGGTGCTGACGCGGGAGGGCATTCAGTGCTACAACCACCTGATGCAGCCGATTGTCAAGGAGATCTGCCGGGTGGACTGGGAGGTAGACGCGGCGGAAAAGGGCGGCTACGAGCACTTTATGTTCAAGGAGATCATGGAGCAGCCCGAGGCGCTGCGCCGGTGCATTTTCCCCCGGATCCGGGGCGGCGAGGTGGTGCTGGACGGCTTCCGTATCAGCGACGACTACATTCGCGGCGTCAGCAAGTTTTATATTATCGCCTGCGGCTCCTCCTACCATGTGGGCATGATGGGCAAGTATAATCTGGAGCGGATCCTCCGCCGTCCGGTGGAGGTGGCGCTGGCGTCGGAGTTCCGGTACATGGACCCCATTGTAGATGAGCACACCATGGCCATTGTCATCAGCCAGTCCGGGGAGACGCTGGACACGCTGGCGGCCATGCGGGAGGCGAAGCGCCTGGGGGCCAGGATACTGTCCATTGTCAACGTGGTGGGCTCCTCTATCGCCCGGGAGAGCGACCAGGTGCTCTATACCTGGGCGGGGCCGGAGATCGCCGTGGCCACCACCAAGGCATTTTCCACCCAGCTGGCGGTCATTAACCTACTGGGTCTGTACCTGGCCCGGGTTCTGGGCACCATGGAGGATGGGGAGTACCGGCTGATTCAGGAGGAACTGCTGCGCCTGCCGGACAAGATCGAGGAGGTCTTGGCAAACAAGGACAGCATCCAGTACTATGCCAGCCAGTATTTCAACCACAACAGCGTCTTTTTCATTGGCCGCAATGTGGACTATGCCCTGGGGATGGAGGGCTCCCTGAAGCTGAAGGAGATCTCCTATATCCACTCCGAGGCGTATGCCTCCGGGGAACTGAAGCACGGCACCATCAGCCTCATTGAGGAGGGCACGCTGGTGGTAGCGCTGGGCACCTACGCGAAGCTCTTCGACAAGGCGATGAGCAATATTGTGGAGGTCAAGGCCCGGGGCGGCGACGTGCTGGCGCTGACGACCGTGGATCACGGGGAGGAGATGGGAAAGGTGGCCAACGGCGTTGTGACCATCCCCCAGGCCCACCCCCTGCTGCTGCCCAGCCTGGGTATCATCCCCCTGCAGCTGTTTGCCTACTATGTGGCCCTGCTGCGCGGCTGCGACATTGATAAGCCCCGGAATCTGGCAAAGTCCGTCACCGTGGAGTAGGGACAGCCCAGTGGGGACAGCCCCGGGGGAACACAGATCCTTACAGAGGGAGAGCCGCCGGATTATTCCGATCCGGCGGCTCTTTCCCACAGAAAAATTGTGGAAAAATTCCACAAACAGGAGAAAAATCGGATAAAATTTTCTCCATTTGCTATTGTCCTTTCCCGGTAATTGTGGTATAACTGCTATGCCTTTTGGCCCTGGGGAAGATCGGACCCGGGCTTTTGAACGAGGATGGAGAGACAAGTCATGGGAAAGCAAGGATATAAGATCGACATGTGCAGCGGCTCCCTGGCGGGGAAGCTGCTGCTTTTTGCGCTGCCGCTGATGGCTTCCAGCCTGCTGCAGCTGCTGTTCAACGCGGCGGACGTGGTGGTGGTGGGCCGCTTTGCCGGAAAGGAGGCCCTGGCCGCCGTGGGCTCCACCACCTCCCTGATTAACCTGCTGGTAAATATGTTTGTGGGCCTGTCCGTCGGCAGCAACGTCACCGTGGCCCGGGATCTGGGGGCCGGCCGGGAGGAGGAGGTGCGCCGCAGCGTCCACACCTCCATCACCCTGGCCCTGCTCAGCGGCCTGGTTCTGACAGGCATCGGCACGCTGCTGGTGCGGCGGCTGCTGGAGTGGATGTCCTCCCCGGCGGACGTGATTGGCCTGGCTACCGTGTATCTGCGCATCTACTTTCTGGGGATGCCCTTCAATATGCTCTATAACTTCGGCGCGGCCATCCTCCGGGCCCAGGGGGACACCCGGCGGCCCCTGTACTTTTTGGCGGTGGCCGGCGTGGTCAATGTGGCGCTGAACCTGTTTTTTGTCATCGTGTTCCACATGAGCGTGGCGGGAGTCGCGCTGGCCACCATTATCTCCCAGGCCATATCCGCGGTGCTGGTGCTGCTCTGCCTGATGCGGGACAGCGGCCCCCTGCGGGTGGATTTAAAGCGCCTGTGCCTGGATGGACGGGTGGTGCGGCGGATTTTACAGGTGGGTTTTCCCGCCGGGTTTCAGGGGATGCTGTTTTCCATCTCCAATGTGGTCATCCAGTCCGCCATCAACGCCTTTAACTCCACCGCCATTGTGGCTGGCTCCTCCGCGGCGGCCAATATTGAGGGCTTTGTCTACGCGGGTATGAACGCCTTCTATCAGACGGCCCTCACCTTTACCAGCCAGAACTACGGCGCCTGCCAGTGCAGGCGGGTGGATCGGATCATGGAACTGTGCCTGGCCTACACGGTGGCCATCGGCGCGGCGCTGGGAGGCGCGGCGGTGCTCTTTGGTCAGCAGCTTGCCGCCATCTACGCCCCCGGGGAGCCGGAGGTGATTGCCCAGACGTTGCTGCGCATGCGCATTACCTGCACCACCTATTTCCTGTGCGGGCTGATGGACACCCAGGTGGGCGTACTGCGGGGATTGGGCTATTCCATGGTGCCGATGATTGTGTCCCTGGTGGGGGCCTGCGGGCTGCGGCTGATCTGGGTGGCGTTTGTATTCCCCCTGGTGGGCACACCTGCCGCCCTGTATGTGTCCTACCCTGTCAGCTGGCTGGTGACAGCAATTTTCCACTGTGTGTTCTTCTTCCTTGTCCGCAAGCATGCCTACGCCAAGGTGGAACTGGCCCACAAGATGGCCCAGTGACAGGCCTGTGCAAGGGCCGCAAGACCGTACATAGTTTCTTTGGAAAAAAGAAGCCGCCGGTACCAATCTGGTACCGGCGGCTTTGCTGTGAACTGCTGTACGGCTCTCCTTATGTGTCGGCGGAGGGGCCGTCCCCGGGAGGCGGGGGCGCGTCGGAAACCTCCCCGGGCAGTTCCCCGGGGAGAACTGTTCCGGCGGGGGGCTGATCGGCAGTCGGCTGGTCTGGCGGCAGGCTGGGCTCCTCCGCCGGTCCGCTGCCCTCGGGGACGGCCCCAGCGGGGGAATCCTCGGAAGCTGGGTTGTCGGGTGGCGCCGCCCCCGTCTCCGGCACGGTGGGAGTGGGAGGGGGAACGGCGGGGGTGCTCTCCTGTGTACCGGGGGTGTTCTCCTGTGTATCGGGGGCGCTTTCGGAATTCTCCGGCGCCTCCTGTTTGGCGGGGTCCTCCTCCGGCACCGCCGCCTCCTCCTGGGGGATGGATTCGCCGGGGGCGGGAAGCGTCAGAGGCGTATCTGTGCGGCTGTGGGTGGTGAAATAGGTATAGCCGTAGAACTGGTTCGGCTGAAGCAGTTCACCGTAGTAGTAGGCCATCAGTTCACTGACCGTCACAAGCTGATACCCCTGCTCCACCAGCCAGGGGACCAGCGTCCGCACCGCCTCCACGGTGCTTTCGTAGGTGCTGTGGAGCAGGACAATCTCGCCGTCCAGGCTGGCAAGGCCCTGCACATATTCCACCACCTTGTCCGCGTCCCGGGAGAGCCAGTCCTGGGTGTCCACCGTCCAGGTGACAACGGAGCGGTTAGTGGCGTATTTTACAGCCTTGTTTACCGATCCGTAGGGGGGCCGAAGCAGGGTGGGCGCTGTTCCCGTGGCGGAGAGAAAGGCCTCGTCTGCCGCCTGCAGATCCTGCAAAATGGCACTTTTGCCGAGTTTGCCCAGATCACGATGGCTGTTGGAGTGGCTGCCTACCTCGCACCCCAGTTCCAGCATCCGGGGCAGGGCGTCGGGGCACTGGGCAATGCTGCGGCCTACCTCAAAGAAGGTGGCCACGCCGTGGTTTTCCTCCAGAATATCCAGGATCTGGTGGGAGTACACCGGGTGGGGGCCGTCGTCAAAGGTGAGGGCCACCATGGGCCCCGCCGGGTCGATGGTCCGGACATAGGGCTCCTCCGGCTCCGGTTCCGGCTTGGTTTCCGGGATCTGGGGGGGCGGCTCCTGCTGGTCCGGCTGTACCGCGCCGCCGGAGGGGATGACCGGGTCAGCTTTGGAGGCATCCTCCTCAGGCAGGGGTGCCGCCTGGCCCACACAGCCTGTCAGCAGGCAGGCGAGAAGGCAAAGAACGAGAAAAAGAGGGAGTAAACGATTCATCACAGGGACTTCCTTCGACAGTATTTGACGAATCCATTATCCCCTGGAAGGCGGGAGAAAGCAAGTGGAAAACGGTAACAGTTTGGGTAACAAATTGTTACAGGGCCTTTCCGCGCGAAGAACATGCAGGAGGAGCGCCGGCTGCCGGGATTTTCCGAAGGCCTTCCCATAGACACAGATGGATAAGAGAAGATAAAAAACCGCCGACCGGACATGGGCGGCGGGGGAGTCAAAGCATACAGAATAAAAACAAAAGCAAAAAGGGAAGTGTAACCAATCCAAAGACCCAAAAGATCGTTTTTGTGGATCTATCCCAAAACGGGGCTTTTTTTGCATCACGGAAGGATTTGTCCAGTTCAGAAAACGTCATAAGCGAACACCACACCTTTCAAAACCTATTATAGCATATTTTTGCAAATCGTCAAGGAGGGGAATGCATGCCAGAAGTAGGAATTGTCATGACTTTGCGGGATCGTATGTCCAACACCATGAAGTCAATGATAAACTCCGGCAAGGCTCTGAGCAAGGAGTTCGACGATCTGCTTGACCGTGTGACCGCCACGGAAAATCAGCAGGCCGCCCTGGCGAAGGCCCTTGCCAAAACAAAAACAGCCATTGCGGATCAGACCGATGTGGTCAAAGCATCGGAAAAAGCGTGGAAGACACTGCGAAAGGAAAAGGGCGCCTCCGCTCAGGATATTGCAGAAAAAGCGGATGCCTACCACGCAGAATCTGAGAAGCTGGAGGCGCTGAGGAATCAGCTGAACGAGTACACGCTAGCGTCCAAGGACGCCCGCCAGGAAATGAAGGAGAAGCTGAGCGGGTTCCGGCAGAACACCCTCAAAGAAGTAAAAAACGGCTAGAGGAGGGGAGCGACCCGGACCTCTCCCTCCTGTACTGGCTCTTCCGCGTGAAGAACATCCCGCCCTGGGAGGTCTACGAGCAGAGCTGCGGATACCGGGATCTTCTGGAGGCCTTCGCCTGGGCACAGATTGACGAGAGAAGATAAAAAACCGCCGCCCGGACATGGGCGGCGGGGAGGGTATAAAGTATACTTCTAGAAAAACAAAAAATATATAAGCGCTATCACGGTAATTGGGACACCAACTGCTATGATAATTTTCATTGAGAGAGAAAGATCTTCCCACTTTGTGTCGGGCCCCATATTCGCCTGTCCTCCCGCTTATAAGATAAATACAGTATAACACAATCAGCAAAAAAGTCAAGGAGGTGCTGCCATGCCAGAGAGCAGTATGAGTGTATATTTTACCGTGATAGACGGTGGCTCCACCGTGCTGGCCAGGATTGGGGACAAAACCAAGGCACTGGACAAGGAGACCCAGCAGCTGAACCAGACCTACAAGGACATGCAGAAAGCCAATGAGTCTCTGACAAAAAAGCAGTTTGAACTGGAGAAGCAGCTTGCGTCTGCTAACAAGGAGTGCAAGGACGCCAAGAAGGCATTTAAAGACCTGGGGGACGAGGCCAGTTCCAGCGCTTACGACGAGGCCCGAAAAAAGCAGGCGGCCCTGAAGGAGGAACTGAAACGGACTACCGACGCCATCAAGGACAACGAAAAGGCGTTCAAGAGCAACCAGGAGGCCATCAGGAAGGGGGCTGTTGGTGGAAGCTATGGCAATACTGGAAGCATACTTGACAGCGCAGCGTCCAGAGGAATGAAGCAACTTTTCGGAAGTGCGATTTCTCAACTCGCCGCATTCGGCCTGGAGAGTGCGTTGGGTCAGCCGTCGGCAAGTTTTGTGGGAAGTACATTGTCCGGGGCTGCCACCGGATTTGCCCTTACAGGCGGGAACCCATTTGGTGCGCTGGTGGGCGGAGTTGCGGGCAGTATATCCGGGGGGGCGCAGGTATTAACCGCCCGAGACGACGCATTCAAGGACTACTACAAGGGCCTGTATGAGGCGTGCCGGGACGCGACAGCGGAGGGTATCGCCGCGGGCTCCACCATTGCCGCCGGGCGGGAGCGGGACAAGATCACCTTTACCACCCTCTTCAAGGACGCAGACAAGGCAGAGGAATTCCTGAGCGGGCTGGTGGACAAGGCCAACACAACACCCTTCCTGTACGATGACCTGACGGCCATGAGCAAAACCCTGGCCTCTTACGGATTTAAGGACCAGCTGGGGCCGGGGGAGGAGGGCTTTGAAATCCTGGACACCCTCCAGAAAATCGGCGATGCCGGGGCCGCCCTGGGCATGAGCACCGGGGACATGAACGAGGTGTCCGCCGCCCTGGGCCGGATGTATTCCAGCAACAAAACCACCCTGGAACTGCTGGAAATACTCAATAACCGGAAAATCGGGGCCGTTGGGATGCTGGCGGAGGCCAAGGGGATGAGCGTTGCGGACACCTACAGCGCCATCTCCAAGGGAGAAATTGCGGGCGCTGACGCTGTCAAAATCATTCTGGACGCCCTGGAGAACAAATACTTCGGCAGTATGGAGGAGCAGAGCAAGACCTTTGCCGGGCTTGCATCTACCCTGGAGGGGATGAAGCAGGAAATCCAGAACGCCGGGGGCGAGGGGTACAACACCCTGCGGAACGCTGGCATGCAGGAGGAAATCGCCAGCTACGGTGGGGGAGGCATTAAAGGAGATCAGCGCTATTTCCGGTGAGAACAAGGCCTATCTGGAGAACCTAAGTGGTCAGTATATGCGGGAGGCCCAGAGCGCCGTGTTGCTAGGAGAGAAAACCACCCTGTTCCGTCCCGAGGATCAGGAAACATTGGAGCAAATGGGAGCGGAATATGCCAAACTGAAGGAGGAGCGCGAGGCGGGAAGCGAGGAGGCGGGCCTTCAGATGGAGGCCCTGTGGGAGACGGCACAGGCCATGGCCACCGCTGCCTACGAATCCAGCGATCAGTACATGCTGATGCAGGAGGTGGAACGTGACCAGATTGCCGCTATCCGTGAAAACACTAAAGCACTGGATGGCTGGAGCAACAAGATGCTCCTATTGCAGGAAATGGGGAAAGGTCTACTAGCCGGCAATAATGAAAAGACAAAAGAATTTGCCGAGCAGCAGTACGGATCCGGAATTTATGATCAGTCCGGTTTGGCAAAATCCTACGGATCTTCCAATGCCTACGGGCATCGGGCGATCCCCTACGACAACTTCCCGGCCCTGCTCCACCAGGGGGAGCGGGTGCTGACCGCCAGCGAGGCCAGGGCCATGGACGCGGGGACGGCGGGGGGCGGCGTACAGGTGAGCATCGGCAGCGTCACCATAGGCGGGGGCCTGAGCACCTGGGACATCGCCGTGCAGATCGCCCAGGAACTGGAGCGGGCGGCAGTGGCCGCCGCGCCGCGGTAAGGAGGAGCCATGGCAGAGCGGAAAATCATCCTGAAAAACACGGAGACGGGGGAGGAACTGGCCCTGCCCGTGACCCCCCAGCGGTATCCCATGGGGGCCGGTCGGGCGGTGGAGCGGCTGGACATGGCCCAGACCGGGCAGATCGCCCTGCCGGGGCTGAAAAGCCTCTTCAGCGAGACGCTGGAGTTCTGGCTGCCCGCCAAGCAGTACCCCTTCCTCACCGCCGGGGCGGTGACGGACCCCCGGCACTACATACAAAAGCTGACGGCCTGGAGCGACGGGGCCAACGTATGCCGGTACATCGTGGCGGGGACGGGCATCAACAGCCCCGTGCTGCTGGGGGTGCTGGAGTACGGGGAGGAGGACGGCAGCAACGACGTAGCCTGCAAGCTGCCCCTCTACGAGTACCGCTATCTGGAGGAGGCCCAGGTGGAGCAGACGGGGAACAGTTCCCGGGCGGTGGAGAGCCAGCCGGAGACGGCAAACAGCTACACCGTACAGGCCGGGGACAGCCTGTGGGCCATCTGCAGGAGGTTTTACGGGGACGGGAGCCTGGCGTACAAGCTGGCCACCGCCAACGGCATCAAGAACCCCAACCTCATCTATCCCGGCCAGGTGCTGACCCTGCCGGAGGCCGCGTCCCTGGGGGCGCTGGCGGCCACGGCGGCCCCGGCGGCGGCCAGGGATGCGGAGACCATGCAGGCGTCCCGTGGGGCTGCCAGAGAGGCCCTGGGGCTGAACCAGCGGGATGAGGTGATGTGATGGACAGGCCGGAACAGGCGTATGTGAAGATCCGCACCACGGACCCGGACGGGACCACCGCCAACATCACGGAATTGTGCAAGTCCATCGTATGGAAGGGGGACTACCGGAACGCCTCCCGCACGCTGAGTTTTTCACCGGTTTTTTCCGATGTGGACCCCCATCTGCCAAAGGCCCCCACGGAACTGGGCGGTTCCTGCCAGTTTTGGCGGGGGAGCGACCTGCTGATGGACGCCTACTCCCTGGAGCGGACCCGGGACAGCCTGGGGACCACCATCGACGTGACGGCCTACGACCGGAGCCTGTACCTGAAGCGCAACAGCACGTTTATGCGGGTGGAGGGGCAGACGGCGGAGGCGGTGACGGCCTCCCTCTGCGGCCAGTTCGGCATCCAGACCGGGGCCCTGGCGGCCACGGGGGCGCCCCTGACCCGGAACTTCCTGGGGGTGAACCTCTACAAGATCATCATGACCCTCTACACCCTGGCCTCCGACCAGACGGGAAAAAAGTACCGCATCCGCTTCAAGGGGCCGAAGCTGGAGGTGGTGGAAATGCAGAAAACCCCGGATACCATCATCCTGAAGCCCGGGTGCAACCTCCTCAGCTGCACCACCAAGGAGAGCGCCAGCGCCATGGTGAACTCCGTGGCCATCTACGACGAGGAGATGAACCGGGTGGGCGCGGAGGAGGACAGGGAGGCCGTGAGGCTCTACGGGCTGATGCAGGAGGCCATCAAGGCCGGGGCCTACGACGACCCGGCGGGCCACGCCAGGCAGATCCTCAAGGAAAACGGCATGAAAACCACCATCACCCTGCGGTGCCTGGGCAACCTGAAGCTGATCACCGGGAACACGGTGGCGGTGCGGGAGCCGGTGACGGGGATATCCGGGCTGTTCTGGATCGTAAGCGACCAGCACACATGGAAAAACGGGGTGTACACCACC
>OHCS01000978.1_pt1 | contig 13664 bp, 12 predicted proteins | sample 1566741 | NCBI WGS metagenome assembly OHCS01 (sample SAMEA3879604, study PRJEB24766) | human gut metagenome | biome: human-associated habitat; feature: feces | place: USA | collected 1985/1987 | reverse complement strand
AAGAAAAAGGATTCACAATCTATTTTTTGTGTATTAGGGAGAGACTTATTACAAGTGGGGAACTTTTTCAGTGCCCTCGCGAATGTTTCTCCTCTTTTTTTGTATCTATAGAAATGAAATAAGTTAAGATAGTATGTTTTATATGACAACATACTATCTTATGGAATAAAACAAACGATGTAATCACCCCAAACAAACCATCTGTTTGAGTAAAATACATCATCTGTTTCAAGTTAACACATCATCTGTTTGCAGAAAATAGAAACGGGAAAGCCGAAGCCCTCCCATTCCGTTAAACATACATAAATTCTCTCTTGACAAAAAAGGTTAGATCTGTATATCTTTTTCAATTATTTATACTCTGACTGTATGGGCTCAAGCGTTCCACATGGTAAACCCTGCATCCTGCCGGAACTTCTACCGGACAGGCTTCGGTAACGTCTTCCCAAAAGTCCATATATTCCATTACAGACATTCTGGTAAGACCAGGACCATTGAAAGTGTAGAAATGCTCTTCATTATTATACTTAAACAGCAGGCCTAAACGTTCCACTTCACCGTCAACAACCGGCACTCTTTCGTACCGCCCTATCATAGGAGCAATAGCAGAATCATCCGGACGAACACGTAAAGTTCCTTTTTCCCACATCTCAGATTCGTTATCCGGTATCATCTCATAGCATCCTCCCACTTTTACGGTAAAGAAGTCGGCGAATGCATCCGCTATATTCTTCTTTTGCTCTTCCGTTGCCTCCCCGGTAAGCACAATGCCGTCCTTCGCCTTATACAAAACAAATTTCACACACTCATCTACTTTCACTCGCAGCATTGCCGAAGAACCACTACCATCTCTTACCGTTATCGCAGTCTCACCTTGTGCTTTAGGAGTAACCAATATGCGCTGATAACCATTTTCATTTTTCACAAAAGCAGCGGTTACCACAGCATCGTCGCCGTTTATTATGGCATAGTTGCCATCACCTCCATCCACACCGACAATAATACCTTCCGGTTTACTCAAATAGAGATTCACGGAACCGATCAGGTTATCACAAGTCCCAATCTGGTAAATAGGCGCCTCTCCCGTAAAAAATACCATATCACGATAATCATCCTCGCATGCAGTACCCACAAACAAGAGTGAAATCAACATTAGAATAGAATAGATGTGTTTCATTGTTTTAGTCTTTTTATATCGGATTCGTATAATGAAAATGCAGTAAATAGTTAATTACTGCATGCGAACAGATATTTTTTTTAATCCCAGCTATTTATACGATTTGTTCTTTCGGGTAATTCACCAGATACAAAGTACCTGTGGCACGGGTAAAAGCCGTATATAACCAGCGGAAATAATCCGGTGTCAAATATTCATCCGTCATATACCCCTGGTCAAGAAATACATTCTTCCATTGCCCACCCTGCGCTTTATGGCAAGTAACGGCATAAGCATACTTCACTTGCAAAGCATTATAATGCGGATCAGCCTTCATCTTTTTCATCCGTTCGCGCTTTACAGGAATGTCAGCATAATCTTCGAGCACAGCATAAAACAGCCTGTCATTGTCCGCTTTAGGCAAAGCCGGCGCATCACTATGCAAAGTATCTAACAATAGATTAACTTCCAGTTCAAAATCCCCGTAATCAGGAAAAGTGAGCAGAACTTCCGCAAAACGAAAACCATACAATTCACGTGTACGACGCACCCGGTGAAGAACAGCTATCTCACCATTGGCAATGAAATCCATCTCTTTGCTTTTCTCCGTCCAGTAGTAATTATTCTTTGCTACCATCAGCAAGTCCCCCGTGTTCAATTCATCTTCCCGCCAAAGGATTTGCGCGCGTATACCATTATTGTAGATATTCGCCCGCTTATTAGAACGGCATACGACAATGGTCTCATCCATCCCGTCACGGTCGTAGCAAGTACTCAGCGTATCTATCAGTTCGTCGCCCGAAACTACTTTTATATCAGCAAACCCCGACACCTTTATCTTTGGCAAACTTTCACAGGCATCTTCGGCTATAAGTTGGCGCAACCGGGTAGCATTCCACAAAATACCGGAGTCCTGCACCTGACGTACTACCTGTGTCAAATCTACCTCTATCACCTCCAGCCCATAACCTTTCAGTGCCTCGGCAAACAAAGCAGGACTCTGTTCTTCACCCACCGGAGGAAGCTGCGCCGTATCCCCCATCAATATCAATCGACATCCTGTACCGGAATAAACAAACTGTATCAGATCGTCCAACAAACGCCCTGTACCGAACACAGCACCGGATAATCCCTCGTTCGAAATCATCGAAGCCTCATCCACTATATATAAGGTATGAGTAGTCAAATTATCGTTTACAGAAAAGTTACTTACCTCATTGGAGAAAGACTGCTGACGGTAAATCTTTTTGTGAATAGTAAACGCCGGATGCCCCGCATAAGCCGAAAAGACTTTCGCCGCCCGCCCCGTAGGAGCTAACAGAATTGACTTCTGTTGCAACTTATCCAACGTCCGTACCAGCGCTCCGACCAGCGACGTTTTTCCTGTACCAGCGTATCCGCGCAGCACAAAAACCGCATCATTACGGGGAGATAACAAGAAGGCAGCTAATGATTTTAGTACTATTTCTTGCTCAAAAGTTGGTTCATAAGGAAAAATTTCCTTAATTTGCGTTTCTAAATAGTTATTTATCATTTTTGTAATAGAAAAAAGTTACAGGAACTATCGCCATTAGAATTATTTATTTTATTTTTGCGGTACGAATATAACAACTAAAAAACATATTTATCATGAAAACAGTATTTAATGTCATTTTAGGCTTGTGTGCAGTGGTACTGATCTACATCTGCTATACCAGCATTATGGGTCCTATTAATTTCGAAAAGGCTAGAAAGCACAGAGAGAAGGCAGTTATTGCCCGTTTAATGGACATCCGTAAAGCACAGCAGGAGTATCGTAACTTGAACCACCAACAGTACACGGCAAGTTTCGACACTTTGATCAACTTTGTTAAAAACCAGAAGTTGCCTTTCATCTACAAAGAAGGTGAATTGAATGACAAGCAGTTGGAAGACGGTATGACAGAAAAAAAAGCTATTGCTATCATCAACAGAGCCAAGAAAACAGGTAAATACGATGAAGTAAAGAAAGCAGGTTTGGAAAACTTCAAGCGCGACACCTTGTGGGTTGCCGTACTGGATACTGTATTCCCCAAAGGCTTCAATCCTGATTCTATGAGATATGTTCCTTACGGTGGCGGTGCACAATTCGAAATGGCTATCAAGAACGATACAGCTAAATCCGGTGCTCCTTTCTGTCTGCTCGAAGTTAAGACTCCGTATGAAACTTACCTGGGTGGTCTGGACAAGCAAGAAATTGCTAACATGAAAGACGTACAAACTAAGTTGGGTAAATACTGCGGTCTGATGATCGGTAGCTTGGAAACTGCTAACAATAACGCAGGTAACTGGGAATAATTCCTATCCTCAACTCTGTATGATAGAAACGATTGACTTTAGTAAATCGGAACAATATACGTTATCCATCCGCCTCAGTGCGGATGGATTTTCTTTTTCTGTATTCAGCCCTCTGGGTGAAGGCGGGCTCTCTTTCTTTGACTGGAAAGTAGAAGAATCACTCTCCCTCACAGCCAATCTAAAACAGACTTTCCGTGAAGTGGAATGGCTTAAACACCCTTACCGCCGGGTAAATATACTCATGGCGGACAAGCGCTTTACCCTCGTACCGCTGGAGTTCTTTGAAGACGAACAGACGGAAACACTTTTTTATCATAACCACCCGAAGCGGGAAAACGAAATTGTGCAATACAACATTCTGCGAAAGAATAATGTCGTAGTATTGTTCAGTATGGACAAAAGTGCTCGTTCTTTCCTGTGCGAACAATATCCCGATGTAAGATTTTATTCGCAGGCAAGTTCGTTCATCGAACATTTCTCCAGCAAAAGCCGCTTGGGCAACAGCCGGAAAATGTACGTGCATCTGCGGAAAGATGCCGCCGACCTGTATTGCTACGACCGCAATCACCTGTTGCTTGCCAACTCTTTTGAATGTAAACAGACAGCGGACCGCATCTATTACCTATTATATATATGGAAGCAACTCGGCTTTGAACAGGAACGTGACGAAATGCACCTCACCGGTGAATTGTCCGACAAAGAAGCTCTGCTCAGTGAACTACGTAAATTTATCCGACAGGTATTCATCATGAACCCTGCCACTAACCTCGACCTACAAGCCATAACCCTATGCGAGTAATCAGCGGAATATATAAAAGAAGAAGATTTGATGTGCCCCGTACTTTCAAGGCACGTCCCACAACAGATTTTGCCAAAGAGAATCTGTTCAATGTACTTGCCAATTATCTGGATTTTGAGGACGGAGTATCCGCACTCGATCTCTTTGCAGGAACCGGCAGCATCAGCATCGAACTGGTATCACGGGGGTGCGACCGCGTAATCAGCGTTGAAAAAGACCGGGACCACTATGCTTTCATCTGCAAGATAATGCAAGAGGTAAAGACCGATAAATGTATCCCTATCCGTGGCGATGTATTCAAATTCATCAAAGGAGGACGTGAACAGTTCGATTTTATCTTTGCCGATCCTCCGTACGAATTGCAGGGATTGGAAACCATTCCTAATCTTATCTTCGAAAACAATCTCTTGAAAGAGGAAGGCTTGCTTGTATTGGAACATGGAAAGAAAGATAACTTCGAAGATCATCCGAACTTTGTAGAGAGACGGGTATATGGCAGTGTGAACTTCTCGATATTTAAATGAAGAATAAAAAATGAAGAATGAAGAATTAGCTGCGCAATGATGCCGCATGGTAATTCTTCATTTTTCATTCTTCATTATAAAAGCGGTGCCATCAGTCGCACCACACTCTCGGCAGCTTTCCGCCACCAGGGACGCTTCACCCAGTTTTTAAGAAAGACCTGCACACACTCGCGTTGATCCTGAAGAAAGATTTCACGCATTTGCAGTGCAGTTTCAGTATCATAAATAAAAGCGTTCACCTCAAAATTATGCTCGAAGCTGCGGAAGTCTACATTGGTAGAGCCAACAGTAGTAAGCTCATCATCCGACACCATCAGTTTGGAGTGCAGAAAACCTACCTTATAAAAATAAACTTTCACACCAGCCTGCAATACATCTGCCAGATAGGAACAAGAACCTAAATGCGTAAGACGATTATCCGCACGCAAAGGCAGCATCAGTCGAACATCAACTCCTGCCAATGCGGCCGTTTGCATGGCAGCCAGTATCTGTTCCGTAGGCAAGAAGTAAGGGGTCTGTATATAGAAATATTTCTTCGCACCGGAAATTGCCATACTCAATCCTTGCATAATTTCTTTCCAGGGACCGATAGGATCACTTGTCACAATCTGTACTAACGAATTACCCGATGCCTCCATCTTCGGAAAATAACGGGAGGCACTGATCAAAGTACGGTCTACAAAATACCAGTCGAGCAAGAAAGCGGTCTGCAAGCCATGCACGGCTTTGCCTTCCAATAAAAGATGCGTATCGCGCCAAATGCCCCATGAGAACCCACGCATATAGCGTTCTGCCAGATTCATCCCACCCACAAAACCGATTCGCCCGTCAATCACAACAATCTTACGGTGGTTGCGATAGTTCACTTTGCTGGTGAACAGAGGGAAACGTACTTTCAGAAAGCTGCGTACCTCGATACCTGCCGAACGCATTTCATCATAGAAACGGTTGGGCACATGCCAGCATCCTACATCATCATAGATGACACGCACTTCAACGCCCTCCCGTGCTTTCTCTATCAGTACATCCCGCACCATTCGCCCGATGGCATCATCCTCAAAAATATAAAATTCAATATGGATATGTTGCCGGGCTTTAGCCAGTTCCCGCAACAGGGATTGCAACATGGAAACACCGCTGGTATAAGTCTCTACACGGTTGCCGTCAAAAGGAAACGCCTGGGTTGTATTGCGAAATAAAGAAATGAGCCGGCTATAAGCTATAGGCAAGGTAGTGGCATCCTGCGCCAAGTATTCCACCATTGGTTTATTCAACAGACGGTTATAAATCTTCTGCTCTATTATTCGCTCGCGCCTCCGGCTACGCCCGAAAAAGAAGTAAAAGACCAGTCCCACAACAGGCAGAAACATCAATACCAATATCCACGCCAGTGTCTTCACCGGATTACGATTGTCGAGAATGATGACAACAATTGTTCCGATGATAGCGCCAAAGTAAATAATATCAAAGGCGACGGTAGCTACTTGGTTTAGTATATAGTTCCAGTCAATCACAAAAGCAAATATAGAGAAAATAAAAGAATTCCTGTTTTTTTATAAGAAAAAAGAGATTGAATTTAAAGTATTTACATATATTTGCATAATTACACACTAATACTATGAAATATGAAAAAACAGCTTTTAATCGCCCTCTTATTGGGTTTGTCAACTACTATCTGTCATTCGCAAGTAAAAATCAACGTACAAGGCGGCACTGGGTTGACCGGCATCACCAAGAATGAAAATTACAATGCTAACTTTGGATATCGTTTCGGAGTAGGTGTTGAGCTACCTATTGACAAGACTTGGTCCATGCAAACAGGGCTACAGTTCCTGAACAGAAGCTACTCTGTTGACGAAGGAATAACAGCCCTTGGCACTAATGAGGAAGGCAAACAAACCTACATGGTATTGGGGATTGATTCTAAAATAAACGGAATCTATTTACAAGTTCCCATCAAAGTTGCCGCATATCTGCCTTTGAATAACAACTGCGGATTTCAATTCAGCGGAGGTCCATACATCGCTTATGGAATTGGCGGAAAAAGCAAAGTGAACTGGATACTTGCCAGCCAGGAAAAAATCGACTCCGACGACCTCACATCTGGTGGAGATAACAGATTGATGGAAGGTAAAACAACGCATAAGACATTCGATAAAAACGATGGACTGAAACGCCTGGACATCGGTTTAAGTCTTGGAGTAGATTTCAAATACAAACAACTTTTTGCCGGTATCGGTGCCGAATACGGTTTTCTTCCCATTGATAAAGAATTTCCTAAAGACATTTTCAAATATTCCATCCAGGAAAACCAGACACTTGTCTCCCCTCGCAACATAGGAATCGAATTTCATGTAGGCTTTTGTTTCAGTGTAGGGAAACGCTAAAAAACAGAATCCCCTTCCATCTCTTTCAGCGAAAGCGAATGGAAGGGGAAACTTATCACAAAAACTGGTTAGGAAACTTTAGAAACGACGTCCGCCACCAAAACCACCGGGACGACCACCAGGTCCGCCGGGACCTCCATGACCACCGAATCCACCTCTACCCTGCATCTTTTCACGGGCAGCCTTGCTACCGAAGATATTCAGACGATAGATGAAGTGTACCATGCAATAACTATTGATACCATTATATTCGGAAACCGAACGGCCATCTGCTGTCAATGAACGGCTAATGTTACTTTGCTGTTTCAAAATGTCATAGAGTTCAAGGCTGATAGTAGCCGCGCCTTTCAGGAAGGTTTGCGAAAGCTGTGCATTCCAGATCAATTCATTACGGTTCATACTGGCATCTGTATAACCACGACGGCTCTGATTAGCAATATTAGTAGTGAAAGTCATGTTCCAGGGAGCCATCAACTGAGTATTGGCACCATAAGAGAACGTGTAAGGTTCCTGATTATTCTCTGGACGCAGTTTACTACGCTCAGCAGTATAAGAGATAGAACCATTCAGGCCGAATTCGAACCAGTCGTTACGGTAAGCACCATTCAAACGCTCACTCAACGTCAACCCTGTTGTCTTATTCTTATCATCCACTTTGGTATCCTGATTATATAAAAATGCCACATTATTCTGGTAATTGACATTGGTGAATGAGTTGATAGTGTACTTCTTATTCTTCAATGCGGTATTGAAACCAAACATACCAAAAGCACTCCAGTTACCATTGATATTCTTCGGTGTAGTAGTACGCGCACCGGTTTGATCATCGTATTCGGTACTGTTACTGATGCTGTTCTGCGTAGCCGAGAAGCTGGCATGAGTCATGATACCCCGCTGGAGTTCTGCATTATACGTATTGTAGAACAAACGCATAGAGTGCGTGAACGAAGGTTTCAAACCCGGATTACCGACACGGATATTCAGCGGATTAGAGTTGTCTACAATCGGCAACAAGTTCTCCATGCTGGGCTGGCCGGTACGCCCACGATAGTTGAAGCGCAACTGACTTACTTTCGAGAAACGGTAACGGAAATCAATATTCGGAGCAAAGTTGAATACCGAACGCGTCGTATCAATCATATAGTCTCCTTTCTTATAAGACAGTTTTGAGTTCTGCGGTTGGAAAGAAACACCGGTACTCAACTGGTACTTCTCACGGATGAAACGCAAGGATACAGAAGCATCATGGTTGTAGTATCTGTACTCGGCATACTTACCTAAACTATCTACCGCATGATTCTGATAGCCCACTGGCAACGGGTCGCCAATTCCCCACTCTGGATTGATCTTGTATAAGTCGAAAGTCGTCTTGTCACTCTCACTGTACTTATACTGGAACTGATAACTGAACTGCAAGAAAGTAGCCCGTGCAATCGGTTCACTATACGTAACCTGTGCACTATAACTATAATTATTCGTCGGCGTAGTGATATACTGGTTACGGATCAACGTAGAGTCCGGGTTCGTAGGAATCTGATAATAACGTGTCATCGACTCCGTATACTGGTTATTGTCATTATCTCCATAACCAAAGCGTCCGCGGAATGTAACATTACGTCCCTTATCATTCAGTTTGCGATTGATCTGCAAAGTAGCATCCGTTGAAACGGTCTTGCTATCGGAAAGTGAACCCGTGTTTGTAGCATTCACACGAATATCCTTCAACGGGTCTTCATTATTTATCACATCAAAATCAAGATAGTCATTCGGGTTAGTAACCAGACTGTAAGGATCCGCATTGAAGGTTCCCGACAAGGAACTGGAAGAATTATCCGTCTTTCCATAAGAGAAGTTCGGACGGAAGATGATATTCGTCATTGAATCCGGCTTCCACTCCAAACGGAAATCAGCATTAAATGTCGAATTCTTGTTCCTGTTGAGAGAGTTTGAATTGGAATATGAATTGCCATTCTGTAAAAAACGCTCGGATGAGTTGACATTGGCAATGTCAGCATCATTGTAGTTGTAACGGGCACTACCGCCTAACTCCAATTTGGCTGTTTCAGTAGCAAAGTTAAGTCCCAGTTCCTTGGGAGCATTCAAACCATTATTACGACGCCAACGCGGGCCACCGCCACCACCGGAAAATCCTTGATTATTCACATTGTTGGCAGAGGCAATAAGAGAAACTTGTGTATTATCCACAAAGCGGTTCAACATCAAACGTCCTGCATAACGATCTTCAGTACCTACGGCAGCATCGGCATTACCGAACCAACCCTGATTCATACCTTTCTTTACAGTCAGGTCGAGCACGGTTTCTTCTTCACCGTCATCAATACCTGTGATACGTGCCAGGTCCGATTTCTTATCATAAGTCTTCAACCGGTCAATCATGTCCACCGGTAAATTCTTCAAACCCGTCTTCACGTCTCCGCCGAAGAATTCCTTTCCGTCTACCATGATCTTCTTCAGGTCCTTACCATTAATTTTCACGTTACCATCGTCATCAATCTCGGCACCGGGAAGTTTCTTTACCAATTCTTCCAGCATGGCTCCTTCGGGGGTACGATAAGCTGACGAATTATACATTAATGTATCTTCACTGACAGTGACTTGTGGAGCTTCTGCGGTAACCACCGCTTCTGCCAGCATCACGGCATCTGTCTTCAGAGCCAGCGTACCTACATTCTTATTGGGGTTTTGAGCCGACAGTTGCAAAGGAAGCATTGTCGGTTGGAAGCCGATATAGGAAACTTTCAATACATACTTCCCAGCCTTTACTTTGGGCAGGGTAAAATATCCCTGTGCTGTAGTGGCGATACCCGCCGCAAATGCACTGTCCGGTAACGAAAGTAACTGTACTGTGGCTTGTACTGCGGGCTCTTTCGTGTCATCCTCGATGACACGCCCCGCTACGGTAATGTTCTTAGTCTGTGAGAAAGCGGAAAGTGCGGTTGTCAGCAATAACACTGTTCCGATGATTACTTTTTTCATGCGCCTGTTTTTTATGAAACAAAATGTCTGTTTTTACACTGTTTCATTTGACAAGCTTTCAATGGAAAAGTTTAATGAGGTTTAAATAAAATATTCTAATTATCGACGATCTCGCTTAAACAATCTATCAACTGCCGCTTTCTTTATACCAAATTCCAGGCAAAGAACATTCAGTATCAGAAAGATCAGAAAAGAAGAAGTATCTACGCTCATGATGTCTCCTTTCGCCAGGCGATAGAGCATCCCCCCAAAGATGAATAATACGGTCAGGAACATGGCATTACGTGTAGCTGTATTACGAACCTGCTCAGTTTCCTTATTCTCGTTCTTGGTGTAGGCAAACAGAATCATCAATGCGCCAAGCATCATCAGCAGCTTAGAACATTCTTTATAAAACAAGAGGTTGGAATCCGTCATTTTCCCCAGCATCAACATCAGAAACGGAAGAAACAGTGCCAAAGCTATCACAAAATATCCTAATAGACGACAATAAACCGGTAGTAGTGCTCTCATTTTAAAATTACGAATTACTAATTATAAATTATAGATTGTGGGGGCAGATGGCAGAAACATCATGTCAGCCCATCGATTTTCAACAGGCAAAGATAACGTTTTATTGCCAAAAGAGCTATCTTTGTACCACAATTAACAAAGAAGGTATCCATCTCTTTCATAATTTAGAATCCACAATCAGTAATTTATAATTTGTAATTAATCAGATGAGTAAACAAGAAGTAATCCTTTGCGAGAAACTGGAAAGCAGCCTGGCAAACGCCATCGGGAATTGTCCCCATGACAAGCTCTTCATATTGACCGACGAGCATACCCACCGCCTCTGTCTGCCGCAACTCTATGACATTCCGGCACTGAAAGAGGCTACCGAAATCGTTATTGGTGCCGAAGATGTGCACAAGAATCTGGAAACCCTGGCTTCCGTTTGGCAAGCTCTGAGCGAACAGGGAGCTACACGCCATTCATTACTGATTAACCTGGGTGGCGGCATGGTGACCGATCTGGGTGGCTTCGCCGCTTCTACCTTCAAGCGGGGCATTGCCTATATCAATATCCCCACCACCCTGCTGGCCATGGTGGATGCTTCCGTAGGAGGTAAAACAGGTATCAACTTCAACGGGTTAAAGAACGAAATCGGTGTTTTCGCACCTGCCGCCAGTGTACTTCTTGAAACGGAGTTCCTGCGTAGCCTCGATGCCCACAACTTCTTCTCCGGTTATGCGGAGATGTTGAAGCACGGTCTTATCAGTACCCCGGAGCACCTTGCTGAATTATTGGCTTTCGATACGGACAAGATAGATTACGTTGCACTGAAATCAATGGTGGGCCGTTCCGTACAAGTAAAAGAGGATATCGTGGAACAAGATCCGCTGGAACACGGCATCCGCAAGGCGCTGAATTTGGGACATACCGTAGGTCATGCCTTCGAAAGTCTGGCTCTTGCCGAAGACCGCCCCGTATTACATGGTTATGCTGTTGCTTGGGGAATTGTCTGCGAGCTATACCTTTCTTATATAAAGGTAGGTTTTCCGAAAGAGAAAATGCGCCAGACCATTCAGTTCATCAAAGAGAACTACGGTGGCTTTGCCTTCAATTGCAAACAGTACGACCAACTTTATGAGCTGATGAAGCATGACAAGAAGAACACTGCCAGCATCATCAACTTCACTCTATTGAAGGAAGTCGGAGACATTTGCCTCAACCAGACTGCCGACAAAGATACCATTTGCGAAATGTTCGATTTTTATCGGGAATGCATGGGGGTATAACCTCACTGTGCACCTGTACTATTTCCCCTTCCACACTTCTACAACCCTTTATTCATAGGGGGGAGGGTAGAGTGTGGAAAGGGGATTCTTTAGGGGTTCTCAGTTATCTTTTCTTCCGGAAATTCTCCTTGCAGTTCCGCCTTCTTTTCCGCTTCCACAACTTTCTTGCTTAACATACTTGCCGGGAAGTATTTGCTCAGCGGATAGCGGAAAAATCTCATTTCCCTGCTTAATTCCCTGGTCAATCCGCGGTCAGCGGTGAAGTAAACGCGCGAAATGCGCACGGTTCCCGGCATCACGTCTTCGGGGTGTTCAAAGCCCTCGCTGGTTATCGCAATATGGAAAGAGCCCAGTCCTTTGATGGATACCGACTCCCCATTCTTCAAGGCCTCTTCTATGAAGTGAGGCAGGTCGGTCAATATTCCTTTTACATCACCTTCGCTCCTGCCCGTCCGGTGAGCGATTCGTTTTGCCAGTATGTCTTCGGTCACCCCACCTCTGGGTTGCAGTGTACGTTGCACGGCATAATACAGTTGTTTTGCACCTTCCTTAGTCTGGAAGAGCTTCTTTCTTACCAAGTAAATCATTCCCATAGTCTTTACGTGTTTTTAATTACTACCTTTGATATCTTTCTCTTATTCCTTCCATGTAAAAGATGGCATCTTTTGTAGCAAAAGGTGGCATCTTATAACACAAAAGATGGCATCTTTTACAGCAAAAGATGCCACCTTTTGTAAGAGAGACAGCAAAGATACGGAAAGTATCTTTAAATGAAGTATCCGAAAGGGCTTAATGCTCTAGCTATTTAGCAAAAAGTCTTTTATTCCCATTCGATAGTAGCGTTAGGCTTCGGAGACATATCGTAGCAAACACGATTCACATGTTTTACTTCTTTCAGGATACGATCCGTAATTTTCATCAGGACAGGCCATTCTACCTGTTCGATGGTAGCGGTCATCGCGTCAATCGTATTGACGGCACGAATGATAACCGGCCATTCGAAAGAACGGGCATTGTCGCGCACACCAACTGACTTGAAGTCGGGTACCACGGTGAAATATTGCCACACTTTCTTATCCAGTCCGGCAAGTTGGAACTCTTCACGCAGAATAGCATCGGACTCGCGCACAGCTTCCAAACGATCGCGTGTGATAGCACCCAGACAACGCACACCCAGACCGGGACCGGGGAAGGGTTGACGATAAACCATTTCATAAGGCAAGCCCAGTTCAAGACCACATGCACGTACTTCGTCTTTGAAAAGCTGACGCAACGGTTCCACAAGTTCGAACTGAAGATCTTCCGGCAGACCGCCTACGTTGTGGTGAGACTTCACCATCTTGGCTGTTTTCGTTCCGCTTTCCACAATATCAGGGTAGATAGTTCCCTGGCCTAAGAAGTCGATACCGTCCAGTTTACGCGCTTCTTCTTCGAATACGCGGATAAACTCTCCGCCGATAATCTTACGTTTTTGTTCAGGATCTTCCACACCTTCCAGTTTAGTAAGGAAGCGGTCGGTAACATCTACATAGATCAAATTCGCCTTCAACTGATTACCGAACATTTCTACTACATCTTCGGACTCGCCTTTACGCATCAGACCATGATTTACATGTACGCATACCAAGTTGTCACCAATTGCTTTCAGCAACAGGGCTGCTACTACAGAACTGTCGACACCGCCGGAAAGGGCCAGCAATACTT
>OHCS01000973.1_pt1 | contig 13718 bp, 10 predicted proteins | sample 1566741 | NCBI WGS metagenome assembly OHCS01 (sample SAMEA3879604, study PRJEB24766) | human gut metagenome | biome: human-associated habitat; feature: feces | place: USA | collected 1985/1987 | reverse complement strand
CCGCCCGGTAGCTGAGGCCCGCCTGGTTCAGCGCCTCCTTGGCGGTGGGACAGTTGGGGCAGGTCTGGGTGGTAAAGAGCAGCCGCTCCCCTTCCAGGGTCCCCGCCGCCCCGCCGGCCTCCCGGTCGCACAGGCGCTTCCCCTCAATGTCGGAGTGGGCCACATCGTAGAGTTTCCGGTCCTTGAACTCCTGGGCCTTGCCGTCGTTCCAGTTCTGTACCGGGCGGTAGTAGCCGGTGATGCGGCTGTATACCTCGGCGGTATGTCCGCAGGTGGGGCATTTGAAATGCTCCCCGGCAATGTATCCGTGGTCCGGGCAGATGGAATAGGTGGGAGAGATGGTGTAGTAGGGCAGCTTAAAGTTCTCCGCGATCTTCCGCACCAGGGCCGCCGCCGCCTGCCAGTCCGGCAGCTTCTCCCCCAAGAAGGCGTGGAACACCGTGCCGGAGGTGTACCGGGTCTGGAGCTCGTCCTGAATGGCCAGGGCGGAGAAAATGTCCTCGGTGTAGCCCACGGGCAGATGGGAGGAGTTGGTGTAGTAGGGGGTGTCGCCGCTCTTGGCGGCGGTGATGATGTCCGGCCAGCGCTCCACATCGTGCTTGGCCAGGCGGTAGGTGGTGGACTCCGCCGGGGAGGCCTCCAGATTGTAGAGATCCCCGTACTGCTCCTGATAGTCGCTGAGCCGCTGGCGCATGTGATCCAGCACCTCCTTTGCGAAGTCCTGGGTCTCGGGATGGGTAAGATCCTTCCGCAGCCATCTGGCGTTCAGCCCCGCCTCATTCATGCCGATGAGGCCAATGGTGGAGAAGTGGTTGTCAAAGGTGCCCAGATACCGCTTGGTATAGGGATAGAGACCCGCGTCCAGCAGCTTGGTGATGACAGTGCGCTTGGTTTTCAGGCTCCGTGCGGAGATGTCCATCACCTTGTCCAGCCGGTCATAGAACTCCTTCTCCGTCTGGGCCAGGTAGGCGATACGGGGCAGATTGATGGTGACAACACCCACGCTTCCGGTGGACTCGCCGCTGCCGAAGAAGCCGCCGGACTTTTTCCGCAGTTCCCGCAAATCCAGCCGCAGCCGGCAGCACATGCTGCGCACGTCGCTGGGCTCCATGTCGGAGTTGATGTAGTTGGAGAAATAGGGGGTGCCGTATTTGGCGGTCATCTCAAAGAGGAGTTTGTTGTTCTCCGTCTCCGACCAGTCAAAATCCCGGGTGATGGAGTAGGTGGGGATGGGGTACTGGAAGCCCCGGCCATTGGCGTCGCCCTCGATCATAATATCAATGAAGGCCTTGTTCACCATGTCCATCTCTTTTTTGCAGTCCCCGTAGGTGAAGTCCTGCTTCTTCCCGCCTACGATGGCGGGCTGGTTGGCCAGATCCCGGGGCACCGTCCAGTCCAGGGTGATGTTGGAGAAGGGGGCCTGGGTGCCCCAGCGGCTGGGGGTGTTGACCCCGTAGACAAAGGACTGGATGCACTGCTTGACCTCCTTCTGTGTCAGGTTATCCACCTTGACAAAAGGAGCCAGATAGGTATCAAAGGAGGAGAACGCCTGGGCGCCCGCCCACTCGTTCTGCATGATGCCCAAAAAGTTCACCATCTGGTTGCAGAGGGTGGAGAGATGGCTGGCCGGGGAGGAGGTAATCTTCCCGGGAATGCCCCCCAGGCCCTCCTCAATCAGCTGCTTCAGGCTCCAGCCGGCGCAGTAGCCGGTGAGCATGGAGAGGTCGTGCAGGTGAATGTCCCCGTCCTTGTGGGCGGCGGCAATCTCCTGGTCGTAGATCTCACTGAGCCAATAGTTGGCGGTGATCGCGCCGGAGTTGGACAGGATCAGCCCCCCCACGGAGTAGGTAACGGTGGAATTCTCCTTTACCCGCCAATCGTTGATATGGACATAGTTGTCCACCAATTCCTTATAGTCCAGCATGGTGGAGCCCAGGTTGCGGATTTTCTCCCGCTGCTTGCGGTAGAGGATGTAGGCCTTGGCCACCTCGGCGTAGCCCGCCTGGCTCAGCACGCTCTCCACGCTGTCCTGGATCTGCTCCACGGAGATCCTGCCATCCTGGATCTTGCTCTGATAGTCCGCCGTCACCTTCAGTGCCAGCAGATCGATGATGTCCTGGTTGTACGCCATATGGGTGGCGTCAAAGGCCTTGGTAATGGCCACGGAGATCTTGCTGATCTGGAAATCCGTTACCTGGCCGTCCCGCTTAATCACTTGATACATAGTACCGCCCTGCTTTCTCTCTTGTGTTGGGAGTTTTGCCGTCCTGTCTATTATAACCAGGTTCGCCCCTATAGTCAATCCCAATTACCACAATATCTAGTATTTATTTTTGTTCAACTTGCCAAATTTCACAACATCTAGTCAACACCCCGCAGGGATGCGGTCGGAAAAAACGCCTGGGCCTCCGCCAGAAAGGCCTCCAGCTCCGACCGGGAAAAGCCGTGAAACCCTTCTCCGATCAGGCATCCGGAGTCCACAAAGTTCTGGAGATAGTAGCGGGGGGCGCCGGCCATCCACGCTCCAATGGCGGCCACGTCGCCGGCGGCGTGAAGTTCCCGGACCAGAGTGGTGCGCATCTCCCAGTCCACGCCCGCGCCCCGCAGCGCCGCGGCGCTCTCCTCCACACATCCCGGGTCGAAGCCGGGCACGCCCACGGTGGCGGCGTACTTCTCCCGTCGGTTTTTCACATCCATAGCCACATAGTCCGCCAGGCCCTCCGCCAGGATGGCCCCCAGACGCTCCGGATAGCAGCCGTTGGTATCCAGCTTTACAGCAAAGCCCAGTTCCCGTACCTGCCGGAGAAAATCCACCGCCCCGGGCTGGGCCAGGGGCTCTCCCCCGGAGAGCACCACGCCGTCCAGCAGTCCCCGGCGGCCCCGGAGAAAGGACAATATCTCCTCCTGATCCATCGGCGGCGTCTGCTCCAGACGTGTCACCAGCAGGGCATTGTGGCAGAAGGGGCAGCGCAGATTGCAGCCGGCGGTAAACACCGTGGCCGCCAGCCTGCCCGGAAAATCCACCAGGGATAATTTTTGCAGTCCGCCGAAATACATGTTCCTCGCTCCTCTCTCCCCGCCGCCTGGCGGCCGGGGAAGCCCGCTTTTCGTCTCCCATGCCGTACATGAACCGCCCGCCGGCTCCAAGGGCATGGGCCACCCCTGCCGGAAAACGCCCGCCAACAGCATCTGGCAGCCAGCATACCATGGCGCCGTCCCGGCCGCCGACGAAGCTCTCAGCACGCCGCCTCGGAGGGGCGGCACGGGCCATCATAACTGCCCAGCAGCTATTATATCCCATATCTCCCTATTTTTCCACCGCCGACCGATTGCTTTTTTCAAAAAACTATGCTATATTTTTGTTAAATGCTTAACAATAGGAGGCCCTATGGACGCTACAACACTCAAGGCGCGGCTGGACGCCGCCCACTATATCTGTGACGACAGTCTGGTCATCACCCTGCTGGTAGCCCTGCAGCTGGGCCGGCCCCTGCTGATCGAGGGGGCGGCCGGCGTGGGCAAGACAGAGATTGCCAAGGTCATGGCCGCCGCCCTGGACCGGGAACTGGTACGGCTGCAGTGCTACGAGGGGCTGGACGAGAGCAAGGCCCTGTATGAGTGGAACTACCAGAAGCAGCTGCTGGCCATCCAGGTGCGCATGGACCGCCAGTCCCCCGACGACTTGACCAAATCCCTCTTCAGCGACGAGTACCTGCTGGAGCGGCCCCTGCTCCGCTCCATCCGCTCGGAAGCGCCCACCGTGCTGCTCATTGACGAGATCGACAAGGCGGACGAGGAGTTTGAGGCCTTTTTACTGGAACTGCTCTCCGAGATGCAGGTGACAATCCCGGAGGTGGGCACGCTGCGGGCCAAGACCATCCCCTTTGTGGTGCTGACCTCCAACCGCACCCGCCCGCTCAGCGAGGCCCTGCGCCGCCGCTGCGCCTATCTCTACATTGAATACCCGGATCTGGACAAGGAGGTGGCCATCATCCGCGCCAAGCTGCCCCACGTCAACGAGCACCTTGCGGTGCAGGTGGCCAGAGCGGTGCAGGCCCTCCGGGCCAACGACGCCATTTTGAAGAAGCCCTCCATTGCGGAGACGCTGGACTGGGTGGCCGCTCTGGAGGCCCTGGGGATCAGCGATCTGACAGCAGGCGCCGCCCGCCAGACCCGGGGATTTGTACTGAAAAACAGTGAGGTCCGCTCTGTCGGAGGGAATTCCCGCCCCCGGCGGCGGCGAGGACAGCTGCCCGGAGGGCGGCTGCGGCGGGTGCCGCCACCACGGACATCCCGCCGTCAGCGGAGATGGGGAGGCGGACAAAATCCAGCGGGTTCAGAGCGCCTCCGGGGGGCAGGGATGAACGCCGGCGAGCACGTATATCTGGAGAAGCTGACGGAATTTTCCGCCCTGCTGCGGCAGGAGGGGCTGGCGGTAGGCCTCCAGGAAACGGCGGACGCCTGCCAGGTGCTCTCCGCCCTGGGCTTTGCCCAGCGGGACGCCGTTCGCCACGCCCTGCGGGCGGTATTTGCCAAATCCCGACAGGAACAGGCCGTCTTTGACCGCTGCTTCGACGGCTTCTTTATCAGCCTGGATAAAAAGCAGGCGGCCCTCCGCAGGCGGGAGGCGGAGGAGCAGGAACTGCGGCGCCGACGGCAGGAGGCGGAGCAGGAGCTGCAATACAACGGAGAGAGCATGGATCTGCGGGACGATCTCCGGGAGGTCTACATCCGCATGCCGGAGGACAAGCGGGAATATCTGCGGCAGCTGATGGAAAAGTCCAAAAGCACCGTGGAGCGGAACCCTCAGCTGTACAGCAGCTTCATCCACTCCGTCTTTACCCGCTTTCTGCTGGAGCAGCAGATGCTGCTGGAGGACGCGGCGGTGGGCTGCGAGGCCACGGACCCGGAACTGGGCCTTCTCTATCGGGATATCTCCCGTTTTCAGGAGTCGGACATCCCCCGGGCCACCGCCCTCATCGCCCGTATCACCCAGCAGCTGAGCGCTGAACTGAGCCAGCGGCGCCAGCGCCTGGGCTCCAGCGGCAAGCTGGACTTCAAACGGACCATCCGTAAGGGCCTGGAAACCGGCGGCAGCTTTCATCGCCTGTCCTACCGGCGCAAGCGCCGGCGGCGGCGGCAGCTGGTGCTGCTGTGCGACGTGTCCGGCTCCATGCTGCAATTTTCCGAATTTGCCCTGCGCTTTCTCAAGTCCATGGCCGAGGTGTCCGACGCCTCCCGGATCTTCCTCTTCTCCGAGTCCATCCACGAGGTGGACCCCTTTGCCCTGCAGAACATGGACGCCTTCCGGGGCTACGTCCGCTCCTCCGGACTCTACGGCAAGGGTACCGACCTGGGCACAGCCCTGGAGACGCTGTGTACCCTGCGCCCTGCCCCCCTCGGTCCTTCCGCCACGCTGCTGATCCTCTCGGACACCAAAACCATCGACCTGCCCCGTGGGGGGCGGGCCCTGCTGGAGGCAAAACGCCAGACGGGACGGGTCCTGTGGCTCAACCCTATCCCCGAGGGGAAGTGGCCCTATGTCCGCAGCATCCAGACCATGGCCATGCTCTGCCAGATGGTCCCCTGCTCCACCCTGGATGAACTGGCCCGGGCTTGCCGCCGGCTGCTTCTGTGACAGGATTTTACCGTCCGGCTCCAGATTTCGAGCCAAAGCGCCAGGGATCTGTGCTACCATGAGGGGGAAGCGAGTCCCTTTTTTCGGGGCTGCTACTTTCATACAGCAGGAGGGATTCCCATGCCTATGTTTCGCCCCGTCTCCGATTTGTCCTCCCACGCTGACGCCATCTGCGACTACTGCCGCAGCACCAGGGAGCCTGTTTTTCTGCTCCAGAACGGGGAGAGCCACGTGGTGGTGCTGAGCATTGAGGCCTACCAGGCACAGACGCAGGTGGAGGAGAACCATTCCGCCGCTGACGCCCGGGAGCATTTTCTGACCGTTGCCCGCCAGCTGCAGGGTTACGACCAAAGAGGAGGATAACACGCCTGTGAAAGGGCGCGCCGTGAAGGGTATTTCACGGCGCGTTCTTTTTCTCCAAGGAGGAACCTGGGATGGGTGGATGACATACAATGGCCTGAGCAGGAGTGTGAAGTACGTATGGCATATTCAGATCGCGAACTGTTGGCCCGCCTCATTGAGTGCGAAGCCGGCGGAGAGGGAGAAAACGGGATGAAGGCGGTGGCGGGCGTGGTGATGAACCGGGTCCATGCCACCGGCGGCGAATACGCCCGGGTGGGTCAGGGCAGCATCCGCAACATCATCTTCCAGCCGGGACAGTTTGTCTGTGCCAGCGAGACGGAAGGTGGAGCCTATAACCCGCAGAACATATACAACATGCGCCCTGAGGCCATCCACTACGAGATTGCCGACTGGGCCATCGCCGGCAACCGCCTGCCGGACGTGGCGGAATCTCTGTGGTTCTATAATCCTTTCAGCCCCAAATGCCGCAGCAGCTTTCCCACCAACGTGGGTTATTGGCAGACCCGGATCGGGGATCACTGCTTCTATAACCCCACCGATGCCTACTATGATACCTGAGCAAAAACCATAAAGGAGTGAATACTATGCCCCAGTCGATGAACCAGGGTATACCAATGACAAGCGGCGGCGAAATCCGCTATCCGGCGCGCCTGAGCGACGAAACCGGCGCCTCCCTGCCCCCGGACAGAAGCTTTGAAGATGGGGACATGATTTTCGGCGGCCCCAATCTGACCTATGATATGCCCCCCGTTTCCATGAATCCAGGCGGTCAGATGGTGACCGCGCCCAGCTATCCGCCAGCCATGAACCTGCCCGGGGAGGTGGTGTCCATCCCCGGCCTCAACGGCAGTCCCGTGACCCGGGCGCGCTCCGACAGCTATGAGCAGGGCCAGCGGATGAAAAATCCCCTGGATATGGAAGCCACCCACAACCCCTCGGATAGCCGGGAAAACTATCTGGCCTCCCTGCGGAGCCTTCTGGCCCGGAACGTGGGGTACTTTGTGGTGGCCACCTTTCTGATGGGCACCAGCCAGCATGTGACCTGGCAGGGAATCCTGCACACGGTGGGCAGCGACTATCTGGTGCTGTACCAGCCGGACTATGAACGCTATATCTCCTGCGATCTGTACTCTTTGAAGTTTGTTCAGTTTCATAATACCCAGGGCGTGCCCTACTGCGCGCGGATGCGCTCCTGGGAAGGAAACGCAGGGTGGTAAGAGAACGAAGCCGCGCAGCGCAAGACCGCCCAGGCCGATTTGGCCTGGGCGGTCTTTGCTTGGTCCGCGCTTATGACGCGGGGGGCTGAAACGCATGGGCGTCCTGCAGTACCATTTCCTTCACCTTCATCAGGCGGGTAATGTTGCCGCGTTCATTTTCATCCAGCTTCATGGAGATATACCGGATCTTCTGCTGAAAGTCCGGGATCATCACGTACTCCAGGGCATTCACCCGGCGGCGGGTCTTTTCGATATCCTCCGCTAAAAGCTGCATGGTCTTCTCCACCTGGGCCAACTCCAGCATATCGCTGAACACGCCGGAGAGCGCCTCCAGGGCGGCGTCCAGTTCGCCGGAGGTCTGGGCGAAGCCGTAGGGATAGATCTCCGTGGGGTCCTCGTTGCGGGTGCTGAAACGGTAGACCGGCACATTGACCGACATAATATTGCGGAAGGACATGTCCAGTTCCACGCTCTGCTTCGGGTACAGCAGGGCCTGCTCCAGCATCTCCGGGGACATGATGGCGGCGGCCACCGTAAATGCGGCATTGGCCTTTTCCAGCCCCGCCTCCACCTTAGCCCGCAGTTCCCGGTTGCGCCGGACAATATCCAGAAACTGCTTCATAAGTTCGTCCCGCTTATCCTTCAGAAGCTTGTGGCCGCGCATGGCGGTCTTCAGCCGACCCTTCAGCCGGGTCAGTTCCATTCTGGTGGGATTGATCGTTGCAGAGGCCATCTTTTCACCTCTTTCCTGTTCGATTGGCGGCTCTTAATCCTGCTGCGGCAGGTACTTTTCAATGAACTCCGGCTTGATCCGCTTGAGCTCGGAGGCGGGCAGGATGGACAGAAGGTCCCAGCCCAGGTCCAGGGTCTCGGTGATGGAGCGGTTCTCGTCGGTGCCCTGGTTCACATACCGCTTTTCGAACTCATCGGCGAACTTGGCGTACAGGAGATCGGTGGGGGAGAGGGCCGCCTCGCCCAGGATGGTCATCAACTCCTTGGCCTCCTTACCGGAGGCATAGGCGGCGAAAAGCTGGTTCATGGTGGAGGCGTGGTCCTCTCTTGTCTTGCCCTCGCCCACGCCCTTGTCCTTCAGACGGGAGAGGCTGGGCAGCACGTCTACCGGGGGCAGCACGCCCTTGCGGTACAGGTCCCGGCTCAGGATGATCTGGCCCTCGGTGATATAGCCGGTCAGATCGGGGATGGGGTGGGTCTTGTCGTCCTCGGGCATGGTGAGGATGGGGATCATGGTGATGGACCCCTTCTTCCCCAACTGGCGGCCGGCCCGCTCATAGATGGTGGCCAGGTTGGTGTACAGGTAGCCGGGATAGCCCCGGCGGCCGGGAACTTCCTTCTTGGCGGCGGACACCTCACGGAGGGCCTCGGCGTAGTTGGTAATATCCGTCAGAATGACCAGCACATGCATGTCCTTCTCAAAGGCCAGATACTCTGCGGCGGTCAGCGCCATGCGGGGCGTGGCGATACGCTCCACAGCGGGGTCGTTGGCCAGGTTCGTAAACAGGACGGTGCGGTCGATGGCGCCGGTGCGCTTGAACTCACCCACGAAGTACTCCGACTCCTCAAAGGTGATGCCGATGGCGGCAAAGACCACGGCGAAGTTGGCGGCGTCATCCCCCAGCACCTTGGCCTGGCGGGCGATCTGGGCCGCCAGCTGGGCGTGGGGCAGGCCGGAGCCGGAGAAGATGGGCAGCTTCTGTCCACGGACCAGGGTATTCAGGCCGTCAATAGTGGAAACGCCGGTCTGGATAAACTCATTGGGGTAGTCCCGGGCGGCGGGGTTCATGGGCAGGCCGTTGATGTCCCGGAACTCCTCGGCCAGGATCTCCGGTCCGCCGTCGATGGGACGGCCCATGCCGTTGAACACCCGCCCCAGCATGTCGCCGGATACGCCCAGCTCCAGCGGGTGGCCCAGAAAACGGATCTTGGACTCGGCCAGGTTGATGCCGGCAGATGCCTCGAACAGCTGCACAACGGCGTTGTCGCCGTTGACCTCCAGCACCTGGCAGCGGCGGATGGAGCCGTCGGCCAGTTCAATCTCGCCCAGTTCGTCGTAGGTGACGCCCTCCACCTGCTCTACCACCATCAGGGGGCCGGAGACCTCGTGTATGGTACGGTATTCCTTCATCATAAGTCAGCACCTGCTTTCTCCACGATGGCGTCAATCTGCTGCTCCATCTCCCGGACGATGTCCGCGTAGGTCTGGACATAGGCGTCCTCCTCCACGAACTTGGCCCGGCCAATCCGCTCCTTGGCGCCGATGGTCAGCAGGGCCTGGAGATCGGCGCCCCTGGTGATGGCGGCCCGGGCCAGCTTGTCGTAGTCCAGAATCATTTGCAGCAGCCGCAGCTGCCGGTCATGGCTGGAGTAGCTGTCCACATCCATAAATGCGTTCTGCTGCAAAAAGTCCTCCCGGACCATCTTGGCGGTCTCAAGGGTCAGCTGGTCTGCGGCGCTGAGGGAATCTTTGCCCACCAGCTGGACAATTTCATTCAGCTCGTTCTCCTCCTGGAGAATGCTCATGGCCTTGTGGCGGTTTTCCATGAAGGCGGGGCCGAAATGCTCGTCGAACCAGGGCTTCATGGTGTCCAGATACAGGGAATAGGAGTTCAGCCAGTTGATGGCGGGGAAGTGACGGCGGTAGGCCAGGGAGGCATCCAGGGACCAGAACACCTTGACAATCCGCATGGTGCCCTGGCTCACAGGCTCGGAGAGGTCGCCGCCGGGAGGCGACACGGCGCCCACGGCAGTGAGGCTGCCCTGGCGCTCGTCGCTGCCCATGCACTCCACCACGCCGGCCCGCTCATAGAACTGGGCCAGACGGGAGGCAAGGTACGCGGGGTAGCCCTCTTCGCCGGGCATCTCCTCCAGGCGGCCACTCATCTCGCGGAGGGCCTCGGCCCAGCGGGAGGTGGAGTCGGCGATGACGGCCACGGCATAGCCCATGTCGCGGAAGTACTCCGCGATGGTGATGCCGGTATAGACGGAGGCCTCACGGGCGGCCACGGGCATATCGGAGGTGTTCGCGATGAGGACGGTCCGCTTCATCAGGCTCTCGCCGGTGCGGGGGTCCTGCAGTTCGGGGAACTCACGGAGCACGTCGGTCATCTCGTTGCCCCGCTCGCCGCAGCCCACGTAGACCACAATATCCACGTCGGACCACTTGGCCAGCTGGTGCTGGACCACGGTCTTGCCGGAGCCGAAGGGGCCGGGAACGGCGGCGGTGCCGCCCTTGGCGATGGGGAACATGGTGTCGATAATCCGCTGGCCGGACTGGAGAGGGGCCACCGGGTTATACTTGCGCTTATAGGGACGGCCCACACGGACAGGCCACTTCTGGACCATAGTCAGGTCCACTTCCTCGCCCTTGTCGGTCTTGACCCGGGCCACCACCTCGGATATGGTATAGCTGCCGGCGGGGATGGTCCAGCTGACGGTGCCGCTGATGCCGTTGGGGACCATGATCTTGTGGAGCACCACCTCCGTCTCGGGGACAGTGCCCAGAATATCGCCGCCAACTACCCGGTCGCCCACCTTGGCCGCCGGCGTATAGTCCCACTGCTTCTCCCGGTCCAGGGCCGGGACCTCCACGCCGCGCTGGAGATTATTGGAGTGGGTGCGCTGGACAATCACATCCAGGGGGCGCTGAATCCCATCGTAAATATTCTCAATGATGCCAGGGCCCAGTTCCACGCTCAGGGGCGCCCCGGTGGACTCCACCGTAGCGCCGGGGCCCAGGCCGCTGGTCTCCTCATAGACCTGGATCGAGGCTCTGTCGCCGGTCATAGTCAGTATCTCACCGATCAGCCGCTGCTCACCCACACGGACCACATCCGCCATGTTGGCGTCAGCCAGGCCGTCGGCCACGACCAGAGGGCCGGAAACCTTAATGATTTTACCTTGACTCATTCCTTCACTGCCTTTCTAGAACAATTTCGCATGAAACTCCATGCGCAGGCAGCGCACCACGAAAATTGAAAAAAGCGATGCGCATGAAATTTTACGCGCATGTGGGCCGTCCCGGCCCACGCGCCCGGATTTTAAGGCCGTGCCGCTTTCAGCGGCACATGGCCATTTTGCTATTCTTTTGCATAGCAAAATGGCTTCGCAGAATTTCACCGCCAGCGCGGTGAAACCAAATCAAAAGCTGTCCGCGCCGAGGCATATAGCCTGGGGCGGACACGCCGCTCCTGCCGTGGGGGCGGGAGAAGTTCCAAATGGGGGACAAAGCCCCCTCCCTGCGGTTTTAGCCGATATCCGCGCCCACGGCACGCTCCACAGCGCTCTGCAGCGCCTGAGCGCCCAGCCCCAGGGAGCCGGTCTTGCCGGGAATCAGGATCACCGCCGGGGTGACGGCGGTCTTGTACCGGTCGATCTCCGGGCCAATATCCGCCGCCAGCTGCTCGGTGATATAAATGATGGCATAGGTCTCCCTGGCCAGCCGGTGCAGGGTGTGACGGGCCTCCTCGGCGCTCTCCACGAAATAGGTGTCCAGCCCCAGGGCCTTAAAGCCCAGGACGCTGTCCCGGTCGCCCAGTACCGCGATCTTATACATGTAAACGCCCTCCTTCCCGCCTTGCATGGCGTGCCGCTTCGAAAAAGCGGCTTTGGCCGCGCATGTTACACATAGGCCTCACGCAACCTTTCCCGGATCGTCTCGCCGGTGATGCCCGCCATGCGGCTGGACATGATGATGCGGACCGCCGTAAATTCGATCTCCTTGGCCACCAGATAGCCGATGACCGCCTCCACGCCGAAGGGCACGCTCTTCGCCCCGGCGGCCACCTCTGTCACCGCGTCGTCACAGGCCTTCTCAAACCGGGTCAGGTCGCCCCCCCGGACTGCCTCGGCCCCCAGTTCCGCCGCCTGTCGCAGAGTCGTGGAACGGAAGGGCTCCTCCAGGCTGCCGCCCAGCGCGGCGGTCAGGATCGCCTCGGTGGCCACGGTGCCCCCCTCAAAGAGAACCTTTTTCAGGAAGTCCCCGCCCTTCTTCATCCGCAGGGTACGGACCGCACCCCGCAGATTGGCCGCGTCAATGGTGGCGCGGACGTAGCGGACCAAGAAGTCGCTGTGGGTGGCCTGGGCGGCCGTAAGCATCTCGGCGTAGTAGGCCCGGTCCAGCACAAAGTCGCTCAGCTGGGGGTCGCCGGTGGCGCTGAGCACCTCCCGGGCCTCCCGGGCCGCCTGGCCCAGCGCCGGGGGCAGCTGATCATACTCCCCCTCTGTCAGGGCCCTTGTCAGTTCCTCCGCGCTTACCCGGCCCGCATCCAGCAGCAGCCGCTTTCCGTCCAACTCCAGGGCCTGGGCCTTCAGCAGAGTCTTCACATTGTGGTAATCGTATTTTACCTTGAATACGTCCACCACCGCCTTGTCCGGCACAAACCGATACAGGTCCGCGAACAGTTCCTCCCGCTCCCGGGCCAGGGCCTCGCTCAGTTCCCGGTCACTGGTGGGGGAAAACTCGCCGTAGCCAATCTCCTGAAGAACCTTGGCCGCATCCTCCGCCGTGGCGGCGTCGATCATCCGCTCCATGCGGGCGGCGGTCAGCAGGTTCCGCTCACGGGAGCGCAGGTAGGTGGAAATAAACAGATAATCTGTATCCTTTAGCTTCTTTGCCAAGAGCCATCCTCCTTTTCAGAAGTGCCGCCTCTCCCCGCCCGTGGGCGCTGCACGCCCCCCCGGGACGGGGCGGGGAGGCGGTCCGGGCGGGCGGGGCAACGCCAACCGCCGCCGCACCTCCGGAACGCCGCCGGCACTCCGCTTTGTATTCATCTGCCTGGGAATTGTGGGGATAGCCTCTGCTACGCGAAAAGGGCCGCGGCAACCTCCGAGGCCATGCTCTCCCGCAGGATGCGCAGCTGGTCGTCGAGGTAGACCTGCGGCACCGACTTGATGTCGAAGCGGACGAGGTCGAAGGTGAGGTTCATGAGCGGCCCGGTGACGAGCGCCACGATGACGGTGGCGACGCCGAACCGCCCGCCGAGCAGGGTACCCGCCAAAATGGCTGAGAGCTCGAGCCCGCTCTTGGTGAACCGTACTGACCAGCCCGTCCGGCGGACGATGCCGATCATGAGCCCCTCGCGGGGACCGGCTCCCAGCCCCGCCCCCACATAGAAGTAGGTAGCGACGTTGAGCACCATGAGCCCGCAGGCCACCATCAGCAGCTTCTGCGAAAGGTTTTGGGCCGCGGGGATCAGATGATGCGCCTGGATGACGTCGACGATCGGGCCGGTGATGACCAGGTCGAGGATGTTCCCCAGCCCGATGCGGATACCCATCCGCCAGTTGACCGCCAGCAGCACGACCGAGACGCCCAGCACCGCGGCCCCCAGCGAGATGCCCAGCGTGTGGGAGAGGCCGTCGCTCAGGACGTCCCACGGGGCCATGCCGATGCCCGACTGCGCGAACACGACGATGCCCACCGCGTAGAGCAGCAGTCCCACCAGCAGTTTGGACATGGATTTTACCGTGATATTGATGTTGTC
>OHCS01000963.1_pt1 | contig 13828 bp, 16 predicted proteins | sample 1566741 | NCBI WGS metagenome assembly OHCS01 (sample SAMEA3879604, study PRJEB24766) | human gut metagenome | biome: human-associated habitat; feature: feces | place: USA | collected 1985/1987 | reverse complement strand
GGGACGGATCATCAATTACCGTGTGTTGGAAAGACTGGCGACACGGACCGCTTTGGTGATAGACTTCGGTGGCGGACTGAAGCAGGAAGATGATCTGGAGATTGCTTTTGAAAGCGGTGCGCAGATGGTGACCGGCGGAAGTATCGCAGTGAAGAACCCGGAAGTTTTTACTTCTTGGATTACCAAGTTCGGAAGCGAAAAGATTATATTAGGCGCTGATGCGAAAGATAAAAAGATTGCTATCAGCGGGTGGGAAGAAACTACTGATAAGGAACTGATCCCTTTCATCGAGGGGTATTACGACAAAGGAATCACAAAAGTGATCTGTACGGATATCAGTCGGGATGGAATGCTGCAGGGACCGGCTATCGGATTATATAAGGAAATACGGGAAGCATTACCTTTTATATATATTATAGCCAGCGGCGGCGTCAGTTCAATTGAAGATATAGAAAAACTGGCTGAGGCGGGAATACCGGCGGTAATTTTCGGCAAAGCCATCTACGAAGGAAAGATCGATTTGAAAGATCTGCTTCGTTTTACGTGAAACAAAGGAGAAATCAACGTATGCTAGCCAAGAGAATAGTGCCCTGTCTGGATATTAAAGATGGAAAAACAGTAAAAGGTATTAATTTTGTAAATTTCCGCGATGCAGGAGACCCTGTGGAGTTGGGAACTCAATATAGCCGGGAAGGAGCTGACGAACTCGTCTACCTGGACATAACCGCTTCGCATGAAGGACGTAAGACCTTCACCGAACTGGTCAAAAAAGTAGCTGCAAATATCAGCATCCCTTTTACTGTGGGCGGCGGTATTAACGAATTGAAAGACGTAGACCGTCTGTTGAGTGCCGGTGCCGATAAGGTATCCATCAACTCGGCGGCACTGCGCAACCCTTCGTTGATCGAAGAGATCGCGAAGAACTTCGGAAGCCAGGTCTGCGTCGTGGCCATCGATGCAAATTATGAGAATGGCGACTGGATCTGTTATCTGAACGGCGGACGTATCCCGACAGAGAAACATCTTTTCCAGTGGGCGGCCGAAGCCGAAAACCTGGGAGCCGGAGAGATCCTGTTTACCAGCATGACACACGACGGTGTGAAAGACGGTTATGCAAACGAGGCGTTGTCGACTCTGGCGGACAACCTGCATATCCCGGTCATTGCATCGGGTGGTGCCGGAAAGATGGAACATTTCCGTGATACATTCGCGGCAGGTAAGGCGGATGCGGCATTGGCTGCCAGCGTATTTCACTTCGGTGAAATCGGCATAGCCGACCTGAAGCAGTATCTGAACAGGGAAGGAATCAATGTAAGAATATAATTACAAGAATAAGATGAAATTAGATTTTGAAAAAATGGGCGGACTTATCCCGGCAATCGTTCAGGATAACAATACCAACAAAGTATTGATGCTGGGTTTTATGAATGAAGAAGCCTATGAAGAAACAAAGGAAACCGGTAAGGTGACCTTCTTTAGCCGTACAAAGAACCGTTTATGGATGAAAGGCGAAACCAGCGGCAACACCCTGCAGGTGGTTAGCATGATACGATCCTGATCAAAGCCAATCCCGCCGGTCCGGTTTGCCATACAGGTGCTGATACCTGCTTCGGTGAAAAGAATGTGGAAGATATCATGTTCCTGAAATATTTGCAGGACTTTATCGAACAGCGCCGTCAGGAAATGCCGGAAGGCTCCTATACGACCTCCCTGTTTTTGAAAGGTGTGAACCGTATGGCCCAGAAAGTGGGAGAGGAAGCGGTTGAAACTGTGATCGAAGCGACCAACGGAACGGAAGACGGCTTTATCTACGAAGCATCCGACCTGATCTATCATCTGATCGTATTACTGACCAGCAAAGGACTTCGTCTGGAAGACCTGGCACGCGAATTAAAGAAAAGACATAAAGGATAAATTACTATGGAAGATACAACACTGCTCAGACTGGATGGCGTAGAAATCTGCCGCGATGAAAATGTCATATTGCACGATGCCTCTTTTACTTTGTGTAACGGGGAGTTTGTGTACGTCATTGGAAAAGTAGGCTCCGGAAAGAGCAGTCTGTTGAAATCCTTGTATTGCGAAATCCCCATCAGTCAAGGCGATGCCTGGCTGTTGGATTACAATCTCTGTAAGATGAAACGGAAAGATATCCCGTATCTTCGCCGTAAGCTGGGGATTGTGTTTCAGGATTTTCAGCTGCTTACCGACCGTTCGGTGATCAAAAACCTGGAGTTCGTCTTGCGGGCGACAGGCTGGAAGAAGAAGAGCGAGATTAAGGAGCGCATCGACGATGTGCTTCACCAGGTGGGTATGCATAACAAAGGGTACAAGATGCCGCACGAACTATCGGGCGGCGAGCAGCAACGTATCGTCATAGCAAGAGCACTCCTGAATGATCCTAAACTGATATTAGCCGATGAGCCGACCGGCAATCTGGACCCTGAAACAAGCGGCCAGATCGTACAGCTTCTGCACGACATCTGTGAGAAGGGTACGGCGGTGATAATGACTACACATAACTACACGCTGGTGCATAATTATCCGGCTCGTATAGTTAAATGTGAGAATGCACGCTTGGGTGATGTCGGTGAATAATTTTTTATGTAACTTTGCACACGCAAAAGAAGCAAGGAACGAACAATTTAATTATAGGAAAAGAAAATGAAAATTTTAAAGTTTGGCGGTACTTCTGTGGGATCTGCACAGAGAATGAAAGATGTAGCAAAATTGATTTGCACGGGCGACCGTAACATTGTCGTATTGTCTGCCATGTCAGGTACAACCAACTCGTTGGTTGAAATATCCGACTACCTGTACAAGAAAAATCCGGATGGTGCAAATGAAATCATCAATAAGCTTGCACAGAAATATTACGGACATATCGAAGAACTGTACAGTACCGACGAATATAAGCAGAAAGCCAAAGAACTTGTAAAATCTCATTTCGATTATATCCGCACTTTTACTAAAGACCTGTTCACCCTGTTCGAAGAAAAGGTCGTGCTGGCACAAGGCGAGTTGATCTCTACCGGCATGATGAACCTGTATCTGAATGAAACAGGTGTGAAGTCTGTCCTGCTTCCGGCATTGGAATATATGCGGACGGACAAGAATGCAGAACCGGACCCTGTATATATCAAAGAGCGTCTGGTTAAACTGCTGAATGAACATAAGGATGCCGAGTTGTATATCACTCAGGGTTACATTTGCCGTAATGCTTACGGTGAAATTGATAACTTGCAGCGTGGCGGTAGCGACTATAGCGCTTCTTTGATCGGTGCAGCTCTCAATGCTGATGAAATCCAGATCTGGACAGATATCGACGGAATGCACAACAACGATCCGCGCATCGTAGATAAAACATCTCCTGTCCGTAACCTGCATTTCGAGGAAGCAGCTGAACTGGCTTACTTCGGTGCGAAGATCCTGCACCCGACTTGTATCCTGCCGGCCAAGTTGAACAATATACCGGTTCGCCTGCTGAATACTATGCAGCCGGATGCTCCGGGTACATTGATCTCCAACAACACCGAAAAAGGAAAGATCAAAGCCGTTGCAGCAAAAGACAATATCACTTCCATTAAGATAAAGAGCGGCCGTATGCTGCTGGCTACCGGTTTCCTGCGTAAGGTATTCGAAACTTTCGAAAACTACCAGACTCCGATCGACATGGTTACTACTTCTGAGGTAGGCGTATCGGTAACGATCGACAACCGCAAACATCTGGAAGAAATTGTAGACGACCTGAAGAAATACGGAACCGTTACCGTAGATGAAGATATGGTAATTGTTTGTGTAGTTGGTGACCTGGAATGGGATAACGTCGGTTTTGAAGCCCGCATCGTTCAGGCGATGAAAGATGTTCCGGTACGTATGATATCATATGGCGGTAGCAACTACAACGTTTCGCTTCTGGTGAAAGCTACTGATAAAGTGAAAGCGCTGCAAGCGTTAAGCGATCATTTATTTAACAACAAATAAAAACAAACGAGGGCGGCCTTTTACAGACTGCCCTTATTTATCTTTATATAATTTCGTATAATATGCTCAAAGGAACATTTCCTGTAGAAAAGTTCAAGCAGCTTTCTACGCCTTTTTATTATTATGATGTCAAGCTATTGCAAGACACATTAGACGTAGTAAAAACCGAATCCGGGAAATATGGTTACCACGTGCATTATGCCGTGAAAGCGAATGCCAATCCCCGTATCCTTTCCATCATAGCGGCAAACGGCCTTGGCGCAGACTGCGTAAGTGGCGGCGAGGTACAGGCAGCTTTAGATGCCGGTTTTCCTGCCGATAAGATTGTCTTTGCTGGTGTTGGCAAAGCGGATTGGGAGATCAACCTAGGACTGGACAATGATATTTTCTGCTTTAACGTGGAATCTGCCGTTGAGCTGGAAATTATCAATGAGCTGGCGGCCACCAAGAATAAAGTAGCCTCTATCGCCCTTCGTATCAACCCGGAAGTGGATGCCCATACACATGCCAAGATCACGACGGGTATGAAGGAAAATAAATTCGGTATCAACCTTAGCCAATTAGGAGGCGTACTGGATAAATTAAAGGAGATGAAGAATGTGAAGTTGATCGGTATCCATAGCCATATCGGTTCACAGATCACGGATATGTCTAGCTTCCGCAATTTGGTAATTCGTTTCAACGAGATACAGGAAGAACTGGAAGCTCACGGGGTTACGGTGGAGAACCTGAACTTCGGAGGTGGATTAGGTATCGATTACTATCACCCGAATCATTTATCGATCCCGGCTTTCGATAACTATTTCGCGGCCATTCATAAACTGCTTCAAGTACGTCCGGGTCAACAGGTACATTTTGAGCCGGGACGTTCGATCGTCGCTCAATGCGGAACATTAATCTCTAAGGTATTATATGTCAAGGAAGGAGAGACGAAGAAATTCGCTATCCTTGACGCAGGTTTCACGGAATTGATCCGCCCGGCGATGTACGACGCTTATCACCGTATCGAGAACATCAGCAGCGATGAGGCAGTAGAGACTTACGATGTAGTGGGCCCGATCTGTGAGTCATCGGATGTATTCGGCAAGGATGTAGAGTTGAATAAGGCTCATCGTGGCGACTTGATCGCCCTTCGTTCCGCCGGCGCTTATGGCGAGGTCATGGCCTCCCAATACAACTGCCGTCATTTACCTAAAGCCTATTATTCCGATACGATAAAATAATGAGCCAATTGATCAATGTGCCAATGTAAATACCTTGAGTAGCTTATTGGCACATTGGCGTATTAATCATATTGGCTCATTAATGATATTGGCACATTGGCATATTAATCACATTGGCACATTATTATGTTTCTACTCAATAATACAGAGCTTTTCCTATTGGGAATCTCCTTAATAGGGTTCGTTATCTTATCTCTTTATTATCTGATCGCTTATGCCCGCCCTTTACGTGCGTCAAGACGAACGGATGATACCTTAGAGGAAGGTAATAAACTCCCCGTATCCATCATCATATACGCTAAAAATGATTCTGAGAACCTCAAGAAACACCTTCCTGCGTTACTTACACAAGATTACCCTGAATATCAGGTAGTCGTTATCAACGATGGCTCGAGAGACGATACCGACGATACGCTAAAGTTCTTTCAAAATGAGTATAAACATTTGTATCATACTTACGTCCCCTCGGACGCTCGTTACCTAAGCCGCCGTAAACTGGCGTTTACCCTAGGCGTGAAAGCGGCCAAATACGATATTCTTCTATTCACGGAGGCGAATTGCCAACCGCTCAACGATCAATGGTTATCCGCCATGGTTGGTGGATACACACCCGAGACCAGTATTGTCTTGGGCTACTGCAAATACAGCAACTACAAGGGATTCTTTCATAAGTTGATCGCCTATGATAACTTATTGACGGGTTTACGTTATCTATCTTCCGCCCTCTCCCATCACCCATATACCGGAAACGGACGAAATTTATCTTATCGGAAAGACTTATTCTTCAAGCATAAAGGTTACTACCAATCCTTGAACTTGCATGCGGGAGACGATGACTTATTCATCAACGAAGCCTCGACCAAGGAGAATACGAAAGTAATTTATACCCCGGACAGCCTAACGGAAATGGATCAAATCGAACGTTTTGGAATCTGGAAAGAGATGAAGGTTTCCCGTGCTGCCACTCAACGGTATTACAAAGGAAGCGCCTTGACATTCTATCATCTCGAATCCACTTGTTTCTACCTTTTCCAAGCATCGGTTATCGCTACGGTAGTGATCGGATTACAGGGCAATTGGCTAATCTCCTTGATCGCCGTATTATTATATTTGACACGTTTTATAATCAAGGCAATCGTTTTCGGCAAATCGGCTCGAATGCTCCAACAAAACCCCACTACCGGTTGGTTATTCCTGTTGGAGTTTATTCAACCCATATTCAATGGATATGTCCGTATTTACCGGCTTTTCAGAAGTAGGAAGGATTATACGTTCCGGTTGGAGAATTAATAATGATGAGCACTCTCATAGGATATCTCTTCTTCCGCCACTTTGGGAAGTTCTTCCTCCTCTAATAGCGGGTAGGCTGGGGTAAACTTCGCATGATAGGTAGATTCCACATACGTCTTTTCCAATAAACGGACGACATTTTCTAAAGTAGCTTGCCGTTCTTTGGGTTTAAGCTGGCATTCCCAGATCACCATCGTATTCCAGCCCATCGCTCGTAATTCCTCACGTACACGGGCATCCCGGGCTTTATTCCGGTTTAGTTTCTCGGTCCACCACTCTACCCGGGTACGGGGAGGACGAAATTCAGGGCAACCCTCGTGCCCATGCCAGAAACAGCCGTTCACGAAGATAGCGGTCTTATATTTACGCAATACGATATCAGGGGTACCGGGAAGGCGCTTTACATTCACACGAAAGCGAAAGCCACAATGGAACAGGTATTTACGGACTATAATCTCGGGCTTTGTATTCTTGCCCTTAATCATAGACATGATATAGCTACGCTTTTCTTTAGAGATAAGATCTGTCATATCAATCCGGCAAAACTAGAACGTATGCCAAAGATACGGCTTTTATTCAAAACGGATACTCTTGGCCGGATCAATCTTCGTAATCAAATAGGAAGGTCCTAACATCATCAACATGGAGGCGGCCAATGTCCCTATATTCAAAAGGAACAGTGAAAATAGACTCAGATCGATAGGCACGGCATCCAAATAATAAATAGAAGGGTCTAATTGGATAATATGGAAATGAGATTGAAGCAAACAAAGAGAGATACCGATGATATTCCCCCACAACATTCCTTTGCCGATCAAGAAGAAAGAGACATACAAGAAGATCTTGCGAATACTGTTATTATTTTGTCCCAAGGCTTTTAGGATTCCGATCATATTGGTACGTTCCAAGATTATGATCAATAATCCGGAGATCATGGTAAACCCTGCGACGGAAAGCATCAGCGCCAAGATAACCACCACATTGATGTCTAGCACATCCAGCCAATTAAAGATCATCGGGTTCAACTCCTTGATCGAGCGGGCGTAAAACGTATTACCATTTCGGTCTTGCCGTTCCGTCAGATCGAAATAAATATCCTCGGCCACTTGGTCCAAACGATCATAGTCATCCACTTGCAACTCCAGTCCGCTTACTTGATCTTTATCCCAACCGTTCAAGCGACGTATCTGCTTAATATCAGCAATTACGAACATCTTGTCATAATCAAGGAAACCCGTCTCATAAATCCCCGTGATCGTGAACTTACGGGCACGCACATCGTCTTGCACAAAATAAGTCAGGAAGAATCCCCAACCTTTAGTCCTAGCAGATCTGATAAATACTTGGAAATAATAACATCCGTAGAGTTCTTATCCGGCTGGATCGTAAAGATCTCGCCCTCTTTTAAATTATCCTTGAAGAAAGTCCAGTCATAATCCGTATCCACCCCTTTCAAGACAATCCCTTGAAAATCTTGGTCAGTCTTCAAGATACCGAGCTTCGTTGCGAATTTCTCGACATGGCGAATACCCGGGAATGCATCGAGCGCATTCAATAAAGTATCGCTAACCGCTATCGGCTGCGACTCATAGGAAGAATTACTATCAAAATTCGTGATCTGGATATGCGAGCCGAAACCGATCACCTTGTTCCGGACCTCTTTCTTAAAGCCTATCACGATCGCCACCGAAAGAATCATCACCGCCAATCCCAAGGCGATCCCGATCATGGCAATACGAACAGCGGGAGGAGTAACCTCACGATCCCCCTCCTTGCTGAAATGTATCTTTTTGGCGATAAATAGCTCTAAATTCATTTATAACATTCTTCCCGGATAAGCTTCCAGCGCCTTTGATAACACCGTCAAAGCTTTCGCCAGATCTTCCTTTTTCAAGACATAGGCCATACGGACCTCATTCTTACCAAGTCCCGGTGTCGTGTAAAAACCCGACGCCGGTGCCATCATGACCGTCTGACCCTCGTATTCAAACTCTTCCAGACACCAAGCGCAGAACTTATCGGCATCATCCACCGGAAGTTTAGCCACCGTATAGAAAGCGCCCATCGGTATGGGAGAATAAACGCCGGGAATACGGTTCAAGCCATCGATCAAGCATTTACGCCGTTCCACATACTCGTCATAAGTCTCACGGGCATACTCCTCGGAAGCATCCAAAGAAGCCTCGGCCGCAATCTGTCCGATCAAAGGCGGGCTTAAACGAGCTTGGCAGAACTTCATGACGGCACTACGCACTTCGGCATTTTTCGTAATCAACGCACCGATACGGATACCGCATTCCGAATAGCGTTTGGAGACAGAATCGATCAATACCACGTTCTGCTCGATACCTTCCAGATGACAAGCCGAGATATACGGGGAACCGGTATAGATAAACTCCCGGTATACCTCATCCGAGAAAAGATAAAGATCATATTTCTTTACGATATCCCGGATTTGATTCATCTCACGACGCGTATACAAATAACCCGTAGGATTGTTCGGGTTACAGATCAGGATCGCTTTGGTACGCTCATTGATCAACTCCTCGAATTTCTCTACTTTCGGAAGAGAAAATCCTTCCTCTATCGTAGTCGTCACTGTCCGGATCACGGCTCCTGCCGAGATAGCGAATGCCATATAATTAGCATAAGCAGGTTCCGGTACGATAATCTCATCACCCGGATTCAAGCAGCTCAAGAAGGCAAACAAAACAGCCTCCGAACCACCGGTAGTGATGATAATATCGTCAGCCGTAAGATTAATATCATACTTTTTATAATATCCAACCAACTTCTCGCGATAACTGCGATATCCCTGACTAGGGCTATATTCCAACACCGTACGATCGACATTACGGATCGCGTCGAGTGCCGCTCGCGGAGTGGGAAGGTCGGGCTGACCGATATTCAGGTGATACACATGAACTCCTCTCTGTTTGGCAGCATCGGCCAATGGAGCCAGCTTCCGGATCGGGGAAGCGGGCATTTCGACTCCTCTTTGTGAGATGTTGGGCATTACTATCTTATATTTATTCGTTTTGAGGGGCAAAGATAGTAAAATTATTAATCAAATACCCGGTCTTGGCGAATCTTTGCTAGCGTGCATCGTAGATACAAAAGCATTCGGATCGATCTCTTTTACCTCATCTTTCAAGCGGGGCATGTCCTTACGCTCGGCAATCGTAAAGATAATCTCGGTCTCATGTCCCTCGTACATGCCTTTACCATGGATAAATGTTCCTCTCATACCCATTTTATCGACAATCAAATCACGCATTTCCTTTGTCTTTCGGGAAACGATAAAGACAGCACGGTTCGGGTTCTCCGTCTGGAACATCTCCACGATCTTTCCATATACGAAAATAGTAAACCAAGAATACAAAGGTACCGCCCAATCCTTAAACACGATCAAGCCCAACAATACGACCGCAGAATCCAATACGATGATCATATTGCTGACCTTCAAGTTGGAGTCATTAGCGATCACACGTGCCAATACATCCGTACCGGCACTCGTACTTTGCGCCCGGAAAATACAAGTCACACCCAATCCTAAAATAGCTCCACCGTAAAAGGCGGCGATAAAGGCATCGTTCTCCACCAATGGATCGGTAAGGAAATAAGATAATGAGTCGGTAAATATAGAGATCAGCAAGAAAGTGACGATCGTCTTCGGGCCGGAAGACAATCCGATCTTTTTCATCGCCAAAATCAGCAACGGGATATTGAAGCAAAGCGCCGTCGCACCCATCGGCAAACCATCCGGGAAGAACGGGAACAAATCTTTCGTCACATAGTGGATTACGATAGAGATACCGTACACACCTCCCGGTACGATTTTGTAAGGCGCTAGGAAAAGCACGTAACTAAGTGCCTGCAAAAATGAACCTACCACGATTAAGGAGTAGTCCATTACATTTCTCTTCAAAGTAGCATTAGAAGGGACTAAAAGTTGTTGTGTTGTCATGACTCGAATTAAGCGTTATTTGTAAAACGCCGCAAACTTACACAATCTTCTTCGATTTATACGCAAGCCTTAAAAAAAAGTATCCCCACTATTTACCTTTTGACAGGAAATAGTGGGGGACACACTCTTATATAGTATAAATTACTTACTTGCGTTATCCGCTAAGTACACTTCCGGGAACGTATTAACACCCAGTGTACGGTTGTTATTATTCGTGATGTTCAATAAAGTAACATACTTACGATATTGATCCGGGCTCAAAGCCTTCTTCATCAACTTCAAGTTACCGTAAACCGCCTGATACATCTTCTTGTCCTGCAATTTAGCGCTAGCTTTTACACTTGCGTTCTGCATCTCGATGAAATATTCGTTGATGTTAGCTACCTCGTCCAACTGGCTCGGAGTCAATTGCAAATAGTTCGCTAACTTCTCTGTACTTACCACAAACGGTTCTCTACTCAAACTCGGTTTCTGAGCGAAGCTCATTGTCGCACACATCAATAAGGCTGCGACTGCCATTCCAAAACGTTTCATAATACCTAAAAACCTTAAATTGTTAAACCTAAACAAAAACCTTAAAAACACATAGCCCAATCACATTGGCTTAATTACTTCTCAGCCAAATAGCTGTCCAAAAGCGGATTAGAAACCTTATCTTCCTGATTAGCGCGAGTCACATTAATCAACGCTACATATTTACGATATTGATCTTTAGTCAATGCACGTTTCATCAGTTTCAAATTACACAACAATGCGTTGCGAGTTTCTTCCGGTCTTGCGTTATTGCAAAGCGCTTCCGCAGACAAGGGTTGACCTAATTGATTCTCGAAGTAAGTATTAATCTCTGACACCTCAGCGATCTGGTTTGCGTCAAGCTGCAAATATCTGCTTAGCTTATCGAAACTCATACTCTTTGAATCACTAACCTTTTGAGCAAAGCTCATTGTCGCTACCATCATTAAAGCGACTACCATCATACCTAAACGTCTCATAATACCTAAAATTTAAACCTAAACTAAGACCTTAACTAATAAATGCGGCGTTTCCGCATCTTCTATCTTTCTCTTTTTGTTACTGCAAATATAACAGTATGTTTTATAACATTGTTCTTTAATACGGTTAATTTTTGCAAACAATTGACGTTATTGATATACATCAAGGCATATAGCAATCATTTTGTAATACATATTACGATAAACACTATCTATTTCATCATAGACACCGTTTATAAACAAGCAAAAGCCTAGATATATTCTTATACAAGCCTAGCTGTATTCTTATACGATACCATATCTATTCTATAATCTCCGTCGTGGATTATACAAACCACAGCGTGATCTATAAAAACCACGACATGATCTATACAGACCACGACGTGGTTTATAGAATAGATACAGTCACAAGATACTTTTTATGCAATAGCTTGATACTTTACATCTATCCTTTACTTATTTATCGGCTAGATAAACATCGGGGAAGGAAAGCCCGCTCGTCATCCGGTTATTATTGTTCGTTACGTTGATCAAAGCCACGTATTTCCGATATTGATCGGTGCTTAACGCCTTTTTCATCAACTTTAAGTTGCCAAATACGGCTTGCCGCATCCGTTTATCCCGCATTTTATGACTTCCCCTCAAGCCCTCGCTTTGCTTTTCCCTAAAATAATCGTTGATCATCGCTACCTCATTAATCTGGCTGGGACGTAATTCCAGATAGCTTACCAATTGGCCCACATTGACTACAAACGGTTCTTTATGTAAGCTCGATTCCTGCGCGAAACTCATTGTCACACTTACCAACAAGGCTGACATAGCCATTACTAAACGTTTCATACTACCTATTCCTTTCATTTGTTAAACCTTAAAAACCTATTTCTCTGTGATCTTTGATACAAATATAGGGTGAGGTTTCCCGCTAGAAAAGGAAGAATCGACGAAGTACGCCGTAGGTTTAGACGAAACCGGGAATCAAGCGGATCAAGAAATCAGCTTATTCCTCTCGTACGAGGCTTTTACCAAGCGGATATAGACGAATAAGGAAACCGCCCCGACTCCGTAGGCGGTAGCCAGATTGGCACGGGTAGCGATAAAGCCGGCGGATAACATCCCGATCCCCATCCCGAAATCGAAAGAGGTCAAGTAGGTGGAGGTAGCCGTACCGCGCATATGGTGCGGAGCGACATTCACGAAAAGACATTGAAAAGCCGGTACGCTCACGCCAAAACCGATACCGATCGCCAAGGCGCAAGCGAAAAAGATAAACGATGTATGTACGGTAGCGAACACGGAAAACGAGATCGCTAAAGAGACCAAGGATACGATGGACACGACATGGATCTTGCCATGGTCCACCAACCGTCCGGAAATCAAACGGGCCGTCCCTACACCGATCGCCATAAATATAAAGAAGTAGCCGGGGTCCGGCACCTCGATCTCTTTACCATATAATACCACGAACGAGAGCAACATCCCATAAGGTATAGCGACCAGCAAATAGGCCAAGGCCGCAGGAAGCGCTTTCACCAAGATAAAACGATCCAACGAGAAGGCCGGACGAGGCACTTTCTCCCGTTTCGGATAACGGATCAGCCCGACGGAGCCGATCCCGATCAATGCGATCACCAAAGCGACCCCTATGATCCAGAAGAAACCATGCCGATCGTACAGCCCGACCGCCACCAAAGGAGCCAAAGACATGGCGAGATTGATCGTCAATCCGTAAAAGCCCATGCCTTCTCCCCTTCGCTTGGAAGGGATTACGTCTATCGTAATCGTATTGCCGGAAACAGAGGTCAGTCCCATGAACCCGCCTTGGATGAAACGAACCGCCATGATCGTATAGACCGTCATCGCAAACCAATAACCGGCGAACAGACAGGCGAATATCGTGAAGGCGAATACATATAACGGTTTGCGGGAGAAACAATCTACCAGATATCCCGAGAACGGGCGCACGCACAGCAAGCCGATCGTATAGCTAGACAAGACCATCCCCACCTCAGACGTGCTGATGCCCAATTCCTCTACCAGATAGACCGGCATAGTAGGCATCAACATATAAAAGGCGAAATTCATCAAGAAGTAAGAGATACAACATTGGACGAAATTCCGGTTCCAAAGTACAGGTTTAGTCTCGCTCATTCCTCTTTATTACTTATGCCAGCTCGCTCAACTCCAGCCAGCGCATCGTTTTCTCATCGATCTCTTCCATGACTTGGGTGATCCGTTGAGATTTAGCCATGAGCTCGTCCGTAGACAAAGTACCACTGCTCATAGCGGTCTCCAACTCCGCTTTCTCTGCCTCCAAAGCCGGTATCTCCTCCTCTAGGACCTCGAACTCTTTCCGCTCCTTGAAAGTGAGTTTT
>OHCS01000962.1_pt1 | contig 13836 bp, 11 predicted proteins | sample 1566741 | NCBI WGS metagenome assembly OHCS01 (sample SAMEA3879604, study PRJEB24766) | human gut metagenome | biome: human-associated habitat; feature: feces | place: USA | collected 1985/1987 | reverse complement strand
ATATCCCCGAATGTAAAATCAGGCTACTGCGAAATTCCGGCCGGACGCATGCCGTGCGCACGGCACGAATGCGGATCTCCGGAACATCCGCAAAGATTGGTTGAACGATTTAAACGAAGAGGATATGAGCTGTTTTTTCAGTCATGCCGGACGGACGGCGATACCGGCGCTGCTCTCGGTAGCGCTGGCTGCCGCAGCCTGCAACAAGGACGGAGAGATTACGCTGCCGGACAGCAAACCCCGAATCACCCTCGACAGCGAGACAGGCGTCTACGCGGCCAAGATCGGCCGCGCGGTGACGATCACGCCGACCGTGGAAAACGAGGGAGAGGCCGCTTACAGCTGGACGATCGACGACGAGGTCGTTTCCACGGCGCGCGTGTTCGAATACGTGTTCAACGAGGAAGGCCGCGTCTATGTGACCCTGCGGGTCGAAAACCGGGCGGGATACGACGAGAAGGAGGCGCGCATCGACGTGAACCGGCTCGCTCCCCCCGTCATCTCGCTCATCGTGCCGCAGACGGGGCTATACGTGCTCACGGGACGGGAATACACGTTCGCACCGGAGGTGCAGAACGGCGAAAACGCCCGTTACGAATGGTATCTGGACGACTCGTCCGTACCGGTCTCCACCGAAAAGGACTACATCTTCATGCGCACCCAACCGGGAGACTGCTCCCTGCGGCTGACGGTGACCAACGAGGACGGCACGGCCGAGAAAACGGTTGCCGTACACGTCGTGGACGTCATTCCGGTCCGCATCGCGTTCATCCCCTCCTCCTACCTGGCCGACCCGCTGGTGCGGAGCGTATCGCTCGGGCGGACGCTGTTCCTGCGGCCGCAGGTGAGCGACGCCGTCGGGCCGGAATATGCATGGTACGTGAACGGCGTCTTGCAGGAGGACGCAACCCAACGCATGTTCGCCTTCACGCCGGAGAAAGAGGGCGAATACGAAGTCACCTTCCGGGTGACGGACACGGACGAAAGCCCGGCCGCACCCCTCTCGCGCCACATCACGCGCGCATCGTCGAAGCGAATCACCGAGAAAACGCTCCGGGTGACCTGCTACGAACGCGAATCGGAGCGCGTCATCACGACGACGGGACAGCCCGCGTCGAACCGGGTGCTCGAATTCCTGCCCGCGCCCGGACAGTTCGTCAACGAAACGGGCATGGCCGGATACACCGGTCAGAAGAGCTTCGAGGAGGCCCGTCTCTACGCCGAGAACCGGCTGAAAAAGGGTGAGTTCGTCTCGCTCGGCAACTTCGGCGGCTACGTGATCCTCGCCTTCGACCACAGCGTGGAGAACAAGGGCGGATACGACTTTTCGATCCCCGGCAACCAGTTCGAAGGGAGCAACGAACCGGGCGTCGTGTGGGTGATGCAGGATGTCAACGGCAACGGCAAGCCCGACGACGAATGGTACGAACTCCGGGGCAGCGAAACGGGCGGCGAATGGACCGTCCAGGAGTATGCGGTGACCTATTACAGACCCGCCGGGCCTCGCCAGGGGGTGAAATGGACCGACAATCTGGGCCGGAGCGGGCAGGTAGCCTATCTGGGACAGTTCCATGCGCAGGACTACTACTATCCCCTGTGGCTCGAAGAGGAGTCCCATACCTATTACGGCACGGGCCTGCGGCAGAACACCACGCAGACCCCAGGCGGAGACTGGTCGAACAACTCGTTCGAATGGGGGTACGTCGACAACGCGGGCAGCGACAATCTGGAATCTTCGTCCAAAACCGGCAAGACCTGGTTCAAGATCAGCAACGCCATGACGCCCGACGGACAGCCCGCCGGATTGCGCTACATTGATTTCATCAAGGTGCAGAGCGCCATCAACGGCAGCGCCGGAGGACTGGGCGAACTCTCGACCGAAGTCGCCGGAATGGTCATCGACGAGAACCTCAACCGATAACCCCATTCCCGACCGCAACGCATGAAACGATTCTTACGACAGATTCTGCCCGCGGCTTTATGCCTCTCCGCCCTCGGCGGCTGCATGAAGTGGGACTACGGCCGCACGGAGGATTTCTCGGCGACGGAACGGGGGCTGTTCATCGTCAACGAGGGCATGTTCCAGTACGGAAACGCCACGCTGTCGTATTACGACCCGGAAACGAAAACCGTCGAAAACGAAGTTTTCCACCGGGCCAACGCCTTCAAGCTGGGCGACGTGGCGCAGTCGATGACCCTGCACAACGGCGTGGGATGGATCGCGGTGAACAATTCGCATGTCGTTTTCGCCGTCGACCCCGACACCTTCCGCGAGGTGGGACGCATCACCAACCTCACCTCGCCGCGGTACATCCATTTCGTTTCGGACGAAAAGGCCTACGTCACGCAGATCTGGGACAACCGCATCTTCATCGTCAACCCCAAACGCTACGAAATCACGGGATATATCGAGTGCCCGGACATGACGGCGGAATCCGGCTCCACGGAGCAGATGGTGCAGTACGGCAAATACGTCTTCGTGAACTGCTGGTCCTACCAGAACCGTATCCTCAAAATCGACACCGAGACCGACCGGGTCGTCGGTCAGCTGACCGTCGGCATCCAGCCCGCGTCGCTGGCGATGGACCGGAACAACAAGCTGTGGACCGTCACCGACGGCGGCTACGAGGGCAGCCCCTACGGATATGAAGCCCCGTCGCTGTACCGCATCGACGCCGAAACGTTCTCCGTGGAGAAGCAGTTCCGGTTCCGGAAGGGGGACTCCCCGTCGGAGATGCAGCTCAACGGCACGCGCGACACGCTCTACTGGATCGACCGGGACGTCTGGCGCATGCCCGTCGCCGGGGAGCAGCTTCCGGTGCGCCCGTTCCTCGAATACAGGGAGACCAAATATTACGGACTGACGGTCGATCCGACCAACGGCGACGTGTACGTTGCCGACGCCATCGACTACCAGCAGCAGGGAGTCGTCTACCGCTATACGGCCAAGGGCGAGCCTGTCGACGAATTTCACGTGGGCGTCGCGCCCGGAGCGTTTTGCTGGAAATAACCGGAGAGCATGAAAACAACCGCCTTGTTTCTTTGGATGCTGCTGTTTCCGGCGCTGCTGCGGGCGCAGGGCGAGCCGGCGCCGTCCGACGTGCCGGAAACCCCGCAGAACGCCGGCGCGGGGGAGTGGCGCGGAAAAGGCGCCATCGCCATCCGGGAGGTTCCGGTCTGGGGCCGGCGTCCGATGAAAAGCATCGGCGTCGAGGAGACGAAACTCGACTCGGCGATCCTCAAGGAGAACATCGCCCTCTCGATGGCCGACGCGCTGACGTTCAACACACCGGTTTTCGTCAAGCAGTACGGCCGCGCGACCCTCTCCACGGTATCGTTCCGCGGCACGGGTCCGTCGCATACGCAGGTGACGTGGAACGGCATGCGCATCAACAACCCGATGCTGGGCATGACCGACTTTTCGATGATCCCCTCCTATTTCATCGACGACGCCTCGCTGCTCCACGGAACCTCGTCGGTCAGCGAGACGGGCGGCGGACTGGGCGGACTGGTGAAGCTCTCGACTGCGCCGGCGGCGGCCGACGGATTCGGGCTGCAATATATCCAGGGCATCGGCATGTTCCGTACTTTCGACGAATTCCTGCGCCTGACATGGGGCGACGAGCGCTGGCAGGTATCGACCCGCACCGTCTACCAGTCCTCGGCCAACGACTACAAGTACCGCAACCGCGACAAGAAGGAGAACATCTACGACGACGAGATGAACATCGTCGGGTCGTACTATCCCACCGAACGCAACAAGAGCGGCGCGTTCGACGACGTGCACGTGTTGCAGGAGGTCTACTACAACACCGGGAAAGGCGACCGCTTCGGGCTGAACGCCTGGTACATCAATTCCAACCGGGAACTGCCCCTGCTGACGACCGACTACGCCGACGACACGCAGTTCGAAAACCGCCAGCGCGAACACACCCTGCGCAGCGTCCTCTCGTGGGACCACTACCGCCGGAACTGGAAGGCGGCGGCGAAAGCCGGATACGTGCATTCGTGGACGGCCTACGACTACCGGCGCGACAAGGGCAACGGCATCCTGGAGGCCATGACCCGTTCGCGGAGCAGGATCAACACCCTCTACGGGCAGGCCGACGGGGAGTATTCCGTCGGCGGCAAATGGTTCTTCACGGCCGGACTGTCGGCACACCAGCACTTCGTCGAAAGCGCCGACAAGAACATCATCCGCCAGCAGGGCGACAAGGCCGTCGTCGGCTATGACAAGGGACGCATCGAACTCGACGGCTCCCTGTCGGCCAAGTGGCGCCCCACGGAGCGGCTGGGCTTGTCGGTCGTCGTGCGCGAAGCCATGTACGGAACCTCCTGGTCGCCGGTCATCCCTGCCTTCTTCGCCGACTGCCTGCTTTCCAGGCGCGGCAACGTCGTGGCGAAGGCCTCCGTCTCGCGCAACTACCGCTTCCCGACGCTCAACGACCTCTACTTCCTGCCGGGCGGCAACCCCGACCTGAAAAAGGAGCACGGTTTCACCTACGATGCAGGGCTTTCGTTCGCCGTGGGAAAAGAGGGCGCGTACACGCTGTCGGGGTCGGCGTCGTGGTACGACCAGCACATCGACGACTGGATTCTGTGGCTGCCGACGGCAAAGGGATTTTTCTCGCCGGTGAACATCAAAAAGGTCCACGCCTACGGCGTGGAGATCCGGGCCGACCTGGCCGCAGCGCTCACCAGAGAACTGAAAATCAACCTGAACGGCACCTTCTCATGGGCGCCGTCGATCAACGAGGGGGAGCCGATGTCCCCGGCCGACCGGTCGGTCGGCAAACAGCTGCCCTACGAACCGGAATATTCGGCCACGGCGACCGGAAGGCTCTCCTGGCGCAGCTGGGGCCTGCTCTATCAGTTCTGCTATTACAGCGAACGCTACACCATGTCGAGCAACGACATCACGCTCACCGGACGCCTTACGCCCTATCTGATGAGCAACCTCTCGCTCGAAAAGGGTCTCTCGCTCCGGTGGGCGGACCTGACGCTCAAAGGCACGGTCAACAACCTTTTCAACGAGGAGTACCTCTCGGTGCTCTCCCGGCCCATGCCGCGCATGAACGCCGAATTCTTCATCGGCATAAAGCCCAAATGGGGGACGAAAAAGAGGTGACCCGGCGCGAAGGAGCCTTTCTCCGCGTCTTATTTCCCTTCGGGGACCAGTTGACCGGCATCGTTCACAAAGAGGGACTTACGCTGTTCAGAGGGTAGAAATCCCCCCCCCTCGCGGTTCTCTCCACCGGGGTCGATACCGATGGGATGCGCGAAGACGAAACGCGCGCCGCCCGTGTAAGCGGAATCGACCCAGATGCGGCCCCCGACGATCATGGCGATCTGGCGGCAGATGGCAAGGCCCAGCCCCGTGCCCTTCTTCTTGTTGCCGTCGAGCTTCTCGAAGCGGTTGAAAACCAGATCCTGCTTGTCGGGCGGAATGCCCGGTCCGGTGTCGGCCACCGAGAAAAGCACCTCGCCCCGCTCCTCGTCGATCTCCACCCCCAGCGTGATGCTGCCCTCGGAGGTGAACTTGCCGGCGTTGGTCAGCAGGTTGATCAGGATTTGCGAAAGACGGTGGGCGTCGGTGGTGAGCATGAACGATCCGACGGGACACGCGAAACGCCCCTCAACCCCTCTCTGCCGCGTATGGGCCGTGGTCATCATCACGTGCTGACAAATCTGCACGATATCCTCCGAAGCGTAGTTGAACCTGATCTTGCCGCACTCGAGCGACGAAATGTCGAGGATGTCGTTCAGCAGCGTGAGCAGCATCTCGGAGTTGCTGACCACGATGGCGCAGTACTCGGCGCGCTCCTCCTGCGAAAGCTCCTCGCTCTGCATCAGCGAAGAGAAGCCCACGATGGCGTTGAGCGGCGTGCGGATTTCGTGGCTCATGTTGGCCAGGAACGCCGACTTGAGCATGTCCGACTCCTCGGCCTTCTCCCGGGCGACGACCAGCTGGCCCTCGCGCTCCTCAAGCGTGAGCTTGAGCCGCCGCATGCGCAACAGCAGCCACGTCACGAAGAGCAGCAGCACCAGCAGCAGGATGCCCGCCACCAACAGTTCGATGTAGTGGGAGTATTTCGACAGCTTGGCCGCCATCGTATCCTCGATGACGCTGCCCTTGGGCAGGGCGTATTCAGCGATTTTCCACTCCTTGAGCTTGCGCGAATCGAACAGATAGAGACTTTTGCTCGTATGGAAATGAGCGTCTTCGATGTCGTCCGTGTCGTAATATTTCCGGATCTGGTTCGCAATGACCTCCGCGCCGTTCTCGTATTCGGGCACGTAACCGCCGATCGCCGTGTCGCCGATGCCCGTACCGGTCACCGAGAAGACCGGAACGCGGGGGTTGTTCTGCACCAGATCGTTCAGCGACCGCTGCATGAAGTATTCGCCGTCGCTGCCTACGCGCCACGTGCCGAGCATCACGGCCGAACGGGGCGGCAGCGTCGCATAGGTCCGGAACGCCGTCTCCTCCCCCTCGCGGCTGTCCACCAGCACGAGATTCAGGTCGGGGTAGTTCTCCCACTCCGCGCGCACGAGCGCCTGCAACGAAATGCCGCCGTAGGTATTGTCGGTCACCAGAGCGATGTTCTCCACCTGGGGATAAAGCGAACGGATCAGGTCGATGTTGCGCCGGATGTCGTAGCGGTTGAGCATGCCGCCCACCCTGTTCAGGCTGTCGCACATCACCCGGTAGTCGATCGCACGGGGTCTCCACGTCTGCAACGAATCGGGCGGCGCGGGCAGCATGACGCCGTTCTCGCTGGCGAAGCAGCTGAAGCACATCACCCCTTCGGGAATGCAGCCCTGCGATACGATCGGCTCCCATCTGTGCGAAAGGCTGCTCGCGGAAGGTAACGACATCATCTGCATCGACAACTATTTCACCGGTCACAAAAGCAACATCCGACACTTGTTGTCGCACCCCAATTTCGAGATCATCCGCCACGACATCGTCTATCCCTACATGGCCGAGATCGAGGAGATCTACGGCGACCCGCTGATCCACCCCCAGCGCGAGGATTACTGGGGCCACGTCAACCCGCTGGGCATCCGCTCGTGCTACGACGAGGGCAAACGCTGCGCCGAGTCGCTCTTTATGAGCTACTACCGCGAACACGGCATTCCCGTGAAGATCATCCGCATATTCAACACCTACGGTCCGAAAATGAACATCAACGACGGCCGCGTGGTCTCGAATTTCATCGTCCAGGCGCTGCGGGGCGACAATATCACGATCTACGGCGACGGCGGACAGAGCCGTTCGTTCCAGTACATCGACGACCTGATCGAAGGCATGGTGCGCATGATGGACGACACGCCCGACGACTTCACCGGTCCGGTGAACATCGGCAACCCGAACGAATTCACCATCGCCGAACTGGCCCGCGAGGTGATCTCCCTGACGGGTTCGAAATCGAAGATCGTCCACCTGCCCCTGCCCGCCGACGATCCCCAGCAGCGACAGCCCGACATCTCGCTCGCCCGCAACATGCTCGGCGGCTGGGAGCCGAAAATCCAGCTGCGGGACGGTCTCCTAAAAACCATCGCCTACTTCGAGGAGGTGCTTTCGCGGGGAGGAATCCGGCGGTGAGGCTCGACCGGCACGTGCAAAAACACGGCCACAACCTATAAGGAAAAAGCGGCAGACCTCTGTGGTCTGCCGCTTTTCACATTCCTGCGCCCGCAGCGTCAATCCCGGTTGACCGGGCCGTCTTTTCGTCCATACGGTCTCCGGATCACTGCACCAGCATCGCGTGCCGGTAACCGTCGGTCTTGTTCCAGTCGCCGCGCGTGAAGTCGGGAACGGCCACCGGGACGCTGTTGTGTTCGAGCGACATCGCCGTAAGGGCGCCGATGCACGACCATTCGGCCGCATCGTAGACATCCTGATCTAGCGGCAGGCCATGTTGCAGGCAATAGACCAGCCGGTAGTCCATGATGAAGTCCATGCCGCCGTGACCGCCGACCTCGCGGGCCTTGGCCTCGATGTCGAGGACGATCGGGTCTTTGTACCGCGCCATCAGCGCCTCACGCACCTCCTTCGACACGAAACGGTGGGCGTTCAGGTTCTCGTGGTCGGGCACGCCCGAATCCGCAAGCTGGTCGGGGTTGAAGGCATAGCCCTGAACGGGGTATTTGTTGGCGAATCCCTTCGTGCCGGTCAGCTGGTACATGCGGCTGTACGGACGGGGCGTGTAGACATTGTGTTCGAGCAGGATCGTGCGGCCCTTCTCGGTCTTGATCAGCGTCGTCGTATGGTCGGCGTTGGCGAATTCTTCAGCGCCCAGCTTCTCGCGGGCGAGTTTCAGCCCGTTGACCGAGCGGGTGTCCATCGCCACCAGGCAGTTCATCTTGTCGCCGCGGTGGATGTCGAGCAGCTGGCAGGCGGGACCGAGGCCGTGCGTGGCGTAGACGTCGCCGCGGTGATCCCGGTTGAATTTCAGACGCCAGCTGTCCTGATAGTAGTCCCAGAAAGCGTCGAGGTCGTGGATATACGCACCTTCGACATGGAGAATGTCCCCGAACAGTCCCTGCCGGGCCATGTTGAGCGTCGTCAGCTCGAAGAAATCGTAAACGCAGTTTTCGAGCATCATGCAGTGCCGCTGCGTCTTCTCGGCGGTGTTCACCAGTTGCCAGCACTCTTCAAGCGACGTGGCGGCGGGAACTTCGACAGCGACGTGCTTGCCGTGCTCCATGGCGTAAACGGCCATCGGGACGTGCAGCTGCCACGGGGTCACGATGTACACCAGGTCGATGTCGTCACGCTCGCAAAGCTGTTTCCAGCCCTCCTCGCCGCTGTACGGAGCCGCCTCGGGAAATCCGCGACGCACGAGAATCGCCTGCGCGCTGTCCACGCGCTCGGGATAAAGGTCGCACAGGGCTTTGATCTCGACGCCGTCGAGGTGCGTGAAGCGTTCCACGGCCCCGGGACCGCGCATACCCAGCCCGATGAAGCCCACACGGACCGTCTCCATCGGCGCGGTTTTGAGTCCCAGCACCGATTTCTGGCCCGGTTCGCGCGCGGGCGTATCGAAGACGATCACGCCGTCGACCGTCTTCCATCCTTTCGATTCGCAACCGGAAAACAGGAGAATGCCTCCAAGGGCAGCCAGTAAAATGAGCAATTTCTTCATTAGTATGACAGATTGGTTAGTTTCGTTACAAAAGTATGAAATATTTTGAAATCTGCGCCCATTTGACTACTTTTGCCGTCGTAAAAATCTCATTTCATGTTTCGTAGATTCGCGGCGGTAATCCTATCGGCCATCCTGCTCTCGCCGGGGTGGCTCGGCATGACGGGCATGACGCTCCTGATCGGGTTCGTCCCGCTGCTGTGGGTGAGCGCGTCGTACGACGACACGCGCCGCTCGTGGTGGGGCATGTTCGGCTGGGCGACGCTCGCGTTCGTGCTGTGGAACGCCCTGACGATCTGGTGGATCTGGTACGCCACGCCCGTAGGCCCCCCGGCCGCCACGCTCGCTTCGACGACGATGAACATGATCGCCTTCATGCTCTTCCACACCGTTTCGAAAAAAGCCCCCAAAGCGTTGGCCTACGTCACGCTCGTCACGGCGTGGATCACGACGGAATACTGGTACACCGTGGGCGACTTCTCGTGGCCGTGGCTCATCCTGGGCAACGGCTTCTCGCACGAAGTCTGGGCCGTGCAGTGGTACGAATACACGGGCGTTTTCGGCGGCACGCTGTGGGTGTTGCTCTCCAACATACTGATTTTCGAAGCGTTGCAAGCCCGCCGCAGCACACGCCGGTGGGCGGCGGCAGCCTGCTCCGTCGCACTGCCGATGATCGCGTCGCTGTGCATCTGGCAGAGCTGGGAGCAGCCCGACGAGGGGACGGCACGAGTGAGCGTCATCCAGCCCAACGTGGACTGTTACGACAAATTCAACGGCCGCGCCGACTGGCAGCAAGACAACATCACCGACCTTTTGGCACAGGTGCCCGCCGGGGCGCAATTCATCCTGCTGCCCGAGACTGCCGTCCCGGGGCATTACTGGGAACCGGGTCTTTCGGAATTCCGCCCGGCCGACGAACCGGGCATGTTCTGGCAAGAGCTGGCCGACAGCCTGCGCCGGTCGCACCCCGGGGCCCTGCTCGTCACGGGCGCCAACACCCTGCGTTATTATGCCGCCGGGGTACAACCCCGCACGGCACGCCGGGACGGGTTGGGCGAAGGTTACTACGATGTATTCAACACGGCGGTAGGGCTCGACTCCGCAGGCCGCATACAACTGCACCACAAAGGCAAACTGGTGATCGGCGTGGAAAACACCCCGACGGTCATCTTCGACCTCATGCAGTTTCTGGTCATCGACTTGGGCGGCGTCGTGGGGCAGATCGGCATGGGCCAGCACGGTACGGCCTTCGCGCACGCCGGCATGCGCATGGGCCCGGCCATCTGCTACGAAGGACTTTACGGCGACTTCTACGGCGATTTCGTGCGCCGGGGAGCGCAGTTCATGGCCATCATCTCGAACGACGGCTGGTGGGGCGACACGCCGGGTTACAAGCACCTGTTCACCATCTCGCGGCTGCGGGCCATCGAACACCGCCGCGCCATCGCCCGATCGGCCAATACGGGCATGTCGGGCTTCATATCGGCCCGCGGCGACATAGGCCAGACGCTCGGCTGGGAAAAACGGGGCGTGCTCACAGCGGCCGTGCCCCTCAACTCCCAACTCACCTTCTACACCCGATACGGCGACTACCTGGGACGAATTTCGGAGCTCCTCATGGGACTCTGTATCCTCTATTACATCGCCTATCGGATCAAGAAGAAAAACCATCTGGTGAAGTAACCGGAACAGACATACGACCGCTAACAAGACCCGCATAAATCCGGAGGGGGCCGGAACTTTTGCATTATGAATTACAACCAAACGCTCGAATTCCTATTTTCATCGCTCGTTTCGTACCAGGAGAAGGGGCCCGAAGCCTATAAACCCGGACTGGAACGCATCACCGCATTCTGCAAGCACCTGGGCAATCCCCAGCGCAACTATTTCACGATCCACGTGGCCGGCACCAACGGCAAAGGCTCCGTGTCGCACATGCTCGCCTCGGTACTCCAGCAGGCGGGCTACCGCACGGGGCTCTACACCTCGCCTCACCTGCGCGATTTCCGCGAACGGATCCTCGTGGACGGAGAGATGATCCCCAAGCAGAAAGTCGTGAACTTCGTGGACAAACACTACGACTGCATGAAGGAGCTCGGACTCTCGTTCTTCGAGATGTCCACGGCCCTCGCCTTCGACTACTTCGACCAAAGCGACGTCGAGGTCGCCGTCATCGAAACGGGACTGGGCGGACGGTTGGACGCCACCAACCTCATCATCCCGATCGTGAGCGTCATCACCAACATCGGACTCGACCACATGGCCCTGTTGGGCGACACGCTTCCCAAAATCGCAGCCGAGAAAGCGGGAATCATCAAAAAAAGCATCCCGGTCGTGATCGGCGAGAAGAGCGACGAATACAACCACGTCTTCGACCAGGCGGCAACGGCCATGATGTCCAAAATCGTCTATGCCGAAAACGATTTCGCGTGCATCAACCATTCGACGGAAGGGGATTTCCAGAAATTCAGCATCCAGCGCCACCGCGACAACAAAGTTTTCAACCTGGAACTGGACCTTACGGGCAATTACCAGGTACACAACATACTGACGGCAATCGCCGTCATCGACCTGCTGCACCAGGAAACCCCGCTGACGATCAGCCTGCGCGCGCTCACGGAAGGCATGCGCACCGTCGCTTCGGGCACGGCCCTGCAAGGCCGGTGGCAGAAGCTCGGCGACAAACCTCTCACGATCTGCGATACGGGACACAACGCCCACGGCATCCGCTACGTTGCGGAACAGTTGGCCGCAACCCCCCACCGCGACCTCTACTGCGTACTGGGATTCGTCAATGACAAAGACCTCTCGAGCGTACTGCCTCTGTTTCCCAAAGAGGCCCGTTATATCTTCACGCAGCCCGGCAACGAACGGGCGCTTCCGGCCGGCAAGCTGGCTGAAAAAGCGGCTGCATACGGTCTTCGGGGCGAAGTGGCCGACACGGTGAGCGGGGCATTGGCCCGGGCACGGGAAATGGCCTCGGAGGAGGACATGATCTTCATCGGAGGCAGCAATTTCGTCGTCGCCGAAGTGCTCGAATAAACCCTAAATCACCTTTGGCGAAAGCCATTACCTAAAAGCCGGAAGGAAATATTTCCTTCCGGCTTTTCAATCGTGGCCGGCACTGCCGACCCAGCTGCAAAAACTGTCGCGCCTTCGTCCGCCTCTTCCCGGCCGGCCTTCTCTTGTTTCACGGCTTCGGCAAAACAACCGCCCGTCCCGCACCAGCCGACCGGAAATACCGGACTTTAAGCCTCTCCGATCTTGGGACCTCCGCCCAGCGGAAAATCGCCGGGAGAATGGCGCTGCGGAGCCGGTATTTCGATTTTCCCCACATTGCTTTCATAGCGGGTAATGTTCTCCTGCAGGGAGAGCAGCAGGCGCTTGGCATGTTCCGGAGTCAGGATCACACGACTCTTGACTTTGGCCTTCGGCACACCGGGAAGGACCGTCGCAAAGTCGATGATAAATTCCGAAACCGAATGCGCGATGATCGCCAGATTGATGTAATTACCCTGAGCTACATCCTCGCCCAGATCTATCTCCATTTTTTGATTCTCTGCCATAGTATTGAATTTTTAGCGTGTATGGACAAAATTATCCATTTTTTGATCCCTCTCCCGACCCGAGAAGGCAAAGTTATGGAGAACTTATCAACATTATAGAACAACGATTCTCCTTTCGACCCTCTTTTCCGCCCTTTTTCCGAAACCGGGCCGAATTTTAAGTTAGTTTTCGTATCTTTGCGAAGAAAACCTGCAAGAAAGAGCATGTATCTGGAAATCATCGAGATTTTGCTGCGCGGATTCTGCGTCGGCGTCGCCGCGTCGATCACGGTAGGACCGGTGGCCGTTCTGTGCATCCAGCGGACCCTCAGCAAAAGCCGCCGCTCGGGTATCGTGTCGGGGCTCGGTGTAGCCGCTGCCGATACGCTGATGGCGATGATCGCTTACTTCTGCTACTCGATGCTCCAGGCTCAAATCGACCAGTACAACCAGTTGCTGCGTGTGGTCGCCGGCATCTTCGTAGTCATCGTAGGCGTCTATATCTTCTTTCAGAACCCGGTACCGCAGATCCGCCGCAACCGGGCCGGCAAGACCAGCCTTACGCAGGACTTCGCTTCGATTTTCGGCCTTACGATCGCCAATTTCGTGCTGGTCATTCCCTATATCCTGACTTTCTTCGCAGTTTTCAAAATTTCGACGATCGAAACCTTCGACGTCGCCGGCTTGGGACGGGGATTTCTCGTCATCGTAGGATTCTTCGGAGGCGCTATCCTCTGGTGGACCTCCCTGGCTTTCCTGATCAACCTTTTCCGGCGCCGCTTCCGCCCCCGCCACATGCTCACGATCAACCATGTGGCCGGCATTATTATCGGAGTACTCGGCGTCTATACGATTTTATCCACCTTCTTCAACCTCATCCCCCATGGAATGCTCCAAGCCTAAAAAGATCATCATAGCCATCGACGGATTCTCCTCGTGCGGCAAAAGCACCTTCGCCAAAACCATCGCAGCCAAGCTGAAGCCAGAAACGCATCACGTCTTTTATCGCCTCACGGGTGGCTAAGGCGTCTTTGGAATCCGGGGCGCATTGCCAGCTTTTCGAAGGATTAACAAAGCCGTAGTTCAGGGCAGGCTGGGTGGAGAAAAAATTTACCGCGCAGCAGCCGTTACGGTCAGAA
>OHCS01000947.1_pt1 | contig 14097 bp, 15 predicted proteins | sample 1566741 | NCBI WGS metagenome assembly OHCS01 (sample SAMEA3879604, study PRJEB24766) | human gut metagenome | biome: human-associated habitat; feature: feces | place: USA | collected 1985/1987 | reverse complement strand
GCGTTTCCACCCCAGAGCAGCCACCGGCATGCCAGCGGACCGCCGCGCCCCCATTGCTGCAATCCGGCGGGACAGGCCACCACCCTGTTCACAAAAAGTTCTCATGTGCTTTAAGGTTCCATTAGGATTTCTGTTTTACAATCGCAAAAGTCTTCCTGTCTATATCATTAGTATAGTATAGAGCGGAGACAGAATCAAGAACGGCCTGCGGAAAACAAAAAAGAGGAACCGCCGTTTGGATTGGCCGTCCCGCCCGTCCGCTGTCTCACGGAGCACTTTTTTCTCATAACCGTAACGCGCCGGCCATAACGCCGCTGATGGGTTCCTTAAAGTGGTCGACCTCCCTCCTATTGCCGAGTTTGGCATCCGCATCCGTGCCACTCAACTTCGCATTGCCCACCGTTATTGCCCCCAGCGGTAGACGATCTTTCCATTCACCATCGTCATATAGGCCTCGCCGCCCACTGTGGTCAGCGGATCTTCCGTCCAGACCACGAGATCGGCATCCTTTCCCTTCTCCAGAGAGCCAATGCGGTCACCCACGCCGAGCACCCGGGCCGGGTTGATCGTGATGGCACGCCATGCTTCCTCCGGAGGCAGCCCCGCACGGATAGCCAAGCCCGCGCACAAGGGCAAATTCTGCAGCGGCACAACCGGTGCATCCGTAATGATGCAAACCGTCAGTCCCGCCTGTGCCAGCACTCGTGGCGTGGAAAAACTCTTGTTGCGCAGTTCGATCTTACTCTTTCCGCCAAACGAAGGCCCCACAAGAGCAGGAACATCCGCCTGCGCCAGTTTATCAACGATGATCTCGCCGTCCGTGCAGTGATCCAAGGTGAGCATAAGGTCAAATTCTTTGGCAATGCGCAGCGCCGTCAGCATATCATCCGCCCGGTGCGCATGGCATTTCAACGGGATCTTTTTTTCGATCACCGGGATCATAGCCTCCAATTTCATATCAAATGGCGGGTTTTTCCCCTCCAATTGATCCGCACGGTAGCGCACGGTCCGGAGCAGCAGTTCCCGCAGCAGGGCAGCCACACCCATACGGGTCATGGGATTCTTTTTCAGTTGCTGCCCGTAAAAGCCCTTTGGATTCTCACCAAAGGCACATTTCATGGCGGCAGGCTCTTTGATGGCCATATCATCGGCGCATATACCGTCAAGCTTCAGCACAGTAAATGTGCCGCCCACCACATTGGCGCTGCCCGGGCCGGTACAGGCCGCTGTGACACCCCCGCGCAGTGCCAGGGCAAAGGCCTCATCCTGTGGGTTGATGGAGTCAACGGCTCGCAGCTGCGGCATCACCGGGTCTGCGATCTCATTGTAGTCCATTCCCTCCCAGCGCATTCCCTCGTTGTCAAGGCCGATGTGGCAGTGCGCATCAATGCACCCGGGCGTTACCAGGCGTCCCTGTGCATCCACGACCTCCACTCCCTCGGGAGGAATGATTGTAGGAGCGACCTCTGCGATCTTCCCGTTCTGTATCAGCAGGCACCCATCCTCCAGATCCTTCCCCGCCATAGTTTTTATATGGGCATGATGAATTAAAATCACCTCAAACACCCGCCTTTTCCTTTAAAATTTCTTCGGCACACCGTGCCAGATAGAGGGCCGCCGGAACCAACACATCGTGAGGTGGGAAAAAGAATGCACTATGCAATTCTCCTTCCGTTCCTACACCGAACAGGGCGCAGCAGGTGGGGACTTTTGCTCCGTAATAAGCAAAATCCTCACTGATCATTACAGGATCCAGCTTTACCCAGGTGCCCTCTCCCAGTATATCGTCAGCACTGCGTCCCATGATCCTGGCCAACTCTGGGCTATTGACAACGGGAGGCAGGGTATGATCGAGATACATGTCACCGGTGCAGCCATAGGCGGCCGCCGTATGCTCCACCTGTGTCAGCAGGCACTTGCGGGCCGTCAACTGAGACTTTTGGGAAAAGGTTCTAACTGTGCCCAGCAGGACACAGGTATCCGGGATCACATTGTCGCAGTATCCGGCCTGAATGGAGCAAATAGAGATCGTTGCAGGTTCCAGAGGCGGCAGGTTATAGTTGGCGATGGCAGAAGCGGACAGCGCCAGAGAAGCGCCCGCCGGAATGGGATCAACAACGGCATTCAGCATAGAGCCATGTCCACCATGGCCGGTAAAGGTGATCTTGAAGCTGTCCAATCCGGAAAGGAAGGCACCGCAGCGCACCCCCACCTGCCCCAGAGGGAGTTGTGGCCAGACATGAATGCAGATCAGGGCCGTCATAGGGTACCGCTCAAAAAAGCCCGAGGCGATCACAGATTCAGCACCCACCACCGTTTCCTCCGCCGGCTGAAAGAGGAAAATAACATTGCCGCACAGTTCCTGGCGGCGGCGGCTGAGCAGCTTCGCTGCACCCAGCAGCGCAGTGATGTGTATATCATGGCCGCAGGCGTGCATGACGCCCGGGTTCCGGGACGCGCAGTCAGCGCCAGATGCTTCCTCCACCGGAAGCGCATCCATGTCAGCCCGAATGCCCACCGTGGGACCGGGCTTCCCACCTCGCAGCAGAGCCGCAGCACCGGTGGATGTCCCCAGTTCAAGCAACTCCAGGCCAAGCTGGGAAAGTGTTTTTTTCACAAGAGCAGTGGTCTCAAACTCCTGAGACGACAGTTCAGGATGGCTATGGATCTGGCTGCGCAGCGCTGTCAGGCTGGCAGCAAAAGCCGCTTTTTCTTCTTTTTCTAATTTGGCAAACATAGGGCCTCCTCTTTTCGTTGGTTCAAAAAATTTCCGGAGTATATGGCAATAGTCTGCGCACATAAAGGGCGGGTGTTTTCCTTGACCTTCTCCGCGGTTTGCTGTATGATAAAACAAGTTGGAATATAGAAGGTGGTGTCGAAATGAACGGGAATTATTATATTCTGACCAATCTGCTCTCCGATGACGAGAGAAGAGTGATCACCAGCATTATAAAGCACATTGAAAGAGGCAAATCAAAAGTCGGCATCCAGCAGATCGCAAGCGAAAACTATGTTTCCACAGCATTTATTATGAAGCTATGCAAGCGGCTGGGATTTGCTGGATACAGTGAGTTGTATTATATGCTGACTCAATCCAACCCGGAGACGCGCCATGAGGACGCCCCCTCCTATCCGCTGCAGCAGATGATCGACAACTGCGATGAGCGGATGATCCAGCGATTCTGCTATCTTCTGCAGCAGCACCGGGAACACAAAATCTTTGTAGTCGGTGCCGGCTTTGCCGAACATGTAGCCAACTATATCGTACAGCGGCTGGCCATTTGCGGCTTTATGGTATTCAACCATGTGCATTTTTATGATTTCATGCTCTTTCGGCAGGAGCAAAGCCGGCAGATGACCTCCAATATCGAGCCTTCCGTTATCATCGCCATCTCCCAAAGCGGAGAATCCGAAACCATCATCAATGATGTGCAGGAGGCAAAACGCAAGAATTTCGAGGTAGTCTCCTTTACCCGCCGGGCAGATTCTAAGCTGGCCTCGCTTTCAGACCTCTGCTTTTTGGTGGACACCTCGCGGCAGACTCTCATCAGCACTGTGCCAAATCAGTTTTTCGGCAAGGTCATCCTAGCCTTTGAGGAACTGATGGGCGAATATCTGCGCTAAGTAAACAGATCACAGAAACACAGAGTAAAGTAACTCTGTGTTTTTGTTTTTTTGGCTGCCTCTAATGCCTTATTTTTCCATTGCTTTCACCGCTTTGATGACACGGCTGGTTCCAAGGCGGGACGCACCCAACTCCAAAAAAAGCCGGGCATCCTCAAGGCCACTGATCCCGCCGGCAGCCTTGATGCGGACTTCCGGCCCCACATGAGCGGCAAAAAGCGCCACATCCTCAAATGTAGCTCCTACTCCGCCAAAACCGGTGGAGGTTTTGATGAACTCTGCACCGGACTCAGTCACCACACGGCACATCTCCACCTTCTCTTGCTCCGTGAGCAGGCATGTCTCCACAATAACCTTCAGGAGTTTGCCGCCGCAGGCCTCCTTGACTTGACGGATCTCCTCCAGCACGCGGTCATACAGTCCATCCTTGACCCAGCCAATATTGATGACCATATCGATCTCGGACGCGCCGTCAGCCACCGCATCCCGGGCCATAAAGCATTTGGCAGCGGTGGTATCATAACCGTGGGCAAATCCGATCACCGTGCATACCGGGATCTTGCCCTGAACATAGTCAGATGCCTGGCACACATAGCTGGCCGGGATGCAGACACTGGCACAGCCATAGCGGATCCCATCATCGCAGATGGCACGGATCTGTTCCTATGTGGCACTCTGGCTCAAGAAAGTGTGGTCCACTGTTTTAAGGATCTCTTTGATTTCCATAGTATCTCCTTTTGCCAGATCAATAGGGGGCATGATTGTTCTCCGGCGTACCAATTTCTTGAAAACGCGGGTAATCCGATAGTGTCAGCTTTGGCATGGAACGCACATAGTCGAAAATCACATCGTAAAAGCGGGCGCCGGTGGGGTGCCAGTGGATCTGGTTGGAAATGGCACCGGTGCCGTTGCCGCCGGAGGCAATATAGGCGCTGACCGTGACGCTGTAGCGTCTGTCCGGCTCCAACGGTGTACCGTCCGGCAGTGTGACAGCAAGAACCTTGTGCGGATGTGGCTTCGTGTGATCCACCGACACATGGAAGCCGGAGATCAGCATGGCACCATTGTTGCCAAAGCGTTCCGGTTCATAGACTGTTTCCATAAGTTCCCGAACCTGTGCGCCGGTGATCTCCCCGGTAAAAAGCTCGTCATTATAGCCGGCAACGCCTATCATGCTCTCACGGGTGACAACACCCGGTTCAATGCAGCCGCAGGCACCTGTGGCATTCATATAGGCGAATTCGGTTTTTCCGCCGGAACGAAGGCAGTCCGCCAGAAAATCTCCCAGCTTACACTCCTGCGCCAGACGCATGGGCCACCGCTCCACAGCCCGGGAAAGCGGCTCAGCGAAAAAGCTTTGAAACGGATCCACAATGCTGTGGACATACTCCTCGATCTCCGGCCGCGCCACTCCGTCAGGCGGTGTTTGCAACACACGGCAGTCACGGCGGATGATGCGGTGGGTCTTTTCCTCCAGCGTTAGTTCTATCTGCGCTATACTTTCTCCGCCGAAGCCGGCCTTGACCATTCGTGCGCAGTCGCCGGGAATATGTCCGCCGATCCAAATATCAGCCGCCGGCGACGCTTCGATCAGTTCTGCCAGTTCGCCGCTCAGTTCCCCTTCCGGGGACTGATAGAACGGAAAATGGGTCAGCACCACCACGACCTCCGCACCCGCCGCGCGAAGCTGCGGGATATACAGCTTTGCCGCCTCGGCTCCGGATGTCACCTCAAAGGTTTCGAAAACGGATCTATTGACCATATACGGTGTATACTCCGTGGTCAGTCCCAGCACGCCGATTTTCACACCGCAGCGTTCCAGCATCACAGTGGGCGCAGTACCGGGGATTAGGTGGCCGCTTTCCTTTTCCCGGATATTGGCGCACAAAACCGGAAAATGGCAGTCGTTGAGGCAAGTATGGAGAAAATCAGGTCCACGGTCAAACTCGTGGTTTCCCAGGCACATCACATCTGTTCCGTTACGATTGGCTGCGCCTACCAGGGGCAGCCCGCCCCAGAAGTTAGTGCAGAATGCATCTCCCGCATCCAGCAGCAGTGTCCCCTCCGGATCAGCGGCCCGCAGCCGGTCAACGGCGGCGGTGAATGCGCAAAATCCGATGTCGTCCTTAGTTTTGCGTAGGCGGCCGGAAAAGTCCGCATGGCACAGAAAATTCAGATGTATGTCAGCCATATTCTTTTACCCCTTCAATCCGCCGCGGGACACGCCGGTGACGATGCTCTTGCGGCAGAAAATAAACAGCAGGATCATAGGAACCACCACGATTGTAGCTGCTGCCATCAGACGCTCGTAGCGAATGCCGCTGGAGGTCATGAATGCATACAGGCCAAACGGCAGGGTACGCACCTCCTTGCTGTCGGTGGCCACCACCGTCCACAAAAAGGAATTCCAGCAGGCAATGGCGTTGAGCAAGCCGATGGTGACCAACGCAGGCTTTGCCATCGGCACCATGATCCGCCAGAGGAAGCGCCAGTTGCTGGCACCGTCCACACGGGCCGAATAGTAAAGGCTGTCCGGCACCGCCAGAAAGAAATTGCGCAGGATATAAGTATAGAAAATGCTGGAGCAGAACGGAATAATCAGGGCGGGCAATGTATCCAGCAGGCCAATATCCGTGATGGTGGCATAGTTGGTGATAATCAGCATTTCAAAGGGGATCATCATCATAGACAGCAGCAGAGAAAACAGCAGGTCACGGCCTGGAAACTTCAGGCGCGAAAATGCAAAAGCCGCAAGGATCGTGGTAAACATGGTACACACTACGCAGCAGACCGTCACCACCAGAGAGTTGCGAAAATAGGTTAGAAACGGGGCTTTGGAAAAGGCGTAGACATAATTTTCAAACACGGGCTTCTCCGGCCAGAAAGTCGGGGGCGTAGTGTTGACCTCTGCCGCCGTTTTCAAAGATGAGATCAGCATCCAGAAAAACGGCAGAACCATTATCAATGCGCCGATGATAAGAACGGCATAAACCAGTGTCTTTTTTGCAGTTTTCATAGCGCCTCCTCAATAATTCTTCCATTTACGCTGTATAAACAGCTGCAGCATCGTGAAAATCAAAACGATGATGAACAGGATCACGGCGCTGGCCGCAGCCGGTCCAAGCTGCCATTGTTTATAGAACATATCAAACAGATAATATACCACCGTATACAGGGAATAGGCGGAACCAGGCTTACCGTTAAACAGTGGGAACAGTTCAGAAAACACCTTGGAGGCACTGATGACATTGACAATCATCGTAAGGCCCAGTGTCGGCGCCAGCAGAGGCACTGTGATACGAAAGAAAATGCGTCCCTCCCGTGCGCCGTCTACCCGGGCAGCTGTATAATACTGCGGATTGATATTCTGATAGCCCGAAAGCAGCAGAATAATGGTAAACGGCAGCATGCTCCAGATCCCGTAGATGATCAAAGCCGCCAGATTATACTGCGGGTCGTTCAGCCAGTTCACCGGGGCGATCCCGAACAGGGAGAAAAAATAATTGATCAGGCCGTAGTCATAGTTGAACATCCATTTCCAGACAAGACCCACCGCCGTGATGGAGGTGACCATGGGCAAAAAGTAACAGGTCTGAAAAAGCCCCTGCAGTTTGATGCTGGAGTTGAGAAGGGTGGCGATCAGAAGAGAGATCACCGTGGCAATGGGTACCACAAACAGAACATACAGCCCCGTATTTTTCAGTCCGTTGAGAAAATTGGGGTCGTGAAATATCTGCGCATAGTTGCCTAGCCCCACACCTGTAAAGCTGCCCGACATCAGGTTGTAATTCTCCCGCAGAGACAGGATGATGACATTGACAAAGGGATAAACGGTGAAGATCAGCAGGCCTATCATAAACGGAGCCAGGTAGGCCGCCGGCTCGGCGACAGTGCGAAGCGTTATCGCTTCTCCATCCTTTTTCCGGCGGGCCAAAAGTCTCTTTTTCATAGATACCTCTCCCCTGTTTCCGCATGAAACAGGAACACACCACGGTTTTTCAAACCTACCCGCAGCATATCGCCTTCCCCGACATTCATTTCCGCAGGAACATAGCCACGCAGGATCTGATCCTCACCCACCAGCAGACGCACCAGTTCGTCTTTTCCCATAGAATAGCGCTCCAGCACCTGCGCTGTGAAGGCAGGCTCCTGCGCATCGGGCACGATCCCCTCCGCCCGGACCGCCAGGATTACAGGCAGGCCGTCAGCAAGGGACTGAACCGGAGCAAACGCCACAGGTGCCTGGCAACCGGAAAGTAAAATGCGCCCGTCCCTGATTACGCCGTGAAGCTTATTGATGGGGGGTGTGCCCAGAAAATCCGCCACAAAGAAGTTGGCCGGGTTCTCATACAGCCCACGCGCCGTATCCTCCTGCTGCTTGATGCCGTCACGCAGCAGAACGACCTGATCGGCGATGCTGCTGGCTTCCTCCTGGTCGTGGGTAACAAAAACCGTGGTAATCTTTGACTCCCGCTGGATGCGGCGGATCTCCTCCCGCATTTCTACCCGGAGTTTGGCATCCAGATTGGATAGCGGCTCATCCAGCAGCAGCACCTGCGGATTCTTGGACAAAGCACGGGCAATGGCCACCCGCTGCTGCTGACCGCCGGAAAGTTCTGCCGGCTTACGGTCAAGATAGGGCGTGATATGCACCAACTCTGCCAGTTCCGCCGCTCGCTTCAGGCGCTGCTTTTTGGGAATCTTTTTGATCTCCATAGGGAAACAGATATTTTGCCGCACGGTCATATGGGGATAGAGCGCATAATTTTGGAAAACAAGACCGATCCCCCTCTTTTCCGGAGGCAGCGCAGTCACATCCACCCCGTCAAACAAAACCCGTCCGGAGGTGACCGGCATAATGCCCGACAGCATGTTCAGCGTGGTGCTTTTCCCGCAGCCGGACGGCCCCAGCAGGGCGATCAGCTTACCGCTCTCCAGCGTAATGGAAAGATCGTTTACCGCCACGGTGTTCCCGAAGCATTTGGTCAGGTGTTCAATGGTGATCTGCATAGTTTTTTACCTCAATATCTCCAGAATGGGACTTCCGTCAATGTCCGGCATAGTAAGGCCCAGCATAGCGGCCATAGTGGGCGCCTCATCAACCATTGACCGGTGGTCGCTGACAACTGTAGATCGAATGGACGGTCCGGCAGCAAAAAAGGTCGTGACTTCCTCGCGTGTGGGGCTCCCGCCGTGGGTGGCTGCGCCCATTTTTTTATCTCCCGGCAGGCAGCTGCGCCAGATAGCGTCCCCGCCGGCCTCCTCGCCAAAGGAGATCGGCAAAGCGCTTTCAATGGCAAAGTCAAAGGGACCAGACAGGCCGTATCGCCGCTGCGTCTCTTCGGTGTCCATCACTAAATCCAGCCGGATCTCGGGGTCATTCCGCAGGCTTTCCAGAAACCGACGTACCCGCTGCTTCAGCGCCACGTCCTGCGGATCCCGCAGTTCGATCAGGGCCGCAAGGCCCGTGGAATGGCAGAAGGCATCAAAAGATGTCACCTTTCCGTTTTCATCCGCCTGCAAAAACCCGTTTTTCTTCAGCAGCACATTCATCAGGCACACATCTTTAATATCCGTCTGCCCATGGTCACCCAGTACCACGATGTTGGTTTGTTCCAGCGTTCCCCGGCGGCGCAGGCATTCCATCAGAGCGCCCAACTGCTCATCGTGCAGCCGCAGCTGGTCGTGGGTCTGGGGCGCATATACGCCATAGGTGTGGCGGACGGAGTCCAGATCGCACATCTTGATCAGCATTATATCCGGCTGTGGATAATCCTCCAGAATATCCAGCGCCAGCGCCATAGTAAACAGATCCAGGCTTCGGCTAGGCCCCATAATGTACCGGCCGTGTTTATAGTAATAGCGCTCCATCAGGTTATCAGTGGCCGTTCCACGAAGCCATTTATCGGGTTCATAACCAACATAACCGTAAGGAACGATCATCGGCATATTCATATCATAGTCAGCGCCGCCGGAAACGGGCCAACTCAGCGAACAGGTCGTCAGTCCCTGCTCGTGGGCAAAATCCAGCAGTGTCTTGTCCTTCACATCGGATTTCATACAGTGCCACGGTGCGCCGCTGATCCCGCCACGGGTCAGCTTTTCGTTATGGACGATCCCGTGACGTCCCACATAGGTCCCCGTCAAAATAGAAGTGTGGCAGGAATATGTCAGCGCCGGAAATACCGGGGCAATTTTTTCAACCAACGCGCCATTGCGCAGCAGCGGGCCAAAGTGCGGCATCTGCCGCATAATTTGAATATCAGACGCACATAATGCGTCAATACAGAACACCAGAAGCTTGGACATAATCGCTCCTTTCCGAGGTTCAGTTTCTGAAAATATCATTTGTATCCTTTTTGCCGTCCCTTTGCGGCGGGGTAGTGCGTCAGCCTGTCGAAAAAGTCCAGCCTTTGCTGGAGTTTCGAGAATCATATACGGAGGATACAATGGATAACCTGTTTTGGAAAATAGATGAGGCAGTGGATTTCAACTGTCTGTACAAAATGGTGGAGCCTTTGTACTGTGAAGATAACGGCAGGCCGAGCATAGGCCCTGTTGTGCTGTTCAAAATGGTACTGATCCAGCATCTGTACGGTTTGTCTGCGGCGGACAGCGGAGGAAATAAGCGGCAGTATCTATTACCGCTGGTTTCTGGGATACACCTTGCAGGAGGAAACACCCCATTTTTCCACAGTGAGCTATAATTTTCGACACCGCTTTACCGAAGAAACGATTGATCAGGTCTTCAGGTGGATCTTGGAGGAAGTGGCGGAGGCAGGCTGCCTATCTCCTAAGGCAGTATTTGTTGACGGCACACACATCAAAGCCAACGCCAATACCAAGAAGCAGGTCAAGGTTCAGATCCTGGCGGCATCCAAGCACTATGCCAAAGAACTGCTAAAAGAAGTAAACGCAGACCGGGAGTTCCATAGAAAGAAGCCCTTTGACGACGATGACGAGCCGCCAGTTCTGACAAAGAAGCCCAGAGACAACACCTCCAGGAAGAAACTGGACCGGCGGAAGAAGGAAAAGCTGCACACCATGACCCGGAGCGTCACTGATCCGGACAGCGGATTATTTGTAAAGGGAGACCACAAGCGGCAGTTTGCTTATGAAGCCCATACAGCCTGTGACAAACATGGCTTTGTATTGGAAACCGTGATCATTCCCGGGAATGTCCATGACAGCGCGGCGTTTGATGCAGTCTATGACCGTTTGACCAGCATTTCCAGAAGTAGAGACCATTATTGCGGACTCTGCCTACAAGACGCCTCATATCTGCAAAAAGATATTTGATGATGGGCGAGTACTCCCCACAGCCTACAAGCGGCCCCAGACCATGAAGGGCGGCCACGAGTGGTGGAAATATGTGTATGACGAGCACTATGACTGTGTGATTTGCCCAGAGTACCAGGTGTTGACCTACCGCACCACCAACCGAGACGGATACCGGGAATACAGAAGCGATCCCAGCATCTGCGTCAACTATCCTACCCGCCATTTGTGTACTCATTCCAAAGACTGTTTCAAAACGGTACGGCGGCACATCTGGAAGGACTATGAGGAATTGGCGGACGACGCCCGCTATACGCCGAAGTACCAGGAACTGTACAGGAGGCGAAAGGAAACCGTTGAGCGGGTCTTTGCCGATGCCAAGGAAAAACACACTATGCGTTATACCCAGTACAGAGGCTTGGCCCAGGTGGCAAACTGGGTGGAACTTAAGTTTGCTGCCATGAACCTCAAAAAACTGGCTAGGTGGCTGTGGAAGGAGAAGCTTACTACAGTTGCTTTCATCCTGCTTTGCCCCTTGTACACCAGAAAACCGACTTATGCCTAACGCATAAACCGGGTTTCTGGACAGACTGAGGCAAGTTTTTTTAAGCAAAAAATAGTTTAAGATCCTTCTGCCTCATAGCAGCGGAGTTTCCTTTACTTGCTCAGTGCTGCCTGGCTGGCCGTGACAAATGCGCTGTAAGCGGTGTCGGCATCGCTCTGGCCCAGGGCAACGCTCTGCACCATCTTGTCGATCTCCGTGCGGACATTGTTTGCGCCGGGGACACTGGCCAGCATCCCGATATAAGGCACTTCCTCAGCCAGAGCCTTAACGGCAATATTGGTCTCAGCAAACTCCTTGAAGCTGGCGGAGTTCAGCGCATCGGAGAATACAGGCACAGTGCCGAAGCCCTTCGCCCATTCTACCAGATTATCGGTAGATGTGAAAAACTTCAGGAACAGATAGGCACCCCGGGCGTGCACATCATCAGTGCTCAGGCAAACCAGATTGTTGCCCCAGGAGGAAATATACTTGGTGGATCCTTCCTGCGGAATGGGGACGCAGCCGATCTCAAAGGCATCGCCCACGGCGGCCTGCACATAACTCACACCGGCGCTGGAGCCAATATAGGACGCAACAGCCTGGCTGCCAAAGGGACCGGAGAAGTAGGCATCCTCGCCCACCAGGCGGAAATAGCCCGCCTTTACGCCATTGGCAAACCAGTTCAGCTTGTCCTTGGCAATGGTTTCGTCGATCTCCAGCGCACCGGTCTCAGCGTTGATATACTTGCTGCCGGCCTGCATAATCAGGCACTGGTAGGTATCGGTAACGGAATCGGTACCGAAGCCGGGGATCCCTTCCTTTTCATAGATGACTTTGCTGCAATTCTCCAGTTCAGTCCAGGTAGTAGGAACTGCCAGACCGTACTTATCAAACATAGTCTTATTATAGAACAGGACCTCACCTGCGGTAGAGCAGGGGAAGATATAAGTCTTGCCGTCACCCCACTGGGTAATCTCGGCATACTGACCGGCTGGGATGCTCTCCTTGAAGTTAGGAATGCCGATCTCGGAGTCCTCCAAATACGGAGTAAAGTCCACCAACAGACCGTCCTTGATGTAATTGACAGCATCAGAAGGATACATATTTGTCAGATCCGGGGCGGTCCCATTGCGGGCAGCCTGCATAACTTTGCTGTCGATCTCGCTGTAAGGCTGCTGCTCTGCCACGACCTCATACTCGTCCTGAGACTGATTGAACGCCTGGATCAGTTCCAGAAGCTTTTCCTCGTGCTGATCGGTATAGGTGTGCCAATAGACGATCTTCGTCTTTTCGGAAGGGGGCTCATTCTTTTTCTGTCCGCAGCCGATGATCATCGTCACCAGCATAGCCATGCAAAGAATGGCTGCAAGGATTTTTTTAGTTTTCATAGTGTGCTCCTTCATTAGTTTTTTATATGAACGCCGGATGGCATCCATTACTCAGTCAAACCGTATCCAAGTACGCCGCCAGTTCGTCCAGCGTGGCTAACGTCCGGTCACATACCGGAGGATCGATACCCGCGTAGGGATTCATCCAGACAGTTTTTCCGCCCAACGCTGCAATGGGCATCAGATCGTTAAATGCATGATCTCCGATGGAGATCAAATTCTCCGGGTGCTCCAGCAGAGTCGCATCCGTTCTGCGCAAGCTGTCGATCATTTCATAGGGTTTGTGCGCGTTGTAGCAGATGGTGGAAAACACTCCGGAAAAGTCCAACTGACGCAAAAACTCCTCCACCGTCTGTTCATAGGAATTGCTCATCAGGATCACACGGCAGCGGCTTTGCAAGGAAATAATAGCCCCGCGCAGCCGCGGATTCCCATGCATTCCCGCCTGCTCCATACATTGGCGTGTCTGGCGATATACCGCATTGGATCTGTCTTCATCCAGACATCCCATAGCCATACCCAGCAGCGCCAGCACCGCCCACGCATCTCCCAGGTAGATAATGTCCTTTCTCTCCAGAGCCTGCTCAAAGGTCACTTCCGGGCACAATTGCAACTCCAGCCGCTCTGCCAGTTCATCGGGGCTCTGTGCCTCTACCGGGGTGGTTTTATAAAAATGATTCATATGCAACTGCTTGCCGGAAAAAATCCTTTCGGCCAGCGCCACCAACTCGCGTTCCCATTCCACATATGCCGTACCGGTTACCAGCGCGTGTATGTAATCCCGATGGAAAACCGTATTATGATAAATGGTTCCATCCAGATCAAAAATAACTGTTCTATCGGATCGCTGCATAGGGAACCTCCTCATCCGAATGATTGATTTCAGTATACTACAGCATATCCCGAAAATTTTCCACTTTTCTGTGTAATTATAATCTTTTCGGCAAAAACCGAGTTCCGGCAGAACCGCTCTATTCGTTTGGCCGCTATCGATTCAGGCGCATAAGGACCATTACAAACTCCCGGATCCTGTGGCCGGCAGTATGAACTGTCTCCGTAGCGAGTTGAACAGCAATAATATCACACCGAAATGAAAACTTTGACCGCCGACCAACCGGGAGCATTCTTCCGGGAAGCTAGGGAAACAGGCGCGTATTTTGCCTTACCATTTCCCCAACACTCCCTCAAAATACCGGTAAAGACTGGAGACGCTTACCATTCCCATTCACTTATGCTTTGCCAGCATACCGGCAAGGGCACGCT
>OHCS01000942.1_pt1 | contig 14134 bp, 7 predicted proteins | sample 1566741 | NCBI WGS metagenome assembly OHCS01 (sample SAMEA3879604, study PRJEB24766) | human gut metagenome | biome: human-associated habitat; feature: feces | place: USA | collected 1985/1987 | reverse complement strand
ATCCGGATCACCCGGGCCGTTACTGATGAAAAGTCCGTCGAACTCCAGTTCATTATAATCATAGTCCCAAGGCACACGGATGACTTCTACATCACGCTTCAGCAGACAGCGAAGAATATTGCTCTTCACTCCACAATCCACCAGGACTACTTTCTTCTTACCCGCACCTTCGTTGTACCGGATTATCTCCTTGCAACTCACCTTATCCACATAGTTCACTCCCGCATACACGGCATCGGGCACATTCTCCGGTTCATCATCAAAAACAATCTTCCCCATCATCACGCCATGTTCGCGGAGCACCTTTGTCAGCTCACGCGTATCGATACCTGTGATGCCCGGCACCTGTTCGCGCTTCAGCCAATCAGCCAAGCTTTCCACAGCGTTCCAATGGCTAAAGTCCTCACTATAATCACTTACAATGATGGCTTCCGCATGGATACGTTCGCTTTCCATAAAGGTGGCCAGCCCATTCGGTTCGATAGTGAAAGGCGGCACACCGTAATTGCCCACCAACGGATAAGTGAGCGCCATCAACTGTCCGGCATACGAAGGGTCGGTCAAGCTCTCGGGATACCCCGTCATGGCTGTGTTGAAAACCACCTCTCCCGCTACCGGCTTTTCGTAGCCAAACGACTTGCCGTGGAAGCGGCTCCCGTCGTCGAGGATAAGAGTTACATTTCTCATCTATATATTTACGGTTTAACTATTTGCTATTTACGATTGAGATTACTTCTTCTTGGCGATAACGTTCTACAATGACATTCTTCAATCGTAAATCGTACATCGTCAAATCGTACATCTCAAAATTGATATACTTGTTCTATATAGTCAATAAAGGCATTATTCAGCATCTTCACCCCGCCCGGCGTAGGATAATCACCGCTGAAATACCAGTCTCCCCGATGATTGGGACAAGCCTCATGCAGCCCCTCCAACGGTTGGTATACGATTTCCACCTTCGCCTTTGTTCCGGCAGGTGTCAGCAGTTCTACCATCTTGGCGGAGATTTCCTCGTCAGTGAAAAGTGCATAGATATCCTTCACATAGTTCACCATTTGCTCCTTCGGCAACCCTACCTGGTCTTTCGATTTGCGGTAGGCAGCGGCAATCACATCTTTCATATCCCGGTCTTTCAGTAATTCGATGGCAGCTTTGAAAGCGATGAATTCACTCATCTTTGCCATGTCGATGCCGTAATAATCGGGATAACGCACCTGCGGGGACGAAGAAACAATCACAATCTTCTTGGGACCCAGGCGGTCGAGAATACCGATGATACTCTGTTTCAGAGTGGTTCCGCGTACAATGGAGTCATCGATAATGACAAGATTGTCCACACCCGGCACCAGACTGCCATAGGTGATATCATACACGTGCGCAGCCAAGTCATTGCGACTGTTTCCTTCTGCAATAAACGTACGCAGTTTAATGTCCTTGATGGCTACCTTTTCGCTACGGATACGGCGGGAAAGTATTTGTTCCAGCTCCTCCAGATTGGGGCTATGTCCCAGGGAGGCGATCTGTTGCACTTTCTCTTCATTCAGATAATCATCCAGCCCCTGCAACATGCCGTAGAAAGCAACTTCCGCTGTATTCGGAATGAAGGAAAACACAGTATGGTCAAGGTCTTTATTAATGGCCTTCAATATGTTAGGTATCAGTTTCTCACCCAACAGTTTACGTTCCCTGTAAATATCCACATCACTGCCTCGCGAGAAGTAAATGCGTTCGAAAGAACAGGGTTTCACCTCGCGCGCTTTATTAATTTGGATGGTGCGCAGCTTGCCTGTCTTGTTAATCAGCAAGGCCTGTCCGGGCATTAATTCCTTAATGCTGCCTGCCGGCACATTGAAAGTGGTTTGTATCACAGGGCGTTCGCTGGCAAGCACTGCCACTTCATCATCCTGATACCAGAATGCGGGACGGATTCCCCACGGGTCGCGCACGGCAAACGATTCACCGCTTCCCGTCAGCCCGCATATCACATAACCTCCGTCCCACTCCTTGCTCGAAGTACGCAGCACGTTTGCCAGGTCCATATGATCTTCTATATAGTGAGTCACACCCATACCTGTCAATCCTTCCGCTTCGGCAAGATTGAAGAGGCGCTCCACTTCACGGTCCAGTCGGTGTCCCACTTGTTCCAGCATGATGTACGTATCGGCATACTTCCGCGGATGCTGGCCGATAGCCGTGATACGTGCAAAAATCTCATCCACATTCGTCATGTTGAAATTGCCGCAGAGAGCGAGGTTCTTAGCCCGCCAGTTGTTACGCCTCAGGAAAGGGTGCACATAGGAAATTCCGCTCTTTCCGGTAGTAGAATAGCGCAAGTGCCCCATGTAAGCCTCTCCCGCAAAAGGAAGGTATTTCTTAGCGTAATCCACATCATGAAGCTGCTCTTTTGTCAAATCCTTAAAGTTACTCTGCACCGTACCGAATATCTCGGTAATGGCACCCGAACCGAGTGCACGCTCACGGAACATATACTCTTCACCGGGATTTGCTTCCAGCTTTACGCAAGCCAGACCGGCGCCTTCTTGTCCGCGATTGTGCTGCTTCTCCATCAGAAGATAGAGTTTGTTCAAACCATACATCCATGTGCCGTACTTCTGTTCATAGTATTCCAGAGGTTTCAGCAAGCGTATCATGGCAACGCCACATTCATGCTTCAGTTCTTCCATCCGATTTATTTACTATTTGACGATTTACTATTTACTATTTGATAGATATGTTGTTCACTCTACCGTGACGCTCTTTGCCAAGTTTCTCGGCTGATCCACATCCATCCCCTTGCATACTGCGATATGATACGCCAGTAACTGCAACGGTACCGTAGTAATCAACGGGTCAAGACACTCAATTGTTTCCGGTAACTCGATACAAGTATCGGCAATCTTGCTGATGACCGTATCCCCTTTTGTCACCAAGGCGATCACTTTGCCCTTACGTGCCTTGATTTCCTGTATATTGCTCAATACTTTCTCATAAAGCCCGTTCTGTGTAGCAATCACCACTACCGGCATTTCAGCATCTATCAATGCGATAGGCCCGTGCTTCATTTCAGCTGCCGGATAACCCTCGGCATGGATATAAGAGATTTCTTTCAGCTTCAACGCACCTTCCAGGGCTACGGGATACGAATATCCGCGTCCCAGATAGATAAAGTTATGCGCATACGTGAAAATCTTGGAAAGTTCTGCAATGCTGCCGTTCAGCTTCAGCACTTCTTTCATCTTATCAGGAATGCGGTTCAGCTCTTGCACGATGGCAAGGAATTGCTCCTCATCTATCGTATTTTTTTCTTTGGCAAGCGTCAGCGCCAGCATAGTGAGCACTGTCACCTGTCCCGTAAATGCTTTGGTGGAAGCCACTCCGATTTCAGGGCCTACGTGGATATAAGAACCCGTATGCGTAGCTCTCGGAATAGACGAACCAATCGCATTACAGATACCATAGATAAATGCCCCACGACTCCGCGCCAGTTCCACAGCTGCCAGTGTATCCGCCGTCTCGCCACTTTGCGAAATCGCAATCACCACATCCTTACTGTCTATCACCGGATCACGGTAACGGAATTCCGAAGCATACTCCACTTCCACCGGAATACGGCAAAGACTTTCTATCAGATGCTTTCCGATAAGCGCCGCATGCCAGGAAGTACCGCACGCCACGATGACGAAACGTTTGACCACCAGCAGGCGGTCTTTGTTATCAATCACTGCGGAAAGCACCACATTTGTACTTTCTACATTGATACGTCCGCGCATACAGTCATGAATACAATCGGGCTGCTCAAAAATCTCTTTCAGCATGAAGTGCGGATAACCGGCCTTTTCCAACTGCCCCAGGTTCAGTGCCACCGTCTTCACTTCGTGCGGACATTCCACATTTTTCAGGTTCACCACCTTCAGTTTCTCTCCGCGATGAATGACAGCAATCTCTTCATCTTCCAAATATACGACTTTATCTGTATATTCCACAATCGGCGTAGCATCCGAAGCCAGGAAAAACTCATCTTCACCGATACCCACTACCAACGGGCTACTCTTGCGAGCTGCTATAATCTCATCCGGATTGTCCTTATCCAGCACGGCAATGGCGTATGCGCCGATTACTTCACGCAACGCTAATTGCACAGCAGTCAGCAAATCTGTATTTTTGGATTTCTGGATGAATTCTATCAGTTGCACCAGTACTTCAGTGTCCGTACTGCTTTTGAATGAATAGCCTTTGGCCTGGAGTTTTTCTTTGAGAACGGCGTAGTTTTCGATGATGCCGTTGTGGATGAGAGCGAGATGCTCGGAAGAGGAATAATGAGGATGGGCGTTAGCGGAGCAAGGTTCCCCGTGCGTAGCCCAACGGGTATGGGCAATTCCGATGTTACCGGAAATATCTTTTTGAGTAACGAAAGTTTCCAGTTCCGAAACCTTACCTTTCGTTTTGTACACATTCAACTGTCGGTTATCACTGATTAATGCTACCCCTGCACTATCATATCCGCGATACTCTAATCGCTTCAATCCTTTGATAAGAATGGGGTAGGCCTTCTTTGGACCAATATAGCCTACTATTCCACACATACTAATTAATATTTGGTTTTGCGCTGCAAAGATATAAAAATCCGAGAACATAAAGTTAATGTTTTGCCTATTTATTTATCAAAAGAATAGAAAAAAGATATTTTCTTGTCAAAAAGTTAAAGAAAACAAACTTATTAAAGCAAAAGGAGACATTTTACAATCTCAAAGCAAGTAGTGGAAATTTGGTTTAATATCGAAAGGAAATCGAGGATTTTCATTGTAATCCGACAGAAATAGCTAAAAGGACGGGATCGAAAGCAGAATAACCCATAGACGCTTTGGTTCTTTAGTAATCAACAATATAAAAAAACGACTATCAAAACTTATGAAAAATATATTCGATGAGTATTAATTCATATCTTTGTCACAGTGTTTTGAATGTATAAGTTTCGAATTTTGCAACTTTAAATAGCAGTTACAATTATGATTAGAAAAATTAAAGTTACAGATTATCCACGTTTGATGGAAATTTGGGAAAGTGCAGTATTGAGTACACATGATTTTCTTAAAGAGGAAGATTTTCTATACTATAAGGAACAACTTCCAGTATATTTTCAGTATGTCACTCTATTCGGATTCGAACAAAAGGGAGTCTTAATCGGATTCATGGGAATTGCAGAAGGAAATCTTGAAATGTTATTTATTGACAATAATTATCGAGGCACAGGAATAGGGAAAAAATTAATTACTTATGCCATAAATAATTTGCAAGTAACTAAAGTCGATGTGAATGAGCAGAATATTCAAGCTGTCGGTTTTTATAAATATATAGGCTTTAATATATATAAAAGGTCAAATACGGACGGAGAAGGTAAAGAATATCCTATTTTACACATGCAGTTGTAATCTCTGTTCAATATAGAAACAGGTTCTTAGTAGTAGATCCACCGTCTTTCGAGTATCAGCAAGCATTTCAATACTACGGAGATCATATAGAGATACTACAGAACTGATAAAAACATGAAAACCGATTGCCAAAGCCTACGAATTTGGCAATGTGCCAATATGGCAATTTGGCAATATACGAAACCATCAGTCTCCCCATTTATTACAATACGAATAATAACACGGACAAAAACTTTCATATTAAAAGAAAAACACACCATTTTTATATCATATTAAAACAACCCTCACTCAAATACGTTTTTTCACAAATTACAAACACGAATTTCTTATATCATTTTGAAACTATTTACATATCTTTGTCGAACATTTTGATAGACATAATAGGTATTACCACAAAATAAAGTAAACCAAAAATGAGAAAAGAAGAACTTTTTAACAACAAAACAAAAGTACAACCCTATCAACGACAGCCCAGGCAGTTGGGCTTGTATGATGCAGAGAACGAGCATGACGCTTGTGGTGTCGGTATGTTAGTGAACATCCACGGAGGCAAGTCACACGAACTGGTGGAGTCTGCATTGAAGGTGTTGGAGAACATGCGTCATCGGGGTGCCGAAGGTGCGGATAACAAAACCGGAGACGGTGCCGGCATCATGCTGCAAATTCCGCATGAGTTTATTCTTTTGCAGGGTATTCCTGTTCCCGAGAAAGGGAAATACGGTACAGGCCTTCTCTTTCTGCCGAAAGATGAGAAAGACCAAGGTACTATCTTAAGTATCATCATCGAAGAGATTGAAAAAGAAGGATTGACATTGATGCACCTGCGCAATGTGCCCACCTGTCCCGAAATTCTGGGAGAATCGGCACTTGCCAACGAACCGGATATCAAACAGATTTTCATCACCGGATTTACGGAAAGCGAGACAGCCGACCGTAAACTCTATCTCATAAGAAAAAGAATAGAAAACAAAGTACGCAAATCGGATATTGCCATGCGTAAGGATTTCTACGTTGTCTCCCTATCCACGAAGAACATCATCTATAAAGGTATGCTCTCTTCACTGCAACTGCGAGGCTACTTCCCCGATCTGACAAACCCTTACTTCACCAGCGGCATAGCATCGGTGCACTCTCGCTTCAGTACCAACACCTTCCCTACCTGGGGACTGGCACAACCGTTCCGCCTCCTGGCACACAATGGCGAAATCAACACCATCCGCGGCAACCGGGGTTGGATGGAAGCCCGTGAAAGCGTGCTCTCCTCTCCCGTCCTGGGCGACATCAAGGAGATACGCCCCATCATTCAGCCGGGGATGAGCGACAGTGCCTCACTGGACAATGTATTGGAATTTCTCGTTATGTCAGGCCTCAGCCTGCCGCATGCCATGGCCATGCTGGTGCCGGAATCTTTCAACGAAAAGAACCCCATCAGCGAAGATTTGAAAGCATTCTATGAATACCACTCTATCCTGATGGAACCGTGGGATGGCCCTGCCGCCCTGCTGTTCAGCGACGGGCGTTTTGCAGGCGGTATGCTCGACCGTAACGGATTACGTCCTGCACGCTATCTGATTACGCACAACGACATGATGGTAGTTGCCAGCGAAGTGGGCGTGATGGATTTCGAACCGGGAGACATCAAAGAAAAGGGACGCCTGCAACCGGGTAAGATACTACTGGTAGATACCGAAAAAGGAGAAATCTACTACGACGGAGAATTGAAAAAACAGTTGGCCGAAGCCAAGCCTTACCGCAGTTGGCTGGCAACAAACCGCATCGAACTGGATGAGCTGAAAAGCGGGCGCAAAGTCCCCCATAGCGTAGAGAATTACGAGAGGATGCTGCGCACCTTCGGCTATTCTAAGGAAGATGTGGAGCGGCTCATCGTCCCTATGTGTACCACGGGTGCCGAGCCTATCAACTCAATGGGGAATGATACGCCGCTTGCCGTACTTTCGGATAAACCGCAACTACTGTACAACTACTTCCGCCAACAGTTTGCACAAGTCACCAATCCACCTATCGACCCTATACGCGAAGAACTGGTAATGTCACTGACGGAATATATCGGTGCCGTGGGCATGAACATTCTGACACCCAGCGAAAGCCATTGCAAGATGGTGCGCCTCAACCATCCCATCCTGAGCAACGCACAACTGGATATTCTTTGCAACATCCGCTACAAAGGTTTCAAAACGGTGAAGCTGCCCTTGCTGTTTGAGGTAGCAAAGGGCCGTGCCGGATTGCAGGAAGCGCTCACAGCACTTTGCAAGCAAGCGGAAGAGTCCGTCAGTGAAGGGGTGAACTACATTGTATTGAGCGACCGTGATGTGGATGCCACTCATGCGGCTATCCCCTCCCTACTGGCAGTAAGCGCAGTACACCACCACCTGATTTCGGTAGGAAAACGTGTACAGACGGCATTGGTAGTGGAAAGCGGCGAAATACGCGAGGTAATGCACGCGGCCCTGTTACTGGGATTTGGCGCCAGTGCCCTGAACCCTTACATGGCATTCGCCGTGATCGACAAGCTGGTGGCGAAGAAAGAAATCCAGTTGGATTATGCCACAGCCGAAAAGAAATATATCAAATCCATCTGCAAGGGATTATTCAAGATCATGAGTAAGATGGGGATCAGTACCATCCGCTCATATCGGGGAGCGAAAATATTCGAAGCCGTAGGTTTGAGTGAAGAGCTCAGCAATGCTTATTTCGGCGGGTTGAGATCCACAATAGGCGGTATCCGGCTGGATGAAGTGGCACACGATGCAATAGCATTCCACGATGCAGGCTTTGCTGCACAGATAGACGGATTACTCCCCAACAACGGTTTGTATGCTTTCCGTAAAGACGGAGAAAAACATGCCTGGAATCCGGAAACCATTTCTACCTTGCAACTCGCCACACGCCTGGGCAGCTATAAGAAATTCAAAGAGTTCACAAGTCTGGTAGATGGAAAAGAAGCGCCTATCTTCCTGCGCGACTTCCTGGATTTCCGCCGTGCCCCCATTTCTATAGATAAGGTTGAACCGGTAGAAAGCATCATGCACCGCTTTGTAACGGGTGCCATGAGTTACGGGTCTATCAGCAAAGAAGCGCATGAGGCAATGGCCATTGCCATGAATCGGATTCACGGACGCAGCAACACAGGTGAGGGAGGCGAAGACAGCGCACGCTTTACGCCCCGTGAAGATGGAACCAGTCTGCGTAGCGCCATTAAGCAGGTAGCTTCGGGACGTTTCGGCGTCACAACGGAGTATCTGGTGAACGCCGATGAAATACAAATCAAAGTGGCACAAGGGGCCAAACCGGGTGAAGGCGGTCAGTTGCCGGGCTTTAAAGTAGACCAGGTGATTGCGAAAACGCGCCACTCCATTCCCGGCATTTCATTGATTTCTCCCCCGCCCCATCACGACATTTATTCCATCGAAGACCTGGCACAGTTGATCTTCGACTTGAAGAATGTAAATCCTCGTGCCAAGATCAGTGTGAAACTGGTAGCCGAAAGTGGTGTAGGAACCATTGCCGCCGGAGTGGCCAAAGCAAAAGCCGACCTTATCGTCATCTCCGGTGCGGAAGGTGGTACGGGCGCTTCTCCTGCCTCCAGTATCCGCTATGCCGGTATCTCTCCTGAACTGGGACTAAGCGAGACGCAACAGACTCTCGTACTGAACGGTCTGCGCGGGCAAGTGATGTTGCAAGTGGATGGGCAACTGAAAACCGGTCGCGACATCGTGCTGATGGCGATGCTGGGTGCCGAAGAATTCGGTTTTGCGACCAGCGCTTTGATTGTACTGGGCTGCGTCATGATGCGTAAATGTCATCAGAATACCTGCCCTGTGGGTGTGGCAACGCAAAACAAGGAACTTCGCCGGCGCTTCCACGGACGTAGCGAATACCTGGTGAACTTCTTCACTTTCCTGGCACAGGAAGTGCGGGAATATCTCGCAGAAATCGGTGTGGAACGTATGGATGACATCATCGGACGCACAGATCTTATTATCCGTAAGTCAGAAAACGAATCACCCAAACAATCCCTAATTACTTTCGACAAAATACTGGCACGCGTCGATAATGGTGCAGCCATCCGCCACACCATCGACCAGCAACATGGCATCGACCACGTAAAAGACGTTGAGATGCTGCATGCCGCTGCCGAAGCTCTGGAAAATCAGAAAGAAATCTCACTGGAATATACGATTGCCAATACGGATCGTGCTTGCGGAGCCATGCTTTCGGGCACCATTGCCGCAAAGTACGGTGAAGCGGGACTGCCGGAACATACATTGAACGTAAAATTCAAAGGTTCTGCAGGACAAAGTTTCGGTGCATTCCTTGTACCGGGTGTCAACTTCAAGCTGGAAGGTGAAGCGAACGATTACCTCGGCAAAGGCCTTTCGGGCGGACGGATTGCCGTGTTGCCTCCGGTACGCTCTAACTTCCAGGCCGAAAAGAATACGATTGCAGGAAATACCTTGCTCTATGGTGCAACCAGCGGTGAAGTTTACATCAATGGGCGCGTAGGCGAACGTTTTGCTGTCCGCAATTCCGGTGCCATTGCCGTAGTAGAGGGTGTAGGCGATCATTGTTGCGAGTACATGACGGGCGGTCGTGTGGTAGTCCTCGGTTCAACAGGGCGCAACTTCGCCGCCGGTATGTCGGGCGGTGTAGCTTATGTATGGAATAAGGATGGAAACTTCGATTATTTCTGTAACATGGAAATGGTAGAACTAAGCCTCATCGAAGAAGCCTCCTATCGTAAGGAGTTGCACGAACTCATCCGTCAGCACTACCTCTATACAGGCTCCAATCTGGCACGCATCATGCTTGATGACTGGAACCGGTATGTGGATGAGTTTATCCAGATAGTCCCCATCGAGTACAAAAAGGTACTGCAAGAGGAGCAAATGCGGAAACTGCAACAGAAGATTGCAGAGATGCAGAGAGATTATTAGAATTGACAGTTGACAATTACTGTTTAGTCGCCTACTTAATTATGCAAACAAACTAATTACAAACATTTACTTAGTCAAACTAAAGAATAGTATAATGGGAGATCCAAAAGCATTCTTAAACATACCACGGCAGGAAGCGGGATACCGTCCTGTCCACGAACGTATCACCGACTTCAGTCAGGTGGAGCAAACTTTAAACAGTCACGAACGCAAACTCCAGGCATCACGTTGCATGGATTGCGGTGTACCCTTCTGTCACTGGGCATGCCCGTTGGGTAATAGACAACCTGAATTTCAGGACGCACTTTATAAGGGTAAATGGCGCGAAGCATACGAAGTGCTCGCCGCCACAAACGACTTCCCCGAATTTACCGGACGTATTTGTCCGGCACTTTGCGAAAAGTCGTGTGTACTGAAGCTTTCGTGTGATGAGCCTGTCACCATTCGTGAAAACGAGGCGGCTATTGCCGAAGCGGCTTTTCGCGAAGGTTACATCGTGCCCATTCAGCCCCAACGTAATGGAAAGCGGGTTGCCATCATCGGTGCAGGTCCTGCGGGACTCTCCGCTGCCTGCCGGCTGAATGCTAAAGGCTATGAAGTGACTCTTTTTGACAGCAAACCCATGCCCGGCGGATTACTGCGCTATGGTATTCCTAATTTTAAACTCGATAAGGCAGTAATCGACCGCCGGATGGGAGTGCTTGAAGCTGAAGGCATCAAGTTCGAAATGGGCGTAACGGTAGATGTGCAGAAACTCCCCGCCGGCTTTGATGCCTACTGCATCTGCACCGGGACGCCGCAGGCACGTGACCTCAATATCCCCGGACGCGAACTGAAAGGTATTTATCTTGCCCTCGAAATGCTGTCTCAGCAAAATCATATCCTCGATGGGGAAACGTTCCCGAAAGAACGTCTGGTAAATGCCAAGGGTAAACGGGTTCTCGTCATCGGTGGCGGTGATACAGGATCGGACTGCATCGGTACGAGTATCCGCCAGGGAGCCGTGAGTGTGACACAGATTGAGATCATGCCACAGCCTCCCGTAGGTCACAATGATGCTACTCCTTGGCCGCAATGGCCCATTGTACTGAAAACGACTTCAAGTCACGAAGAAGGTTGCACACGCCGCTGGTCGCTGGCATCCAATCAGTTTATTGGCAAGAATGGAAAAGTCTGCGGTGTAGAGGTAGAAGAAGTGGAATGGATTCCGGCCCAGGATGGCGGACGCCCTACCATGAAGCCTACCGGAAAGAAAGAAGTGATAGACGCCGATATGGTACTTCTGGCCATGGGCTTCCTGAAACCGGAACAACCGGAATTTCCGGAAAATGTGTTCGTAGCAGGTGATGCGGCACGTGGTGCCAGCCTTGTGGTACATGCACTGGCGGACGGACGGAGAGTGGCAGAACGGATAGACAAGTATTTAAATTAACCCCTAATCACTAAGTATTATGTGTGGAATCGTAGGTATCTTCAATATCAAATCTCAATCCCAGGAATTGAGAAATAAAGCGCTTCGAATGGCGCAGAAAATCCGTCATCGCGGACCAGACTGGAGTGGTATTTATGTAGGCGGCAGTGCCATCCTGGCTCACGAACGTCTTTCCATCGTCGATCCGGAAAGTGGCGGACAACCTTTGTACTCTCCGGATGGCAGGCAAATCCTTGCCGTCAACGGTGAGATCTATAATCATCGGGAAATCCGTTCCCGCTACGCCGGCAAGTATGCTTTCCGTACAGGATCGGACTGTGAAGTCATCCTCGCATTATATAAGGATAAAGGCATTCATTTCCTCGAAGAATTGAACGGTATTTTCGCCTTTGCCCTTTACGATGAAGAAGCAGACGACTATCTGATTACCCGTGACCCTATCGGGGTAATCCCTCTTTATATCGGTCGTGACGACCAGGGACATATCTACGTCGGTAGCGAACTGAAAGCTCTCGAAGGTTTCTGTGATACCTACGAGCCTTTTCTGCCCGGACATTACTTCTGGGGACGTGAAGGTAAAATGCACCGTTGGTATCAGCGTCCCTGGACCGATTATGCCGCCGTCAAAGCCAATGACACCATCGCCCGCCGAGCTACCCAACCAGAAATCAACAGCGTAAAACTCTCCCTCGAAGCTGCCGTGCAACGCCAGTTAATGTCCGATGTTCCTTACGGTGTTCTGCTCAGTGGTGGCCTCGACTCTTCCGTCATCTCCGCCATTGCCAAGAAGTATGCCCGCAAGCGCATTGAAACCGACAACCAGAGCGAAGCCTGGTGGCCTCAACTCCACTCCTTCGCCGTCGGCCTGCACGGTGCACCGGACTTGATTAAAGCCCGTGAAGTAGCGGAATATATCGGTACTGTTCACCATGAAATCAATTATACCATTCAAGAAGGGCTTGATGCCTTGCGGGATGTCATCTACTTTATCGAGACATACGATGTTACCACTGTACGTGCTTCCACACCGATGTACCTGTTGGCACGTGTCATCAAGTCTATGGGCATCAAGATGGTGCTTAGCGGTGAAGGCGCCGACGAGGTTTTCGGTGGTTATCTCTACTTCCACAAAGCCCCCACACCACAGGCTTTCCACGAAGAGACGATCCGTAAGCTCTCCAAACTGCACCTGTACGACTGTCTGCGTGCCAACAAGAGCCTCGCTGCCTGGGGAGTGGAAGGTCGTGTTCCCTTCCTCGATAAAGAGTTCTTGGATGTGGCGATGAACCTCAGCCCTGCTGTTAAGATGTGTCCGGGCAAAGAAGTGGAGAAACGCATTGTGCGCGAAGCTTTTCAGGATATACTGCCTCAGAGTGTTGCCTGGCGACAAAAAGAGCAATTCTCCGATGGCGTCGGTTACAATTGGATCGATACATTGAAAGCTATTACTTCTGCCGCTGTCACTGACCATCAGATGGAACATGCTGCCGAACGATTTCCCATCAATCCGCCACAGAATAAGGAGGAATATTACTATCGTAGCATTTTCGAAGAACACTTCCCCAGTCAGTCGGCTGCCCGAAGCGTACCCAGTGTACCGAGCGTGGCTTGTTCCACTGCTGAAGCACTCACCTGGGATGCGACGTTGCAAGGGAAAAATGATCCGAGCGGACGGGCGGTGGCCGGAGTGCATGAAGCGGCATACACATTATGAAATTGTAATGCCACACTTCAGCAGGTAAAATGCCACATCTAAACAAACGTAATGCCACACTTCAACGGTTACGAAGTGTGGCATTCTGTCACTCAACAACCCATTTCTCTATATTCCTTGTTTTATTACTGAAGTTCACACCTATTTTGAATAATTTCCTCGGATCTGCCTCAAAAGGAAGAGCATACTGTTTTTCTTCTATTTGTTGCAAGGCCTCCTCTGCAGTACCTTCCAGCTTGAATTCCATGACATAAATGTAATCGGCAGTCTTCACCACCAAATCCACCCGCCCTTCCGAAGTGTGATACTCCGCCTGTGTATAGAAACCTACCAGTTTGAAGACGATAAACAGTACATTTTGATAATGTAATTCCAAGTCTTTCACTAAAAGCTTTGCAGCCTCTTAAAGAAAGCGTTAGGTTGGCCCATCTCTATCTCACGGACAAATTTTTGTATCTCAAACGGCGCTTCTAACTGGTTAAAACGGGTATAAAACGGCATCAGAAATCTGATAAAGCCCTCTTCTACTTCCCGGTTTGGAAAACCAAGACGGTAAAGCCCGAAACGTTTGTCATACCCCTTTATCGTGAGATAACCGCTT
>OHCS01000936.1_pt1 | contig 14165 bp, 9 predicted proteins | sample 1566741 | NCBI WGS metagenome assembly OHCS01 (sample SAMEA3879604, study PRJEB24766) | human gut metagenome | biome: human-associated habitat; feature: feces | place: USA | collected 1985/1987 | reverse complement strand
CATCCTCGCGGAGCGTTTTTTACTTTACAGGAAAGCAATTTCCTGTAAAGCAAAAGAGGACGGTTCCTTTTGCGGGAACCGTCCTCCTAACTTCTTCCCTCTGCCTTCGCCCATGTTGTTTCAATTACGCTTATTATAACATAACTTTATAGCATAAGGGAATTTTTTTCTTGCATTTTTCCTAATTTTTTTGATTTTTATAACGCTATTTTGTTATTTTTCAACACCGGTAAGCTGGTATCCTGCTTTTTCAATCACTTCTGCAAATGCTGCATCCGGAATCTCTTTGTCCATGGTTACTTCAGCACTCTTTGTCTCAAGGTTGACAGCTGCCTGTACTCCTTCCATGGCATTTAATGCTTCTTCCACATGTTTCTTGCAGTGTTCGCACATCATTCCTTCAATTTTAAGTGTTTCTTTCATTTTATTATCCTCCTTATCATTTTCCTTATTATCTGTCACTTTTTCGGTTGTCTGTTCTATCTGACTTCCTGCTGCTTTTTCCGTCATCTGTTCTGCCACATTTCCTGCCGTCTGCTCTAATCGCTGCGGTTTAAAAAGCTTTAACCGGAGAGCATTGCAAACAACACAGACGCTGCTTAAGCTCATGGCGGCTGCACCGAACATCGGATTTAATTTAATATGAAATGCCGGGTATAAAACGCCTGCTGCCAGCGGGATTCCAATACTGTTATAGAAGAATGCCCAGAACAGGTTCTCCTTGATATTGCGGATAACTGCTTTACTTAACCGGATGGCTGTTACGGCATCCATCAGATCATTCCGCATCAGTACCGCATCTGCACTTTCGATTGCCACATCTGTTCCTGCTCCAATGGCAATTCCTACATCAGCTCTTGCCAGTGCCGGTGCATCATTGATTCCATCTCCAATCATGGCAACCTTATGTCCCTGCTGCTGCAGTTTGGCAATATGCCGTTCCTTATCCTCCGGCAATACTTCTGCAATTACTTTTGGAATTCCAAGCTTCTTACGAATGGCTTCGGCAGTACGTTTATGGTCTCCGGTCAGCATTACTACCTCAATGTGCATCTTACGGAATGCTTCGATAGCATAGCGGCTGGTTTTCTTTTCCACATCTGCTGCTGCAATGATACCCAGAAGGCTGTTGTTTTTCGCAAAGATTAATGGAGTCTTTCCTTCTTCTGCCAGCTTGTCCAGAGTATCTCCACGGTCATCCAATGGCACACCCTTTTCTTTCATAAAGGCTTCGTTTCCCGCATAATAAGATGCATTTTCGTCTTCTGCCTCAATTCCTCTGCCCAGAATTGTTTTAAAATTCTTCATGGCAAGGGGCATAATCTCCTGCTTTTTCGCATACTGCAGAATTGCCTGTGCCAGCGGATGCCCGCTTCCCTGCTCAATGCCTGCTGCAATTGCCACAAATTCTTTTTCGTTTAATTCTGTGGTTTCTACACTCACATCTGTAACTCTTGGCCTGCCTTCTGTTATGGTTCCGGTCTTATCCATAACTACGGTGTCGATGCTGTGTGCCGTTTCCAGCGCTTCGCCGGACTTAATCAGGATTCCGTTTTCTGCACCTTTTCCGGTTCCTACCATAATAGCTACCGGTGTCGCAAGTCCAAGGGCACACGGACAGGAAATAACCAGCACTGCAATTCCAATAGAAAGTGCAAATTCAAAGGTTGCCCCACTGATGAGCCAGATGATTGCAGCAATCACGGCAATTGTAATAACCACCGGCACAAATACTCCTGCAATCTTATCTGCCATCTTGGCAATCGGTGCTTTACTGGAGCCAGCTTCTTCCACCAGATGAATAATCTGGCTGATGGTGGTATCTTCCCCGACCTTGGATGCACGGATTTTCAAGAAACCATTCTGGTTAATCGTTGCGGAAATTGCAGTATCTCCCACTTCCTTATATACCGGAATGCTCTCCCCTGTAATGGCAGATTCATCGAGGCTTGACTGTCCCTCTTCAATCACTCCGTCCACCGGAACGGTTTCACCGGGACGAACCAGCACCAAATCACCTTTTACCAGTTCCTCTGCCGAAACCGTAACTTCTTTGCCATCTCTTAAGACCTTTGCCTGCTTGGGAGCCAAGTCCATCAGCTTCTCAATAGCTTCACTGGTCTTTCCTTTGGAACGGCTCTCTAAATATTTTCCAACGGTAATCAAAGTCAGAATCATTCCTGCAGACTCAAAATAAATATCCATGCTGTACCGGCTTACCAGTGCAATATCTTGATGTCCCAGGCCATAACCAATCCGGAAAATGGCAAATACACCATAGATAACGGAAGCCGATGCCCCAAGTGCAATCAGCGAATCCATATTCGGGCTTCTGTGTACAAAAAGATTCTTAAATCCTACAATAAAATATTTCCGGTTCAGATACATAATCGGAAGCAGCAATAAAAACTGGGAAAAGGAAAATGCCAGTGCATTCTCATCTCCGTGAAATGCAGCCTTGATAAATCCCGGTACCGGAATTCCAAACCATTCATAAAACATATGGTGCATGGAAATATACATCATCGGAATCAGAAAAATAACAGACCAGATCAGACGGATTTTCATCTCATGAATTTCCTGCTCTGCCTTATTTATCCTTTTCCCTTTGCCGGTACGTTTCTCATTTCCGGCATTTGCCAGTGCAGCACCATAACCTGCCTTCTCTACTTCTGATACAATGATATCTTCATTGACCTTATTCTCGTCATAGGACACCTGCATACTGTTGGTCAGCAGATTTACGGATACATTTTCCACTCCGTCAATCTTTGACACACACTTTTCCACACGGGAAGAGCATGCAGAACACGTCATACCTGTGACTTCATAACGTTCCTGTTTCACACTTTTGTCCTCCTCTATTTCATCAGTTTCTGAAGGGTCGCACAAAGCTCATCCACCGCTTCTTCCTTTCCGGCACGGATGTCATCCACCACACAGGATTTGATATGCTCCGCTAACAACACTTTATTAAAGGAGTTCAGTGCAGAATTAATTGCAGACACCTGCGTTAAAATATCCACACAGTAACGGTCTTCTTCCAACATTTTCTTTACACCCCGCACCTGTCCTTCAATCCGGTTCAAGCGTTTTAATAAATCCTGATATTCTGCTTCCTGTCTGTGCTTCTTCCGTTCGCAGCAGGATGGACACATCTCTTTTTCTTCTGCCATAGTCAGGCTCCCTTCTATCTTCACATTCCAATACACATTTCCCGATAGTCATATACCCCCTACCGGTACGCTCATATTATACCCCCATAGGGTATTTGTCAATCATTTTTCTATTGAATGTTCCAATTCATATTCAAGCCATCTTCTTCCGCTCTATGATATTATCTTGACTTTTCCTATGATTTATGCTATTTTCATAACGCTAAAACTGGTGTGGATTTTTCTAGTCTGACTACTTTTCGCCACACAATTATCCTTGTGATAATTGTGTGGCGTTTTTTTACGCGAGAAACTTGCTTTTTTAGTTTCTCACACTTTGGATTAGTGAGAAAAAAGAAAAAAAGGAGCAATTATTATGAATGAAGATTTTATGAAAGAAAAACCGATTTTACCACTGCTGACTACCATGGCACTTCCTATGGTTATCTCCATGCTGGTAAATTCTCTTTATAATATTATAGACAGTCTGTTTGTGGCTAAAATCAGTGAAGATGCCATGACTGCCCTTTCCTTAGTCTATCCGGTGCAGAATTTTATCAATGCTGTGGCAATTGGATTTGGTGTAGGAATTAATGCTTTAATTTCTTTTCACCTTGGTGCAAAAGAAGGGGAAAAAGCCAATATTGCTGCCACCCATGGTTTCTTCTTTTCTATTTTGCATGGTGTCATTTTAACGATTGGAAGCATTGCCCTGATTCCTACGTTTTTAAGCCGCTTTACCACCGACAGCAATGTTCTTAAGTCAGGTGTAGAATATGCAAATATTGTATTTGTATTCAGTATCATTATTATGATGAATTTAACCTTTGAAAAGGTCTTTCAGTCTGTCGGCAGAATGAATGTCTCCATGATTGGACTGATGCTAGGCTGTATTGCCAATATCATTTTAGACCCGCTTTTGATTTTCGGAATTGGCTTCTTCCCGAAAATGGGAATGCGCGGAGCTGCCCTTGCCACCGGTATCGGACAGCTGCTGACTCTTATTTTTTATCTCTTTGCCTATTTTCTGCGCCCAATCAGTGTACGGATTAGTCGAAAATATCTTATCCGGGACAAACATCTTGATTTGAAATTATATGGTATCGGCATTCCTGCCATCTTAAATCTGGCTCTGCCGTCCTTACTGATCTCATTTTTAAACGGACTCCTTGCCGCATATGACCAGTGTTATGTGGTAGTCGTCGGAATCTATTACAAACTGCAGACCTTCCTCTACCTTCCTGCCAATGGAATTATCCAGGGGATGCGTCCGCTGGTGGGCTTCAATTACGGTGCCGGTGAAATCAAGCGTGTGAAGAAAATCTATCATCTTACCCTCTGTATGAACGGTGTCATTATGCTTCTTGGTATGATTATCTGCTTTACTGCATCACCTTACCTTATCGGAATGTTTACAGACAATGCCACCACAATTTCCGTGGGAAGCAATGCCCTTCGGATTATCTGCTGTGGTTTCCTGATTTCCACCGTATCCATTACTGCCTCCGGTGCTTTGGAAGGGCTTTCAAAGGGCGGACAGTCCTTAATTATTTCACTGCTCCGTTATATCCTTTTTATCATTCCGCTTGCATTTGTTCTCTGTAAAGCCTTTGGTCCACAGTGCGTATTCCATGCTTTCTGGATTACGGAAATTCTCACTGCCGCAATTGCAGCCCTGCTGATGAAATCAAGCCTCCGGCTTCCGGGCACACAGGCATAAAATACATTAGAGAAAGCTGCCAGCAAAATTTTGCTGACAGCTTTCTCTATGCTATTTCTTATACATATATAATTGTTACGCCGGAAAAGGATGCATCCAGATAAATCGTTGCCTGTGGCTGCTGCATCATCGCATTATCAAAATACACTTTCATGCTATCAAAGCCTATGGACAAAAGCAGTGCTGCGCCAAGTATCGGCCATGGTGTATGTCACTCATTATACACAAACACATTTTTCTGTAAATGCCTTTGGAATAAGTGGTAAGAAATACGAACCAAGTGGTAATTATTTCCGTTCTTTTTCTTCTTTCAGCCGCTTTTCAATTGCTTCTACCACCGTGCGGAGCACTTTAATTCTGGCATAATACTTGCAGTCTGCCTCTACTAAAATCCATGGTGCATAAGTGGTAGAGGTACGAATCAGCATTTCATCCACTGCCTTTTCGTAAGCATCCCATTTCTCACGGTTGCGCCAGTCCTCATCGGTAATCTTCCACTGCTTTGCCGGGTTTTCCATACGCTCCTTAAAACGACGCTCCTGCTCATCCTTATCAATGTGCATCCAGAATTTTAAAACAATGGTTCCATGATGCGCCAGCTGCTCTTCCATTTCGTTCATCTCGTGGTAAGCACGCTTCCATTCTTCTTCCTGACAGAAGCCTTCGATTCTCTCAACCATAACGCGGCCATACCAGGAACGGTCAAATATTGCCACATGACCATCCTTTGGAAACTGTTTCCAGAAACGCCACAGATAATGATGTGTTTTTTCTGCATCATTGGGTGCTGCCACCGGATTTACCTGATACCCCCTTGGATCCAATGCCTGGGTCAGCCGTTTAATGGCTCCGCCTTTTCCACCGGCATCCCAGCCTTCAAATGCCAGCACCACCGGAATCCGGTATTTATAAAGTTCATTATGAAGCTCGGAAAGTCTTGCCTGAAGACGTGCAAGTTCTTTTTTGTACTCTTCTTTTTCCATCTTCTTTGAAAGGTCAACTCCAGCCAGTACGGAGCTCTTAAGTACCTGCTCCTTTTGTGATGCGGCTCCTGCTTCCTGCAAAGTATCCTTTTCCTGTTTTATTTCCTGCGCCTTTGTTTTCTCCTGCTCCCTCTTCTCCTGTTCGGCTTTCTTATCTGCGATTGCCTGCTCCAACACAGAAACTACGATTTCCGTCATCTTTGCTGCTGCATATTCCCGGTCGGTACATTCTAAAATATGCCACGGTGCATATTCAGAATCCGTCTTTTCCAGCATTTCTTCATTCATGGCAAGATATTCTTCATAATGCTTATTTCTCGCCAAATCGTCCTTTGTTACCCGCCATGCAGTCTTCTTATCTTCCAGAAGCTTATCAAAACGCTTCTTCTGCTCCTTCTTTGACACATCTGCGAACAGCTTAATAATTACCATGCCATCATCCGTCAGCTGTTTTTCAAAGGAACAGATTTCTCCGAACGCATAATCAAGCTGCTCCTTTGTAGTTATACCGTCAAAACGGTCCACCAACACTCTCCGGTACCAGCTTCTGTCAAAAATTGCAATTCTTCCCTGAGACGGAATCTTCGTCCAGAAACGCCACAGGAACGGATGCATTTTCTCTTCCTTGGTCTCCACTGCGGTAGCATAAACGGAAAATCCCCTCGGGTCTAAAGGCTCAATGATTTTATTAATCAATGTTCCTTTTCCTGCTGCACCAAATCCCTCAAATACAATCATGACCGGAATCTTCTGTTCCTTACAGGCTCTCTGCAGATAGGATAACTTTGGCTGCAAATCGTCCATCCACTCCTTATATTCCTTTTTCCCCATCTTCCGGTTTAAATCTACCTTCTCTAACATCGCATGTCCTCCTTTGCTTATAACTCCACAATACGTTGCATTTTTATATATAGAAATAGTATAATATTTTTCTTGAAGAATATCCAGTCTAATGGGTATAATGAAACAAATATGTGATTGCGAAAAGAAATTATTATTTCAAAAGGCTGTATTTGAAGCACGGTGGCTTTGACATGAAATCCCGCAGTTCTAAGCTGCATATTTTTCTTTTTGTGATAGAAAGCAGTCTTTCCAATGTTTGACAAGATGCCGGTACTGTCCGCCGGAGTACGGATGCCTTTTAATGGTTGTTAGGGGCACTTGGAATTTCGTCCGGCACCCGGCAACGCTGGCACAGGGACGTGCCAGCGAGGCACATATGAACATGGATGTGAATTTGTGCCGGTTGCCGGACCTAACAAAATATGTCTCGAAATTCTTAGTGCCCCTTGCAGTTATTATGTGGCATCCGCACCCGGCGGACAGTGACGGCATCCGGTCAAAGCAACGGAAAGACAGTTTACCATTAAGAAAAATACGCAGCTAAGAATTGCTGGCATTTCACATCATATAAGCCACCAATTCTTCGAATACAGATCTTTTTCAAATAAAACACCGCTTTTTCGCAATCACCGATATGTATCAATAAAAAGGAGACTCACTATGAAATTTATTTCCTGGAATGTAAATGGCTTACGTGCCTGTGTCAATAAAGGATTTTTAGATTTCTTCCATGAAATCAATGCAGATGCATTCTGTATTCAGGAAACTAAACTGCAGGAAGGACAGATTGACCTTTCCCTTCCGGGCTATTACCAATACTGGAATTATGCGAAGAAAAAAGGCTATTCCGGCACTGCCATCTTTACCAAAAAGGAACCTCTTTCTGTAAGCTATGGCATTGGCATCCCGGAGCATGATGAAGAAGGACGTGTTATCACATTAGAATATGAAAACTACTATCTCATCACCTGCTACACACCAAACTCCCAGAGCGAACTGGCAAGGCTTTCCTACCGTATGGAATGGGAAGATGCTTTTTTACAGTATTTAAAGGGATTAGAAGAAAAGAAACCGATTATTTTCTGCGGTGACCTGAATGTTGCCCACAAAGAAATTGATTTGAAGAATCCGAAAACCAACCGTAAAAATGCCGGATTTACAGATGAAGAACGGGAAAAATTCTCTGTTCTTTTAGAGAATGGTTTTATCGATACCTTCCGTTATTTCTACCCGGAACAGGAAGGCATCTACTCCTGGTGGTCCTACCGTTTCCACGCAAGGGAAAAGAATGCCGGATGGCGTATTGATTATTTTCTGGTTTCCCAGTCCTTAAAAGAGAAGTTAAAGGGAGCTGCCATTCATACGGAAGTTCCTGGTTCCGACCATTGTCCGGTAGAACTGGAGATAGACTGCTAAACTTATAATGGGTAAAAAGCTTTCCTTCCATCAGCTTTTTACTCATTCTTTTATTTCTACAGATACTTCTTTTCAAAGTCCTCTGCACGCATTGGCTTACCATAATAATAACCCTGAATATACTGCACCTTCATGCTGCGGAGCTTCTCCACCTGTTCCGTTTCCTCTACCCCCTCTACACAAATCCGTACTCCGATGGTCTCTGCCAGTTCTGATACCATCTTTACAAAGGCCTCTGAATACTCATCTTTTCCAATGTCAATGATAAAGCAGCGGTCTATCTTGATAATGTCAATCGGCAGCTCACGGATATGGTTCAAGGAAGAATAGCCTGTTCCAAAATCGTCCAGTGCAACCTTTACGCCAAGGCTCTTGATATCCGAAAGAATCTTCTTCATACGCTTCATATCGTTAATTGCAAGGCTCTCTGTTACTTCAAGGGTAAGGTTTGCCGGATCCATCTTTGTCTCTTCCAACACTTCCCTGACTTTTTCTTTCATATCATTCTGCAATAGCTGTACCACCGAAAGATTTACATTGACATGATACTCCGGATGTCCCATGTCATTCCAGTATTTACAACGGCGGCAGGCTTCTTTCAATACAAAGCTTCCGATTGGATTGATAAGTCCTAAATATTCTGCCAGTGGAATAAATTCAGACGGGGAAATCATCCCCATTGCCTCAGAATTCCAGCGGATAAGTGCCTCGGCTCCACTACATGGGTCTCCCGGTCTGGAAATATCCACAATCGGCTGATAATACACCTCAAATTCCTGGCAGGAATTTGTAGTGGCATAACGCATATTCTTCTCTAAATCAAGCCGCTTAAAGGATGTCGCTTCTACATTTTCATCATAGAATTCTATACGGTTTTTACCACCCTTTTTGGCTTCGTATAAAGCAATATCTGCTTTTTTGATTAATTCCTGTACATTGTCTCCGTCATCCGGGAAACATACCACCCCCATACTCATGGTACAGTAGTAATCTCCACCTTTTAAGAACCATGGCTTGGAGAAAATATTCCTAATCTCTGTTAAAATCTCATCCAGACGCTGATATTTTTCCTGATTAACAATGATGATAAACTCATCACCACCCATGCGGTAGCAGGTAGATTCCAGTCCGGTCACTCCCCGCAGGCTTCTTGAAATCGTCTGCAGCAGAATATCCCCATACTGATGTCCCAGACCATCATTAATATGCTTAAAGTCATCCAGGTCAATATAGCAGAGTGCTCCCTTGCCACCCTGTTCCCTGGCTCTCTGGATATAGATTTCCACATCATGCTCACAACGCATTCTGTTATAAAGTCCCGTCAGGAAATCATTATTCGCCTGGCGTTCAATCTTCTGCTGATAAAGCTTTTTATCCGTCACATCATAAACCGTCAGCAGCATAACCCTTCTGCCATCCACCCAGTTAATCTGAGTATGATAAATGTCAAAATACCGGTTATCCTCTTTGGAATAATATTCTACAAAATTACCATTTCCATAACGCTTATTACCGGAACGGAAAATCTCATCCTGCTGCTTTTCAAACCGGCCATCTGCAAATAACCTGTGAAACTGCTGGTTCGTATAAAGAATCTTCTCCGAAAGCATATCCCTTACACAGATTCCACAGCCTACATTTTCAAGGATTGCCTCTAAGGATGCATAAGAACTTGCCAGCGAATTCTTTGTAATCCGCTTAATCAAAATACTCTGCACAATCTGTTTTACTTCATTTAAAAACTTAATATCGGAAACATCCCAGATACGGCGTTTCCGCAGTTCAAAGAAGCATAAATACATGGCAGCTTCCCCGTTAATCTCTATTGGCAGGCTGATTGCCGCCTGAATATTCCATTTTTCAAAAAACTGTGCAAATGCGGGCGGCAGTAAGGAATCTGCTGAAATCATATAAGGCTTGCCATTGGTAAAAGGAAATTCTGAAGTGGAAATGCCCTGGCATTTTGCAATCAATGCATCCTCTTTCTCCAGACAGCATTCACTTATCATATCCGCAGTCTCGCCATCCCGGTTAATACGGAGCAATGCTGCATTACTGATTTTCAGATAATTGCATACATCTGTCAGAATTTCGTCTGCAATTTTGGAAAAGCCATTTTCACTCTCCAGCATTTTCACGATAGAAGTCATGACCTCTGTACGCTGTAATTCTGTCTTAATCTGCTCCTGGATTTCCCTGTTTTTGGCAAATGCTTCCTGTGCCAGAAGCTCATCCAACTTTGTAGCAAAATACTGTTTGGATATATAGGTTAAAAAATCAAGTGAATTGTAATACTGCTTTGTCGTAGTCTTCTGGATATTCTCCGGAATCTCCTGTTCTGGTGCGGCTATATCAGAAAGCACACCAATGACAATCCAGATTGCTGCAATCTTACCGCCTACACGGATTGCAACACCGTTCATTTTCAAATAATCCTCTTCCAGAGGTTCTTCCACTACATCTTCCATCTCAGAGGTAATCAGTCTGTTCAGCAGCACAATATGGCGTGCCATACCGACTTTTTCATGAAGATAATTCAGTTCTTCCTTGGAACCATATGCCTTGGTCACAACCCCCTGCATCTGGCTTAAGCATACACAATATAAATTATTACAGGCACAGAAACGGTCCTGTAATCCCTGAAGCACTCTTCCGTCGAGTAATTCCGCTCCAAACATTAACTCATTACTCCTTTGCATGTCCAACTTCTGCTTCATTTTTGTTACCCCTTTTTACCGACTATAAATAAATAAAAACCTTCTTTTTCCCGTATACAGAACTCGTCTAATAGACGATATTCCATATGTCTCCGCAGCTGTTTCTTTACAAAGCCGCCCTCATTGGAATATAAAATCATATGACCACCATTTTTCAGAAATTTTCCTGCACAATCAAAGAACTGACTGTAAAAGGCATCCTGTTCTTCTCTTGTTTTCTTCCCTCTCAATGGCATATTGGAAATGATTTCATCAAAAAGGTATTTATGTGTAAAATCAAAAAAATCACGATTAATATAATTAATCTGCCTTCCTGCCGCTTTGGCATTCTCTCTTGCCTTTATCACAGCCTCTCCAAAAATATCCAGTCCGTACATATCTCCCGCCGGCACCAGAAGGTCACGTTCCATTAACATGGTACCAACTCCGCAGCACGGATCCAATACCTGTGCACCCTTTTTCAGATAAGGTTCTGCCAGCTTCATAAATAATGCTGCATTTGCCGGATGAATGGATGCTGCAACTGCTTCCTTCCGATAAGAAAATCTCCGCATTGGAATCGTAAATAATTTACAGGATGGATATAATGTGCCATCCGTATTCTTCGTAAGCCGCAATTCTATTTCATAGCCATCTACCGTATTTAACAGCTGATGTCCGGTTAAATCTTCTAATGTTGCTACCGCTTTCCGGATAAAGCTGCCTTTTTCTTCCGGTGCAATGCCCCTTACTTCCATGCGGAAGCGAAATGGTGGATTGCCCTCATGCAGCCTGTTTAATAACTCCATAAGATTTGATTTTGCATATGCCTCTGCTACCGCTTCCGGTTCTGCAGCAATCCGGTGTCCCCCGGACAACAGCAACAGCATCTCCCGGAAAGTACGAATCTTTATCACATCCCTGAGATGTGTTGTCTTTACTTTTACACCTGCCGGAACCAGCACCGGGCGATCTTTTTTTATCTGTTCTGCCGTAATCTCACGATATGCAGGATTGGTTGTCAGAAGCACTTCTACCTCTTCTTCATATCCAGTAAAACGATGCTTCTTATTCTGGTTCAGCCCACCTAACAATTTATCCAGAGCATGCAGTTCTTCCGTTCTGTGCTTCTTTTCGCTTTCTGCCGGAACTTCTGCTAACAATTCCTTGTAACGCTTCCCGAATGCGTCCTGATAAATCTCTATATCAAGTCCATTCATTGCAGTAAGATAAGAACTTTTCACAAAGCGTGTATTCTCCCTCTGGTATGCCTCAAACAGTGCTTTTGCCGCCCCTGATTCATTTGTCTCACCCAGAATAAGTGCTGCATTTTTCCGGATTTTAGCATCTTTGGAGCTCAAAAAAGCATACAAAACCGGATGCGTTGCATGGTATTCTTTCCATTCCTTCAATGCATCCTGATTTTTTATGCTTTTCTTTAATTCTATCAGATTTTCACGTATATTCGTCTCTTCGGCCAGTGCCTTACAAATCTCTTCTAACATGTTTTTCCTTCTTACAACCAGTGGACTTTTCGTCTCTCCACTATCAATGATTTAATATTACTTGAAATCAGAAGATTTGGCAAGACTTACTCCTTGTCATTTTTTAGATTTTCCGAGGCAACTCCATTCTTTTCTATATAATCTGCCACATCCACCTTAAACTGTTTCCAGGCATCCTCATGTTCCACATAATATTTCGGACAGTTTTTTCCGGTTACGTCATAATGACGGATGACATCATCCATGGTCAGATCATATCTGCCACAAAGCCATGCCACCAGATGCACTAATGTCTGGTAGGTGGCATCGTTGAATCTTCCGGTATCGTCCGGGATACAGCATTCGATGGAAATAGTATCATTGTTTCTGTCATTGGATGCATAGGAAATCTCTTTGCATGGGATGCATTGAATCAGTTCACCATCCAGTCCGATGACAAAATGACTGCTGGCATGTGTTTCATGGCTGTCCTTTAAGCCTTCAAAATAATCACGGTTCTGCTGTGCTGTGGTTCCCGGATTTGCAGTATAATGCACCACAATGCCATTTACCTGATCAATTGCAAGTCCCGGTCTGGAATAATCATTTATCGTAAGAAGCTGCACATCATAATCCGGCGGATTCTCTACCACTTTGGTAATGGCTGCCGGCACATCTGCTGCTGCCAAATGTTTTCCCCTTATCCATCGGAGCAATTTCCCACCTAATACAAATATGAAAATTACTACAAGAACAATTCCTAAAAGCAGCAGCATTCTCTGAATCCGCACCTGCTGCTGTCTTCTTCTGCGCCGGTATTCTGCTGCTGTATGTGGTTTCTCATATATATATTTTTTTCTTCCTGTTTTTCTCTTTCCTCTTCCGGTCTGTCTCATTTATTTTTATCTGCTCCTATATGCGTTATCTGTTATTTCATTCCTTATCATCATACACCAAATGTTCCTTACATTTTATTAACAAAAACTTAATTTTCTTTTATGGTAATTTTACACAATTTTTTCACATCTTTTTTGTTGACATTTACCAAAGGTAAGTATATAATACTAAACGAACAAAGAGGTTTGTTCAGATAATAAATTGCATAAGGAGGGATTTGTATGTTCTTAGAGCAGGATGCAGTGCTGGGTCTTTCCAGGTTCGTAGCAAAATACGAAGCATATGTAAGAGAGATGAAAGCACAGAAGAAAGAACCTGTTACCATGTTAGCTTATCTGGTAGAAATGGTTCAGTAGACCAGTTGACCAAACGGCGCTTCATAGCCGCCGCTTTCCGTCACTGGTCTTTTTTTTTGTTCTTTTTTTCTCACTCTTTTGGAAATAACAAAACACAAATGGAATGCTGATGATTGCAGTCAACCCATCTGACAATGCCTGCGCAATCTCCACTCCAGCCAGTCCGATCCATTCCGGTAGAAGGAAAATCAACGGAAGAAATACAATTCCCTGACGGCACGCTGATAGAAATGCCGCCTTCCCCTGCTGCCCGATTCCCTGAAACAGCATATTACTTAAAATTCCTATCGGAATCAGTGGAAGAATCAGGCACTGGCTTCGAAAAGTAAAAATGCCGATTCGTGCTGCCATATCTTCTTTTAAAAAGAAGCTCATGGTCATCGGTGCGAAAAGGAATCCTGCCAGACCGATTCCTGCCGCCGCTATGATGCTGCTCCATAAAGTAAAAATAAATGCCTGCTTTAACTTTTTTTTATTTTCAGCTCCAAACTGATACCCTGCCACCGGCTGAAAACCCTGACCATATCCGATAAAAAGGCTGAAAAATACGCCGTACGGGCCACAAAAGACGTTTCGCCCGAATGTGCACAATGCCGCAGTTCAGCAGCAAAGTCT
>OHCS01000933.1_pt1 | contig 14198 bp, 6 predicted proteins | sample 1566741 | NCBI WGS metagenome assembly OHCS01 (sample SAMEA3879604, study PRJEB24766) | human gut metagenome | biome: human-associated habitat; feature: feces | place: USA | collected 1985/1987 | reverse complement strand
TAAACTAATCCAGTTATAACAAACGAAGTTGTCAACTAAAACCAGTACACATCAAGTGGTAAAAGGACGTATATTGTTCCATCGAATAGAAACGACCGTTCCAGTCCTATGGAACGGTCGTTTCTATTCGATGGAAATCTTGTTTCTCAGGCAAGAAAATCTTGTTCCAATTGAGTGAAACAAAATGGAACAAATAAGGGGCACTTTTCCTACTTTAATTCAAAAGGAACAATGCCTTTAATATCCGCTGCCGAAGCTGCAATAATGGCTTCAAACTTACCCGGTTCGGCTATCCAGGCATGTTGGGCGTCGTCGAAGAAACTCAAGGCTTCTTTGTCGATGGTGAAGGTAACTTCTTTCTCTTCGCCCGGAGCCAGTTTCACTTTCTTGAAGCCTTTCAGCTCCTTAACGGGACGGGGCAGACTGGACTTCTTATCGCTGATATACAACTGCACAACTTCTTGACCCTCGCGGTCACCCGTATTCTTTACGGTTACGGTAAAGGAAATCTGATCAGCAGCAGACATCACTTTCTTGTCAGCGACAGGTTTGCCATACGCAAATGTCGTATAAGAAAGTCCGTGTCCGAAGGGGAATAAGGACTTCACCTTCTTTTGTTTATCAGCCCAACGATAACCTACGAAGATACCTTCGTTATATTTCATATCCACCACTTCCTTGCTACGGTCGCCAAAGTACTCGCCAAGGCTGTGGGCCGGCACATCTTCCAGACGGGCGGGAAAAGTGAAAGGCAGCTTACCGGAAGGATTAGCATCCCCCATCAATACGGCGGCAATCGAATTTCCGGCCTCAGAGCCCAGGAACCAGGCTTGCAATACCGAAGGAACTTCCGCAATCCAAGGCATCGCCACGGCATTGCCGGAAACATTCACAACAATCAGATTCTTATTGGCTTTTGCCAAAGCGGAGATGACATCATCCTGTGCATAAGGCAGGCCAAGGGCTTTACGGTCGGAGTCTTCGCAATCCTGATTGTTGCTCTTATTCAGTCCGCCAATAAAGATAACATAATCAGCATCCGCCGCAACTTTTACGGCTTCGGCTATCAATTCTGCGGGCGTACGGTCGTCCTTCAGGTTCTGCCCTGTTACCACACCATTATACTCACCTGTCGCATCACCCACGTAACCGCGGGCGTAAACCACTTCTGCCTTATCGCCCACACGGTTCCGGATGCCATCCAACGGTGAAAGTTCACGTTGCACTTTCAAAGAGGAACTGCCACCGCCTACGGTCATCATCTTCACGGCATTCTCACCGATAACGGCAATCTTTTTCGCTTTGTTCAGGTCGATAGGCAATACGCCACCGTTGTTTTGCAACAACACAATGCCCTCTTCACCAATGCGGCGTGCCGCCTCATAATGTTCGGGAGAAAGTATGGAACCTAAAGGACGGTTCGCATCCATCGTGGTGCGGAATGCCAGACGCAGGATACGGCGCACCTTGTCGTCCAGTTCTTCCGTACCTACCTTACCGGACTTAATACGTTCGAGATAAGGCATGGCCAGATAATAATTATCGTAAGCATTGCTATGCCCGTTGGAAAGGCCATCCGTCCAGCTGCCGAACTCCATATCGAGGCCGTTCGTGATAGCCTGGTCGGTATCGTGCGTGCCGCCCCAGTCGGAAACGACTACGCCATCAAAGCCCCATTCACCTTTCAGAATATCGTTCAGCAGATATTGGTTGTGGCAGGCATGCTGGCCTTTATACAGATTGTAAGCACCCATAATAGACCACGTTTTGCCTTCCTGAACGGCTGCCTTGAAAGCAGGCAGGTAGATTTCATAAAGGGCACGGTCGTCTACGATGACGTTGGTGGTGTGGCGGTTGATTTCCTGATTGTTCAGCGCATAGTGTTTCACACAGGCAGCTACGCCATTCTGCTGCACGCCTTGCACATAGGGAACTACCATACGGGAAGCCAGATATGGATCTTCGCCCATGTACTCAAAGTTACGTCCGTTCAGCGGTGTACGGTAGATGTTGACTCCGGGGCCTAAAAGGACGGTCTTGTTGCGATAACGCGCTTCCTCACCGATGCTTTTTCCATAAAGCATGGACATATCGGGATTCCAGGTAGCTGCCAGGCAGGTCAAAGCCGGAAAAGCCACACAGGAGTCGTTGGTCCATCCTGCCTGATCCCATTCATCCCAAAGAACCTCAGGGCGGATACCGTGAGGTCCGTCCGTCATCCAGAATTCAGGAATACCCAAACGGGGCACGCCCGGACTGCTGAATTTACTTTGCGCATGCAGCATAGCCACCTTTTCTTCGATAGTCAGCCTTTTCAACGCATCTTCTACCCTTTCTTCAATAGGCTTGGTCGCATCCAGATATGCTGGTTTCTGCTGTGCAAAAAGCGGGAGAGCAACAGCAAACGCCAAACCGAACAATACTTTCTTCATATTGATATTTATTAATAAGTACTCAATCAAAATTAATCCGTAATATAAATGATAATTTAGCGGTGTGGTTTACGGGGTATCTCCATTATTTCATACCTAACGATTGTATATATCCTTCCTGTACCACACAGTTTTTCAGCTTGCAAGCCTCGATGAAATCCATCATTGCCTTGCGTGCCATTACCTGATCGGGACGTGCATCGCGGATTTCCTTGTAGGAAGTACGCAGAGCTTCAGAGAAATAAACGATATTCGCCCAATTCTCCGGAGGAGTGATACCGACGAAGCTGGAACCATCCATCTTCTTATACGGCCAGAAAGTATAACCGATATTATTTTCACGCATCGTCTGGCAGAAAGCGGCCTGCCATTCATCCGTGTTATGGCCTATTTCGCCCATATACATCGGCAGATTCACTTTGTCACGGAAATCAATAATACTCTGGATAGCTTCTTTTGTAGGATCGCCTCCGTAGCGATGGCAGGTGTACATTATCTTATCATCGAACTTAGAATCCGTAAACGGCTTGAAGTTACCGTTCCATTGTGCACCACCCAACAGAATAATATGGTTGGTATCCACCTCACGGATAGCTGCTACACCCTTCTTATAGATATCCTCCAGCTTGCCGTTCAGTTCTTCCATATTAGGAAAGTACGGAGCAATGGGCTCATTGAAAAGCTCATAACCCAGAATCACCGGTTCATTTTTATAACGATCTGCAATCTTGCGCCAAATGTCGCAATACAACTGCTGACTCGTTTCACTTTCAAACAGCCAGGGATATCCGTAACTATCGTCGATATTATCACCTGTCTGTCCGCCCGGAGCATCGTGCATATCGAGAATCAGGTAGAGGCCTGCCTCGCGGCACCAACCGACTACACTGTCTATGCGGGCGAAACCGTCCTGATTGGCCGTCAATCCCATATAATCCTCGTCAGTGAAGAGTTTATAATGGAAGGGAAGACGGATGGTATTAGCACCGGTCGCCGCAATGAACCGTATATCGTCGCGGGTAATATAGTTATCTTTGAACGCTTTCCAGAACTCAGCGGTGAAGTCGGGACCGACCAGTTCGCAGAGCATCTGGTTGATGCGTCCCGGCGAATTTGTCTTGTTGAAGCCAAACATATACCCTTCCGGGTTCAGCCAGTTGCCAAGGTTCGTCCCTTTGATAAAGAACTTCTGCCCTTTGGGGGTAATCAGGTCGGTGCCGGAGATACGCATGAATGCTTCCGGCGGCAGGTCGGCCGTATCCGCATCTGTAGTGCCGGTGTGCTGCCAGCATCCGGTAACGGATACCAGCAGGAGCATGAGCATTAAATAGATATTCTTTTTCATGTCTGTTATTTTACTGTGAATGTTGTTTGTAATCCTTCGGCGCTGTTAGGGCCGACCCAGAGGTTAAATTCGCCCGGTTCGACTACTCTTTGCCGGTCGATGTTCCAGAAGGCCAGTTCTTCGACGGGGAGTGAGAAAGAGACTGTCTTTGTCTCACCCTGCTTCAGAGGAATCCGCCGGAAGCCTTTTAGCTCTTTGACCGGACGGGTGATGGAGCCGGCTTTGTCCTGTACGTACAGTTGCACGACTTCCGTGCCTTCATACTTACCGGTGTTTGTCAGGTCGAAGCTGATTTCCAGTGTTCCGTCGACAGCCAACTGATTCGTTGCCAATTGCAGGTTGTCATAGCCGAAGGTGGTGTAAGACAATCCGTAACCGAACGGGAATAAAGGGTCGAAACCGGCATCCATATAGAAGGATGTACAGCCCAGGGAGGTCTGTCCGGCTTCCTGCGGGATATCGTCTATCAATGTTTCCTGGCGGGAGGCGGGGCGGCCCGTATTGTTATGTGCATAGTAGACAGGTATCTGACCTACCATCTTCGGGAAGGTAACGGGTGTTTTTCCGCTTGGTACCGCTTTTCCGAAGAGCAGGTCGGCAAGGGCCGATCCGCCCATTGTTCCCGGATGGAAAGCGTAGAGAACGGCGTCGGACTGTTCGACTTCCTGTCCGATTGTCAGCGGACGGCCTGCCATAACCACCGTCACAAGCGGTTTCCCTGTCTTTGCCAGGGCGGCTATCAGTTCGCTTTGCGCTCCCTGCAAATGCAGGTCGGCTAACGAGTGCGCTTCGCCTGAGAGGATAGATTCTTCTCCGGCGCATACCAGTACGGCATCGGCACGCATAGCGGCATTCACGGCTTTGGCGATGCCGGCTGTATGCTTGTCGCGGCTATAACCTAATCCGGGTTCGTAGATGATTCGTACTTTATCGCCATACATCTCTTTCAAAGCGGTCAGAACCGTTTGCGTATGTGCTTTTTCTCCGTCGAATACCCAGGTTCCCATCTGGTCGTGGGCGGCATCGGCCAACGGGCCTATTATGGCAAGGGTACGTATCTTATCGGTAAAAGGTAAGGTTTCGCGGTCGTTCTTTAATAAGATAACCGATTGTTCTGCCGCCTCTTTGGCTTTTGCCAGGTGGGCGGGCGCATATTTTACTTGTTGGTCTGTGTCTGTATATGGATTATCAAACAGTCCCAGGCGGAATTTAAGACGGAGGATGTTACGGACTGCTTCATCAATCGCTGCTTCCGATACTTTCTTCTCCTTGACAAGTTCTTCCAGGTTACGGATAAACGTGCCGCTTACCATTTCCATGTCGATGCCGGCATTCACGGACTTCATGGCTGCCTCTTTCTCGTCTTTGCAGAAACCGTGGGAAATCATTTCGGCCGAGGATGCCCAGTCTGTTACCACCAGTCCGTCGTAATTCCATTCGCCGCGCAGCACATCTTTCAGGATGAAACTGTTCCCTGTCGAGGGAATTCCGTCGTTATCATTGAAAGAAGTCATGAACGTGGCGCATCCGGCTTTGGCAGCCGCTTCGAACGGAGGAAAATAGACGTTGCGCAGCTGGCGTTCGGGAATAAAGGTGGAATTGTAATCGCGTCCTCCTTCCGATGCACCGTAGCCTACAAAGTGTTTGGCACAGGCAGCAACAGCCGTCGGATTGTTCAGGGAATCGCCTTGGAAACCTTTCACCATGGCTACCCCCATCACGGAGCTCAGATACGGGTCTTCACCGCAGCTCTCGGCGATGCGTCCCCACCGTGGGTCGCGCGATATATCGATCATCGGGGCAAAGGTCCAGCGGATGCCGTCGGCCGACGCTTCGACAGCCGCCACACGGGCACCGTCTTCCACCAGTTGCGGGTTGAAAGTCGCCGCCTGTCCCAACGGGATGGGGAAGATGGTTTTATAACCGTGGATGACGTCGCGCGACATAAGCAGGGGAATACCCAGGCGGGATTCTTCCACTGCAATTCTTTGCGCTTTGTTTACCAGCTCCGGGTCGGTCAGGTTCAACAGCGAACCGACATTCCCTTCCCGGATTAACCCGGCCATTTCTTCCAGGCCGCCGAAAGGACTTAACTGGTTCATCTGGCCAATCTTTTCCTGCAAGGTCATTTGCCCTAACAAGGCATTCACCCGGCTTTCAATATCTCCTTCTTGGGTTCCCTGGGGTTCTGCGCATGATAAGAATGGCAAAAGCAGCAGGTAGACAGATAATCGTTTTATTTTCATGGCATAGTAAGATAAACAGGGATATCCTCCGGGATGAAACAGCTTATTTCATTCTTTGGATATCCCCTATTTAATAATCAATTAATATGGATTCTGAACAGTAGCTCCATGAGATGATTCAATTTCAATCTGGGGAATCGGAAGATACTTTTTGTTCTCGGTCCACTGCGGACGCTGCGGAATAGCAGCTCCTTTCCCTGTCCATTTCAGTTCGCCGTTGATAACTAGGTTGAGAGGTTTTCCGTCTGCATTGGTTTTAACTTCGCCTTTCGGCTTGTCCTGCGTAACGGTACCATCCGTACAGACAAAACGATGGGCATCCTTTGTCACATAAATAGCACCGCCACCCGGTTTCAAGACTTCAGCGGCTTTACCGAAACGAACCAGGTCGAAATAACGTTTTCCTTCACCCAGTAATTCTACCCGGCGTTCCTGCATGATGGCTTCTTCGGAAATTGCTTTGGGACTCAGACCGGCACGTTCGCGTACCTGGTCGAAATAACCTTGTGCTTCTCCCGAATTGGTGCGCCATGCCAGTTCTGCTGCAACCAGCAGAGTTTCTGCATAACGATACAGGTGGAAGTTGTTTTCCCAGTTCAGGTCCGCATCGCCAGCCTGGTCGGCCTTACCACCCGGACGGCCCAGATATTTGCGCAGGAAATAACCGGTGTTCTGGTAACGTCCCGTATAATTCACGGCGATTCCCCTGTTCATCATTTCCTCCTGGTACGTATCCAGGTTCAGGACTGCTACATCCCGACGGATATCTCCCGGTTCGAAGGCTTCATATGCATCCCGAGTAATCACACAGAAACCCCAGCCACCTTCAAATTCGGTATACGGGCCATGTCCCGTTTCCTGACCGCCGACGTAAGTCAAACCGTCTACACCAATCATAGCAGGGATTACAGTACCCCCACAGGCCCCAGCATTGCCCCAGCCGCGTTTACCACCGGCAGAGATGTAGTTGATATCGAGGATGATTTCATCGGACCATTCCGTAGCATAAGTGAACAGGTCGTCGTAGTCCGTAACCAGTTTATATTGTCCCGAAGCGATAACCTCTTTTACATAACCCAATGCTTTGGAGTAACGGCTTTCGTCTTTCTGATACATGACATAATCGGCATAGATCATGGCAGCGGCTGCCTGAGTCATTCGTCCGGCCCATGTTAGTTCACGTTTCATCGGAAGAATTTTGGAATCCAGCACCTCTTCCAGGTCGGTTACCATGTTATTGTATACTTCGTCTGCTTTCAACTGTTCTGCGATATACGGGAAAGTCAGGTTCTCCGTATAAAATGGAACATTCCCCCAGGTTTTCCACAATACCAGATAATACCAGTCGCGCAATACCCGTCCTTCTGCGTTGTAAGACTTTTTATCTGCTTCGGATATGTTTGCCTCTTCAGCATTGTCCATTAAGCGGATGGAGCGGTTGATGCCGGAGTAGGCAACGGTCCATGCTCCTTTTATGTCATTGGTAGGGCTACAGCCATACCAGGAGATTTCGTGAAGATAACCCTGGTCGGACGTGTCGCTACCACCCGGGTAAATATCATCGCTTGCAGCATCCCAGGCGAGGTTCAGAGGGAACCAGCCGTTATAGTAATCGAACCACTGCATCGGGTCGTAAGCGGCTGCCATGGCTTCTATCATTTTGGCATTGTCAGTATAATACCCTGTGATGGGCACACTGCTTGCCGGTTCTTCGGTTAAGAAACTGTCGCCGCACGAAACAAGTCCTGATGCAAGTAGTATGGCAGCGGCGAAAGTATATAGTTTATTCTTTTTCATATCGATTCCATTTTTTAGTGATTAGAAATTAAGATTTAAGCCGACTGTGAATGTACGTGCTTGCGGATAATAGCCGCGGTCGATGCCGTTTGATTTATCTCCGGCTACGTCTGTCGCATTTATTTCCGGGTCAAGACCCTTATAGGAGGTCAGTGTCAGCAAGTTCTCGGCGGCGACATAGAGACGAAGTCTGTCGACAAAGAATTTGCGTGTCAGGTTCTTCGGCAAGGTGTAACCTATCTGCATATTTTTAATGCGGGCGAAACTACCGTTGTGGACGTATAAATCGGAAACTTTCTTCCAGTTACCGTTCATGTCGTCACCCGGGTAACAGAAGCGGGGCATTGTGTTGGAAGTACCTTCTCCATGCCAGCGTTTCATAAACTCCTGGGGCACATTTACGGAAGACACATCCAGGCGGCGGGTTACGTCCATAATGTCCTGTCCCAATGAACCGGAAAATAAGACTGAAAAGTCAATGTCTTTATAAGCGGCCGTCAGGTTCAGACCGAAAGTCCAGTCCGGAGTACCTTTACCAATCATGGTTTTATCTTTATCGTCGATTGTACCGTCATTGTCAAAGTCTACGAATTTCACATCTCCGGGAACGGCAAGCGGCTGCAATTTCTCTCCCTTGCTGTTTGTATAAGCGTCGATTTCCGCCTGATTCTGGAAGATACCGGCTGTCTTGTAACCGTAGAAGTAAGGATAAGGCATACCGTTCTCCGCACGGCCGACATTTCCCAGGATATGTACCTGGTCCATCATCTCGAAACCGTCGGCTGTGCCTAAGTCTACCAATTTGTTTTTCAAATAAGAGAGGTTGGCGTTGACGCCGAAACGGAAGTCCTTGTGGCTATATTTATAACCGACTTCAAATTCAACCCCTTCGTTTTTCATCGAACCGACATTCCCCCAGGGCTTGGATTCGCCCAGATAGTTCGGTATGGCCATTTCTTTCAGCATACCGTTGGTCTTCTTCTGGTAGTAATCGACCGTAAAGGTCAATGCGTTGCCCAGGAAGCCGAAATCAATACCGGCATCATACTGTTCTGATTCTTCCCACATCAAATCGGCATTAGGAGTGCCGGAAGGTTTGGAACCCATTACGATTTGTTGGCCTCTGCCATAAGCGCCGAAAGGATAGTTATTATTCATCGATACATTCGCCGTGTAGCGGAAGTTACCGATAGCCTCGTTACCGTTCTTACCCCATGAAAGGCGTATTTTTGTATTGGTCAGCCAGTCCGGGCGTTTTTCCATAAACGATTCGTTCGTTAAATTCCATCCTAAAGAAACGGAAGGGAAAGTACCCCACTTGTTATTTTCACCGAAGCGTGATGAACCGTCGCGGCGTACGGTGAGCTGCAACATGTAACGTTCGGCGAAGTTGTAGCTTAAACGTCCGAAATAAGAAGCCAGCGAGTGCGGGTCGGTTAATCCTCCTTCGGTATTCCGGTTTCCGTTGTTCGGAAGGGAGGTCGTAAAGTCTATATTGGCCTTATCACCCATGTAGGCAATCAAATCTTTTGCCATACCGTACAGGCGGCGGCCTGTGTTGCGTTCGGCAGACTGTCCTAATACCACATTGAAAGTATGCTGGCTGATTGTTTTATCGTAAGTCAACACATTTTCAATCTGCCAGGTATAGCCGCGATTCATTTCGGACATCACGCTGGAACGTCCGTCTGCAATGGATTGGTTGCAGTTTCTGCCCAGATAATAAGGGTGGTTCCATTCGTCATATCCCCAGAATGCAAGGTCGGAGCCCCAGGAGAACTTATATTTCAGGTTATCCCAGATACCGAGTTCGGCTGTCAGGTTGGCAATGACTTTGTCTGAATTGTTTTTTCTTCCGGGCTGTGCGGACATGCGGCCCAGCGGATTCGTAATTTCGTTGAAGTTTTCCGGAATCTGCAATACCTGTCCGGTGAGCTGGTCGCGTACAGGGTCGCCGTACTTGCTGCGGATATCTGCCGTATAGCCGTTTACATGGTCCTCATCCTGTGCGTAGACTTCCATGGTCGGGTCCAGGAAAAGGGCATCTCCCAGCGGGGAACCGGTCAGGTTACCGGCGCTTACCCCTATATTGTTTATACGGGAATAAGACATATTGACACCGACGGTCATTTTTCTTAACCAGCTGCGGTTCTTCGTTTCGTCGAATAAGGTATAAAGGGTGTTGCTGCGGAATGAAAGGCGTTCGTAGTTGGAACGGTCATAATTTCCACCGATAATACCTTCCTGGTTATAATAACCGGCGGAGAAATAGTAACTTACTTTCTCGTTTGCCCCGCTGATGCTTAACTGATGGTTCTGTACGGGAGCGCCGTCGTTAAACAATACATCCTGCCAGTCGGTGCCTACACCCAGATTGGTGTTTGAAAAACGGTCGGTGCCGTTGGAATACTGCTGTGCTTCGTTCATCAGGGTCGCGTATTCGGACGCATTCAGCATACTGCGTTTTTTCCAGGCGGATTGCCAGCCATAAGAGAAGTCGTAAGACACTTTAACTTTGCCGATGGCCCCTTGCTTGGTCGTAACCAAAACGACCCCGTTGGCGGCACGTGAACCGTACACAGCTGCCGAAGCGGCATCTTTCAATACTTCGATAGAAGCAATGTCGGCCGGATTGATGTTGTCGATACCTCCGTTGATGGGCATGCCGTCTACGATATAAAGAGGGTCGGCGGTGTTGATGGTGCCTGTTCCGCGTACACGGATAACTGAACCTGTACCCGGTTGGCCGTTCTGTGTGGTCACCTGTACACCGGCTGCCAGTCCTTTCAACGCGTTATCGACACGGACGGGAGCTGTCTGGGCCAATTCGTCCGCACCTACTTTGGCGATGGAGGCCGTTACCACACTCTTTTTCTGCACACCGTAACCGATAACGACCACTTCATCCAGCGCCTGGTTGTCTTCCGCCAGCGTAACGGATAATGGCGCATTGCCTGAGACAACGATGGATTGGGGTAAATAACCGATAAAAGAAACGACGATGGTAGAGCCTTTTTCTACCTCATTGATGGTGAACATACCGTCCAGGTCCGTCATGGCCCCGTTGGTGGTTCCTTTTACTACTACATTGGCGCCGATGACCGGTTCGCCGAGGGCGTCTTTGACCTGTCCACTGACTGTCAGTTTTTGGGCAAACACAAATGTTGGAAATAACAATAGGCACAACAAAGGTATCATACCTTTAAGAAGCCTCTTTTTTAATAAAATGTTTTTCATAAGACGAATACATTTTTTAAAGTTAACGTACTAATTTGTTCTACACTTTTTGTACTTGCAAAAGTATAGCGCGAATAACCGGTGCCAATGGACTGGTAAACCGGATCGGTAAATCTATAAAATTGTTATATTGTTGATATATAGTGGTTTGAATATGTGGTTTGATACGTAAAAAGTAAGTTTCCGAATGTAGTCTGGGAGGCTTTTTCGAGTGGTTTCAACGCTCTATTTTCCCTAAAGATTTCACAATATCTGCAAAATGTTCTTTAGGAACGATTGCTTTGCTGCGCGTTTTCAGCCGATTATTGTAGACCGTCTGAGGGGAGCAGTGCAGGAACTCGGCAATCTTCACGCTATCGCTGATGCCGAGGCGTACCAGAGCGTAGATACGAAGTTCGGTGTTCAGCAGTTCTCCCTCTTTGGGTATGATTTGTTTGTCGGGTTGTAATAGAGCATTAAAATCCGAGACAAAGTCAGGATAGATATGCAGGAAGATGGCATCGAAATTACTGTAAAACTCTTTTAGTTCGTTGACAGCCAGCGTGGAGGAGTCTGTCATCTTTTTGACTTCGTCGACCATACCGGTCCTGATTTTCCGGTTGATATTTTTTCGGTATTCGTCCAGTTTACTGATATAGCTGGAACAGATGTTGAAGACGTAACCGATATATTCTTCCTTTACATAGTTGGATTCCGTCAGCTTGGAGTTCGTGTCGAGTAATTGTTCGTTCAGTGACTGGAGCTGGCTGTTTACTTCTGCCAGTTGCGTATGCGCTTTTTCCAGTTCGCTTACATGCTTGTTCAGGGTCTGGTTGGCATCGTTCAGTTTTCTGCGGGACTCTTTCAGCCGTTTTATCTGTAGTCCGATAAAGAACAGTGCTGCCAGCAGGACCAGCGACAAGGTGCTGACGATGTACAGATACCGGCGCAAGTCGGCTTCCTGCTTTTTGTTTCTTTGTTCGTATGTCTTGTGAATGGCGTCCAGTGCGGACGAAATGCCGACCATACGTATCCTGTTTTTATAGAGTTGTGCACATCCCAGGCAGTAGTTCAGATAAGAATATGCCTGGTCGATGTAACCTCTTTCATACAAGGTTTTTCCGAGTTCTTCCAGCGAAGCGATATCGTGGTTGGCCGACCGTATATCAGCCATGGCTGATAAAATGAGGTAACGAAAATATTCATCTTCGTTACCTTCGTCCCTATACATGATTGCCAGGATATAAGCGTTCATGGCGTCTTTTCTGGAATCGAAGGAGGCGGAAGCAAGTTCTTCTTTCAATTGCTCTTTTACTTCTGCAGCTTGTGGAGTCTTGTTGTATTGCCAGCCTTTGTACCATAAACCATATGGATGGTTGTCAGGAATACTGGCGAAGATCGAATCCCGATAGGTTTGTTCTTTCGCATAGTAGAAGGTACTTTGAGCGGTGTTTTCACCGGAATATTGCCCGTAATGAGAGTAAAGATACATCATTTGTCCATAGTAGTCCGTTCTGTAATAAGGCGACAGGTTTTCGGGGTTTATTTCATTCAGGGCATCCAGTCCCTCTTTCAGAAAACCGGTGGCTGTCAGGATGAACGACTGTTCGATCTTCCACTGTGCAACCCATTGGGGATTGTTTAGTTGTTGTGCTATTTCCAGATTTTTATGGATATAACTAAATGCAGAGTCGCTGTCATAGACCATATATTCTTCATAAAACAGTTTGTTCATCCAGTATTGCTCTTCCTCTGTTGCAACTTTCTGTTCCATTTTCCTCAGGTCCTCGATTCTTTTTTCCTTGGCAATGACAAAAGTCTCATTTTTAGCCAACAACGAGTCCAGGCTGGCCAGCATTTTCTCAGTCTCAGCAGAAATAGTTTGTCCGGATATATTTCCGGATAGTATCAGAAATGGCAACAGATAGAGAATTACTCGTATGTACATTTTATTCAATTTAAGGTTCACAGGAACAAAGATAAAAAATATCATCTGAATATCTCTACATATTTTTTTAAGATATAGATTCGTCCACGTTTTCCACCTGTAATCTCTTTTAAAACATCAAGCTTCTCTAATTCTTCAATAAGTTTGTAAGAGGATGCCTGACTTATACCTGTTATAGTTGAAACCTGGGCTGCATCTATAATCGGTTTTTTATACAGTTCGGTTATTACTTTTAAAGCGTTGGCTGATCGGCTGCCTAATTGTTTTATACACTCTTCATATTCTTTTTGTAGAAGTAATATTTCCTCAAATGTTTTTACTCCGTTTTCTGCTGTTTCAATAACTCCCTGGAGGAAGAATTTAAGCCAACCTTCAATATCATTTTCAAATCTAACTTTCATCAGATTAGAATAATATGAACTTCTATGCCTTTCCAGATAATCGGATAAATATAAAATAGGACGCTTTAATATACCTTTACTTACAAGGTACAGGGTAATTAGTAATCTCCCTGTTCGGCCATTACCATCTAAAAAAGGGTGAATCGTTTCAAACTGATAATGTATCAGGGCTATCTTTAATAGTTCAGGAAAGAAAATAGAATTATTATGTACAAATTTCTCTATATCTTCCATTAATTCAGGGATTGAAGTACAAACCGGAGGAATAAAAATGGCATCGTTAATAGAAGAACCTCCAATCCAGTTTTGACTTTTCCGAAATTCTCCTGGTTGTTTATATTCACCTCTGACCCCGGCAAGTAATACTTTATGTACATTTCTTATAAGCCTTGCAGAAAAAGGCAATGTCTCGAGCATTTTAATAGCTTCATTCATCGCAGATATATAGTTATGAACTTCGGTCCAATCGTCTCTTTTATCCAATGGCAAATCTTCTTTAGACATGAGTACTTCTTCCATATTTGTTTGAGTACCTTCTATCTTAGAAGATTGAGTCGCTTCTTTCATTATGTGCATGCTAATGAAAAGATCGATATTGGGTATATGTTCTGAATACATGTCTAGTCTGCCAAGCATTCTGTCTGCTTTGCTTAACAATGTTACTATCTCCATGTTTTCAATTACCCAAGGGTTGTTAATTAAGTTCGGTTGAAAACTCTTGTAGTAACCTTGGTTTATGTATGTGCCTGATTTAAAGTTTTTCATATGTAAATAAATTGCGCTCCCTATCTCAAGAGAGCCGTTTAAACCATT
>OHCS01000929.1_pt1 | contig 14241 bp, 9 predicted proteins | sample 1566741 | NCBI WGS metagenome assembly OHCS01 (sample SAMEA3879604, study PRJEB24766) | human gut metagenome | biome: human-associated habitat; feature: feces | place: USA | collected 1985/1987 | reverse complement strand
AGCCAGGTCGCTGCCAGCGTAAAGACAGCCGATACCGGAACGATTGCCGGAATAGGAATACCCAACCAAAGCGTCAGTAAATAAGAAGGCCCTACAAAGAAATAATGTACGCAATAAACGCCGAACCCCAGTTTCGTCAGATTAGCCAACGCCCGGCAAATCAAAGGAGAAGTAATACGGACCTTCTGCATCAGAAGGAATATGGCCGCCGTCATCAACATCGCATTCGGAGAGCAATAAGTAAAGAACAGTTCCATGCCTTCCTCACTCACATTCGGGTCCGATGTCATATATCTGAACCCAATGAAAGTGGCCAGATAGCCAATCAGGAACAAAGGAACAACAACAGCCAGTGTTTTGCCGACCGACCAGTCATTTCCTTTCCCTAAATAATGCCCGAGCAATAAATACCCGTTAAAACCGGCAAAATAATAGAATAGGCCGTAAGCATTCCATGAACAAGTTCCGAAAAGATAATGAGAAACAAACTCCATCAGATAAGGAATAAACAACGAAGCTCCCCAAATATATAAGAACCAGCGTTTACCCTTTTCGGATGCTTTTTCCACCCAGGCAGAAAAGACAGGCATATAAAGATACAATCCGATTAAAGCATAAATATACCACATCGGCGTTGCGTAAACGGTAAAATTGAGCGGTATCATAGCTACATCTTTCAACCCGTCGGCCAAAGAAGCTGAAGGATTGGGTGCGTAAGGAAAAAAGTCTGTCACCAGTTCCGGACTCCCTCCTACCCATTGGATAAACCATGGAGCCAGATTAAACAGCACTGACCAGATCAGGAAAGGAAAAAAGACACGCGGAATACGTTTCTTATAAAAGACCGAAGCCTCCTGCTTCACCGGAAGCAACAAGAAACCTGTCATCATCACAAACAGAGGCACACAGGCCCTCAGCATTGATCCATAAGCTGATCCCCAGAAATTGAAATCAGGATTGGCACGCGACTCCGGAGAGGCATTAAAAGGGTCCGTACAATGGCAGGCAATCACCATCAGGATAGCAACGAAGCGAAGTGCGTCCAGCCAGACAATATGCGGACGGGCAGTAGTAGTTGTGTTATTCATGGTAAGCGTATTTTTTAATAGGACGTAAAAGTAGAAAATAGTTCCGTACATTACAAGATATTTATTTCATATATTACGATAACAAAATATCATATATTATGATACAACATTTTCATAATATATGCGACTATAATATCATAATATATGATACTTCTCTCAGACCGTTATATAGTAAAACCGATAATACAACCTATCCCCTCTTGTACTCGGAAGGAACAATCCCTGTCTGCTTAATAAAGGCACGGCGGAATGTACTCATGGAATGAAAACCGGAACGTTCGGCAATCTCCTGGATACTGGCAAGCGACTCGGCATCCATCAGGCGCTTACTCTCCTCCACCCGGAACTGGTTTACATAATCGGAGAATGACATTCCCAATTCCTTATTAAACAATTGCGAAAGATAGGAACGACTGATAGGGAACACCCGTTGAAGATCAGTTAACCGGAGGTCATCATTAAGGTTTCTCCCGCTCGAACCAAGTATTCACCTCTTCTGCATAACGTTTGAAAAGGGCACCCCGCTGTTCCTCGTCATCATCATCCTCTTCCTCATCATTCGAAGGAAGATCCCACCCGTTCTTAAAGGAATGCTCAAGCCGGATATTTTTAAGGAATAAAGCCTTATAGAAGAAATAAAACCATACTACCAGCATAACAGACTTAATAACGACATAAAGAATCGTCCGGTCGGTCAGCAACAAAATAACATAAAGGAAATACAGGATAGACAACACGATCATTGTCCGCCTCAACCACTCCAGGTCATAGTTTTCAGGGTCCGACACATTTTCACTTAAATAAGCTGTATATTCATCGGCATATTTTATAACCAGATATATCGGCACAATCATATAAAAAAGAGTAAGCGCCAAGACCAATAGCCGCAGAAATACATCCAGATTAAAATGCGTAAAAACATCTTTTATCGAATAAAAAACATGGATTTCCCCACCCGATAACCGATAAGTAAGATACGATAAACCACCTACTATAACAGGCGAAAGAAAAACCGAAAAACGCCTTAAAGTAAGGAAACCGGGACGTAGCTTTTCAATCACATAACTAGCAAGGCAGGCTGTCACAAAACAGCTTGCAATAAGAACGTCGGGATGGAACGCTTCCTTTGCTTCATCCACATAAGAATTAACGGAAATTCTGATTACAGCCATCAAAGCCCACATAATCATACTCCATGCCAAAATAAGTCGTGCTCGGTTACCAAATGACCTCAATAGCATCATAATGCCTCCTAATACGCACAGGCCTATTATTTGCATACTCAATAAAAACTGTATTTTGTCCAGCATATTCTTTCCCCTCGTTTTAGTATAAACAATTTGGTCCCTCAATTAGTTGATTTGCACTCTATTTAGACAATTTGACGCCTCTGGATTATTTGCACCATGCGTTTTTATACCATTTCATCGTGGTTTTATACCGTATGATCCCTCTCTTTCCCCAAACTGCCGGATATTTGCAATATGAAATTTGATACAAAAATAGCATAAAAGTATGAGAAATTTATTACTATTAATTACACTGATTTCGGGTTTGGCTGGTTGTTCACACGAGAGCAATTTCTCAGCCATTGAGAGTATTAGCGCGAAAGAAAAGCCATTAAAAATTATTACACGTATTTTAACTACTAAATCGGCGAATTTCGTACAGGAATTCAAAGAAGGTTCGGAAATAGGACTGCTGATTACACGCGAAAGCGACGGCGGACTTTATGACGAGGATAGTGATTATATAAATGTAAAAGCAGAAGCAAATTTAATTAGTAATAAAATCTCCTGGCGGCAAACGCCGGAAGTCACACTTAATTTTGACCCGGCCACCGTGTATGCCTATTATCCATATCAGTCGCAGATGAAGCTCGGAACAGCAAGCATTCCTGTGAAGCTGTCGCCCGATGCCACTCAAACCCGCGACTATATGTATGGCACACACGCTCTCGGCCAAAAAATAGTAAACAGCATCTCCCCGGTGGTCTTGCTGAATATGGAACATGCGCTGTCACTCATTTCTTTCCAGGTGAATCTGCCGGAAGGAGAAAATGAAAGCTATCAGCTAAGTGCCATACAGATAGGAAATAAAGCCGGAGGAAGCGCCCTGATATGCAAAGGCATGATGGACATCAGAAACGGACGAATCACTAAAATAGCCGGTTGCAGCACCTCGACCCGTCTGAATCTGCCGGAACCGGTTACATTAGGTAAGGAATATTGCAAAACCCAACAGATCAGGGTGATTCCGACAACGGCCCCCATAGCGGAAGGAGACATCGAAGCTCTTTTCACAATCAACGGGAATTCATATAAGTACAAGATGCCTGCACAGACGATGTGGGAAAAAGGACATAAATACCTCTACAAATTAACTCTCAGCGGAGAGGCTCTTACATTGAAAGAGGTATCCGTTACCGACTGGATACAGGGTAACGGTGAAGATGCTACAAGCAGCATTATGTAAGTTTTATTTTATGTTTTGGTTATGGTTTAGAATCACTGGGTAACTGTATTTTGTTGCGATGCCGATGCATTGGTGCCCGGATGTACGGACGATTCGTCTGATAGAGCAGACAGTCCGGCATTGCAAGAAGAAATACAGTTACCGGGAAGGAAAGCAGTCTCCCTCACAACCCCGACATCCGGTTAAGAGGCCTAAAAAACAACCTTCCGACAGGATTCTATAAGTGTAAACGCCGTGGCAAGTTGTTCCATGCTTCTTGCCACCGGCCACTACACCGAAACAACCATCCGGGATCCGGCAGCGGCCGATCCTTTCTGAAAAAGATTGAACGAACTAACTCGTGAGAGTTACGTATACATTTAATTAATACTAAAATAGTAGTAATGAAGCCGGCCCCGAATACCGCGTCCTGCACTCAACAGGGCGCATATTCCCTCTCAACTTATCGCCGACAACACTCTTTTATTTGACTATAAACCTTGCCGGGGCCGGTTTCATTATGCTACTATTACAATTTCACAGGAAATAGATAGGAAAATTAAAAATCCTATTTACATTTGCAAATAAACGTATATCTAAAGACGTTCAATAAATGGCAAATCCGGATTCAAATAACTTCAACTCATTATATACAAAGTATTACAGAAAGGCCTTTCTGTTCACAAAATCCTATGTACATGATGAAGCAGTTGCAGAAGATATCGTATCCGAATCGTTCATCAAATTGTGGGAAAAACTAAAACAAGAAGAGATCGACTATAGCGACTATCTACTGTTATCCATATTGAAAAACAAAGCTTTAAATTATCTGAAACATGAAGCGATCAAGGCTGAAACCATTCATTCTTTGACTGATATCAGTCAAAGAGAACTGGAAATCCGCATATCCACCCTACAAGCTTGCGTCCCCGAAGACATCTTTTCAAAAGATGTCAAAGAGATCATCACAAAAACACTAAAGATATTACCCAGCCAGACACGCCGCATCTTCGTTCTGAGTCGGTTCCAGCACAAAGGGAACAAAGAGATCGCCCAGATTCTGAATCTGAGTGAAAAAAGTATTGAATATCATATATCCAAAACATTGAAAGCATTGCGTATTAATTTAAAAGACTATCTCCCCCTATTTTATTTTTTATTTTTTTGATCGTCAATTTAGGGATGAAGGTTTCTGAGTTGTTTTAAAGATAGAGGGCAACCTAGAAACATTCATACTGACAGATCAATGGAGCAGAAATTATTACATAAATATATTGCCGGTGATGCCAATCCACAGGAGAAGGAAACAGTAATTCGCTGGATAGAAGCAGATAAAAAAAACATGGAAGAATTCCTGTCTGCCCGAAAATTATATGATCTTACTGTTTGGCAGAATGATCTGGTAACGGAAACTTATGCACCAGCCGGTAGACTTCGTAAAATCTGCATCGAATTTGCTAAAATTGCAGCCATCTTTATCGGTTCTATTATTCTCGTCACTATTTTCTATCCGGCAAATGAAACCGTACCAGAGGAAACCGGCATACAAAAACTATATGTGCCGGCCGGTCAGAGAGCAGAACTAACTTTATCCGATGGCACAAAGGTCTGGTTAAATGCCAAAACGACTTTTTCATTTCCGGACCATTTTGATGATCACCAAAGAAATGTGATACTGGACGGGGAAGCATATTTCGATGTCGCACATAATGAAAAGTCCCCTTTCGTCATTCAAACGGAAAAATACAATGTCAAAGTACTAGGTACGGAATTTAATGTCCGTGCCTATAAGGAAGATGAGATTTATGCCTTCGAAACAGCCTTGATCAACGGCTCCGTTGAAATTGAAACGGCAGACCACGCCGTGAAAAAGCAATTACAACCCAAAGAAAAAGCCTATGCGGAAAATGGACAATTAGAAATAAAACCGATCACAGAATTCGATCAATACCTGTGGAAAGAAGGATTAATCTGTTTTGACGACAACAATCTGGCAGAGATATTCAAAAAATTGGATTTCTATTATAATATTCCTGTCAAAATCGATATTAGACAAGCGGTATACAGGGAAATTCAGGTCCAGCGACGGCATCGAACATATCCTGAAAACTTTACAACTAAAAACAAAGTTCCGCTATGAAAGAAAAGAATATCCGGATAATATAATTGTAATCAAATAAAATATTCACTTTAAATCTACATGCCTATGAAATATAAATAAAAGCAATTTGAAAAATCCGGAATGTGCTGTAACACACTCCGGATGAAGTCAATACCAGAGAACTTTCAAAAATCTAATAGTATTAACTAAGCATACAAAAGTATGAAAAATAAATTGTATTGGGATTATTGTATCCTATTAATACCGAATAAACACATTTTAAACATTATGAAAATAGCCTTTATATGCCTTTTTATTTTCATAAGTGGTATGTTTGCAACTGAAGCGGAATCTCAAAACGCAAGAATTTCTTTAAAACAGACAACCAGTGTACTGGACCTGATCAATATTATTGAAAATCAGACGGATTATCTCTTTGTCTATGACAAGAAGGAGATTGATCTGAATCGTCAAATATCCGTCAAGGCACAGAATAAAACAGTTGCAGAGATCCTTCTGACAATATTTAAGAATACCGACATTGTATATGCAATGCAGGGAAACAATATTGTCCTGATGAAAAAGAGTTCCGAATCCATACCAGTCATCCAACAACGGACGGTACGGATAACAGGTATCGTAACAGATGAAAAAGGGGATCCGCTGGCAGGTGTCAACGTTTCGGCAAAAGGGACAACTAACGGAACGATAACAGACATAGACGGACGCTTTTCCATCATGGCAGAACCTGAAACCATCCTGCAATTTTCCTATATAGGTTATATGAATCAGTTCATTAAAGTAGGAAACAGTACTTCTGTCACAATCTCCATGAAAGAAGATACCCAGACATTGGACGAGGTTGTGGTCGTCGGTTTCGGTACACAGAAAAAAGTAAATTTATCCGGATCGGTATCTTCGGTCGATATGAGTACATTGACAGAGAGCCGCCCTATAACAAACATTTCAAATGCTTTGGCAGGATTAGCTGCCGGTTTACAGGTGACATCATCCAATAACCGCCCCGGAGACGATAATGCCAGTATACTTATCCGTGGTAAAGGAACACTAAATAACTCCTCCCCCTTAGTAATCATCGACGGAATGGAAGGAGAAATGAATAGTTTAAACGTACATGATATTGAAAATATATCTGTATTAAAAGATGCCTCCTCCGCAGCGATCTACGGTTCACGGGCTGCAAACGGCGTTATTCTTATCACGACTAAGACCGGAAAGGAAGGAAAGCTCAAAGTTTCATATAACGGATATGTCGCTTTCCAGAGCATTCGTCCCGGTGTATTGGATCCTGTCAGTAATTACGCCGATTATATGGAATACATCAACAGCGGTTATAACAACAGTAACCAGGCACTGCCGTATTCTCAAACCTCTATCTCTGCATGGAGAGAGGATAACGGGCAAAACCCTCTAAAATATCCGAATACAAACTGGATAGAAGATACCTTTTCCACCGGAGTAGGAACAAATCACACATTGTCTATGAGCGGAGGAACTGAAAAGATCCAGTTCTACGGAGCATTCGGTTACTTTGACAATCCGGGAGTGCTCGAAAATGCAGGATACCGGAAATATAATGCCCGGACAAATATCAACGCACAGTTGACATCCTGGTTGAAAATGGGAATGAATGTAAGTGGCTTCGTGGGAAAAGCAGAGCCAGGTAATGCCGGACAATCCGCTACTGAAGCCGGAGAACAAGCCAGTGTCGGTGCATTCACATGGGGATGGGCGACAAGCCCTGCTATGATTCTGAGACATGACGGCAGATACGGAGGTATCCAGAATGTCGAGGATGACGTATCGGAATCCGGGAATAATGTATTAAAGGTTTTAAATTCCACAAAAGGAGAAAATACGACCAGAAATATAAAATCCCGTTTCCATATCACCTTGCAACCAATTAAGGATTTATCCGTCACAGGTTCATATTCGTATGAATACACCGAACAAGGAATCAAAACAATACCTGTATTCAACGACGTGTGGGACTTTGGTAAAGATCAGATAATCTTCAAAGGAGAAGGCGAATCTTATATTACCGAAAAAGAGTATAAGCGGGAACGCAATTATATGGATATTGTTGCCAACTACAATCACCGTTTCCTGGACGACCGACTGGGACTGACGGCCATGGTTGGTGCCAGCCAGGAGCAATATAAATACGAATGGTTCAATGTTACCCGTAAAAATCTGACAGCACCAAACGGTACGGTACTGGATGCTGCCAACGGGCAAATATCGACAGGGGGAAATATGACGCAATGGGTTATGCGTTCGTATTTCGGCCGTTTGAACCTGGATTGGGAAAACAAATATCTGTTAGAATTTAACTTACGTTCCGACGGTTCTTCCAGATTCTTATCCGACTCACGCTGGGGATATTTTCCTTCAGGTTCAATTGCATGGCGTATGGATCAGGAAGAATTCCTGAATAGCACGGATTGGCTGAGTAATTTGAAAATACGCGCCTCTTACGGTTCTTTAGGTAATAACTCCGTAGGAAATTACTCTGCAATTTCCAGTTACGGTTCCGCCAATTATGTACTCAACAACGGAGTATCAACGGGTTGGGCGATAACGGCCCTTGCCAATGCCGGACTGACCTGGGAAAAAACGAAAGTAACCGATATAGGTTTCGATTTCGGAGTTTTAGATAACCGTCTCTACGGAACTTTTGACTGGTTCAATAAAAAAACGGAAGGTATCCTGATACAGCTGCCATCTCCTTTAGTGCACGGCTCCGCTACAACTCCAACCTCAAACGCGGCCGAAGTGACTAATAAAGGAATAGAATTAACTTTGGGATGGAGAGACAAAGCCGGAGATTTCGATTATGGGATCAATCTCAATTATACCCATGTGACCAACAATGTTGATAAATTTAAAGGAGAAGACTATAGCCTGAACGGGATATACATGACCAAAGAAGGGCTTCCTATCAACTCCATGTATATGTATGTTGCTGATCGTATTATCCAGACAGACGACGATTTAGCTATCGTAAACGACATGTTAGCCAAAAATCCGGACGCTTTCAGTCAATTAGGAGGCGTTCCTCAAAAAGGTGATATCCTGTTTAAGGATTTGAACGGAGATAATAAAATCGACCCGACCAATGACCGCGACATAGTTGGAGACACCAACCCGAAACATATGTTCGGACTTAATCTGTCTGCAGGCTATAAAGGGTTTGATTTCTCCATCTTTATGCAAGGAGTTATAGGAGCTAAAGGATACCTGAATGAAAAATACTTTACATCAACAGTACAAAGAGGCTATCAGATAACAAAAGAAATAGCTGAAAATAGTTGGACGGATGGCATGACAAATGCCAAATATCCAAAGCTAACCTATCAAACGGCAGTCAACAATCAGGCCAACACACTGTGGATTCAGAAAAAAGATTATCTGAAAATCCGCAATATTCAATTAGGCTATACATTGCCTAAATCAGTATTGAGCAAGGTGCAGCTCGAAAAAGTCCGTTTGTATGGCAGCCTGGAGAATTTCTTTACATTCACCGGCTATAAAGGGATCGATCCGGAATTGGATGACCTGAGTTATCCAACGATGAGACAAGCTGTTATTGGAGTAAATATCGAATTTTAAAATAGATCGACATGAAAAAATCAATAAAATATATAAGTTCAGTTCTTACAAGCCTTGTATTATTGAGCGGATGTTATGATCTGGATCAATATCCGGCCGACAAGGTTAATTCCGGTTCTTTCTGGCAGGATGAAGCAGATGCCCAGGAAGGTATGATGGGAGTATATGCAGCTATGAAGAAAGACGAGGTTTTCAGTATTTATTATACCCGCGATTGTTTGAGCGACATCGGTATCGGGTTGAACTGGGGACTTTATGGTTTCATAGAAGTGGCGCAAGGCCAAAGCAACTCTACTACCGGATTATACAAATCTGTATGGCAACGCCTATACGACGGTATCGCCCGGGCAAATACATTGATCACCAATGTACCTTCAGTCGATATGTCCGACGATCTAAAAACTCAATACCAAGCTGAGGCACGGTTTATGAGAGCTTTATATTATAATGAACTTTTGAATCTTTATGGAGGAGTTCCCCTGTATGACGAAACGACCAGCATAGAAAAAGAATATGACAACATGTATAAAACCAGAAATACGGAAGCAGAAGTCCTCGATTTTATTCTGAAAGATCTGGAAAATGCATGCACATATCTCCCCAAAACATGGGATGGCGGAAATAAAGGACGTGCCACAAAAGGTGCAGCTTACGCATTAAAAGGAAAAATACTGCTTTATGCCAAACAATATGCGGAAGCAGCCAAAGCTCTGGAGGAAGTTCGTAACGGAGGTTACGGATATGCTTTAAATCCTGATTATGCAGAATTGTTCAAGCCGGGTGGCGATGAAAGTTCAGAAATGATATTTGCCGTTCAAAACCTGGGCGGAGCCAGTACGGCTTATGGTATGCCTGTTCATTATATCGCCAATCGCGCCTCATACGGAGGATGTATCAACTGCCTGGTTCCCTCTGTCGAACTGGTGGACATGTATGAATATAAAGACGGACGCCCATTCGATTGGGATGAATTGTTTCCCGGTTTTTCAACCAATAAAAGTATAAAAGAAAAAGTCTTTTATTCCACCTTCGACGAAAAAGGCCAATACGTTGCTGCATATCCTGAAAATGTGGATAAACTACGGAAAATGTATTCAGAGCGGGATCCGCGTATGGAGTCTACCATTATTTTACCCTATACGGAAAACCTGTACAAAGGTTGGGTTAACAATGCGAAAAAAGACTGTGAAATGGTACTCGCCCCATCGAATCCGGCCAATGAAACATACGGATATTGCAGAAATGCCTTCGGTCATAATACCTATTTATACCGTAAATTCACACCAGAATATGATATGGACGGGTTAATAGCCGACCGATTCCATTCACCGGTGAATTTCCCCATCATCCGTTATGCAGATGTATTGTTAATGTTGGCAGAATGCTATAATGAGACATCGAACCTATCCGGTGCTGTCGAATTGGTCAATCAGGTACGGGAACGTGCCGGGATCGCACTTTTAAATTCCGGTCCTGCCTATTTAAGCGTAACAACAAAAGACCAGGTATTTGAACGTATCCAGAAAGAAAGAGCTGTGGAATTTGCTGCCGAGGGTCTTCGTTTCTACGACCTGAAAAGATGGGGATTATATATTTCCAAAACAAATGGTCAAAAACAAACTGATCTGGTAGGTTCTGTCTTATCTACTAAAGTAACAGAACAAAAAAATATGTACTGGCCGATTCCTCAGGAAGAAAGAGATATGAATCCGAATCTGACGCAAAATGCATCCTGGTAACAAACCATATGTATAGAACCAAGTAATGAAGGCTGTCTCAATCATTCTTTGGGACAGCCTTTATTGAATAATTATAAACTCAATCACATGAAAAATATATCCATTATTTTTTTATTATTCTCTTTGATCGTACATGATACGCATGCCCGGATACATTGGCCGGAAGGGAAAAAAGCAGCTGTAATCCTCACATATGACGACGGTTTAAAATCTCAGCTTCAAATTGTAATACCACAATTGGAAAAGCACAATTTTAGAGGAACTTTTTTCCTGTATGGCCAGGTCATCAAAGAAGAAGACATCCCGGAATGGCGTAAAGCCAGCCAAAGGGGCCATGAACTCGGAAACCACAGTATGTTCCATCCCTGTCTCTCCCAGACCACCGGGCAGACCACAAAACCTTGCCATTCTTTGGAATGCTATTCGGTAAAAGATATGCTTATCGAAATCGGAATGATGAATAACTTCCTGTATGCAATAGACGGAAAAAAAGAACATGCGTATGCTTACCCCTGCTCCCAATGCGTAGCCGGAGGAGAAGATTATTCAAAGCCTCTGTTAGCTTCAGGCCTGTCGAGATTCGCACGCGGAGGAGATCGCGGAATCATAACAAATACCGACAGCCTGAACTATGCAATGATACCGACACTTCCCGCCCATACCGGAATTTCTGCTGATTCGTTGATTGCCTATGTACAGGAAGCTGTTGAGAAAGGAGGACTCGCAATTATTGTCTTCCACGGTGTCGGAGGAGATTATCTGACAGTTGAAGCTGATGAACATAAAAAATTACTAGACTTCCTTGCCTCCCGTCCGGATATATGGGTCGGAACTTTCTCTGAAGTTTTGAATGCAATTACGACAGGGAAAAACACTCAGAAAGAGCAAAGCACGGTACGGGTAGATACCAACGGTGATTTCATAACGTATGTCTCCCCCTACTATGCGCTATCATGGTCCAAAAATTTCCCGATGATGTCCTATTGGAATATAGAGTCAGGAGGACGTAACCGGAAATACCTGGATAAATCATTATTACGTCCCGGAAAAGGAGGTGTGCTCATAAACCGGGACAATTCTTCCTTTCTGACTCAAAATCCGGCAATATACAAAGGGATGGAAACTTGTTACGAGAACGTTACTTTTCCTGATAAGACAGTAATGAACTGCTCGGTCATACCGACCAATGAACGACAATTTTCTATTACGATCGGAGGAAGTGGTAACAAATTCTGCCATGAATTTTTCCGGATCCATACAGCTCCGGATATCGCTCCCATGTCAGTATGGGCTGAGAAAACAGAAAATAAACCATCGACATTATATGACACACCTGTTACGATTTATACCCCACAAATAGTAAAAGCCTCTTTTCGATTACCGGCAGTACTTCATTTCCCTGATTATGGCCTGGTTAAAATAGAAGCAGATCAGGATGAAGTTTATATTCAGGAACATTTTGTTCCCGATTATGAAAATACGGGATTATCCTTAGGACCATTTAACAGAGGCGGACATGCCTGGAGAAAATCGGTGCATCTAGGTTCGGTTATTCTTTCATTCCATTCTGAAAAACCGATAAATAAAGCATGTCTGACCTTCACTGTATTGGATGAGAACTATCCGCAAATCGCGGGCTGTGATTTCGCAGATCCGCGTTTCAACGGGTTAAAACGATGCTGGCAAAATTCATTTACAGTGAATCCGGTACATCAGACAATGGGAGACAACATTATTTTAGAAGGTATCGGACATCTTTCCCTGGCATTCAAAGCGGATATGATCCCGTTCACACCTGAACTGCCGGGAACATACTCCATGAGAGCTGCTTTACGAACTTCTATAGAAATAGCATTGCAGGAACGGATCGGGGAAAATAACCGCATTAAAGATTTTGGTTGGGAATGTACGGAGACGACATTGATCTCTTTGCATAAATATTTACTTGCAACGAACGACTGGGATTTTATTCGTCATTATTTACCTCAAATCAACCGGTTAGTAAAAGGTGTACTGGATGCAGACACAGACCATGACGGGATATTTGAAGCCCCCTTCCACGGAAATCAATTCGAAGAAGGAAGAAGTAGCTGGAACTGGTGGGATGACTTTGCTTTCGGTCATAAAGATGCTTATTTGAATATATTAGCCTATAAAGCACTAAACGGCATGCACCAAATATATACTTTACTGAATATGAAAACGGAGGCAGACTCCGTCCGGACCCGTTTAGACCTGTTTCATAGTGCTTTTAATCATACATTCTACAATAAAGAAACAGGGATGTATGCCGGATGGATAAGTCAGGATGGAAAAATCCATGATTATCAATTTTCATTCGTCAACTCTATGGCCATTAATGAAGGACTTGTTGAAAAAGAACGCTCGAAAAGGATCATCAAAAAGTTATTGAAAAACATGAAAGAGGCAGGATATGATTTCGTTTATGGTGTTCCAGGCCCTACAGTTCCCGTATCGAAAGAGGATAAAGGTAAATGGGATGAAATGACCCGCTGGGGACGTTATGAAAATGGAGGACTATGCGGGCAAACTGCTTATCATTTTATACAAGCGCTCTACAATACAGGCATGAAAGAACAGGCAGATGAAATCTTATTTAAAATGATGGATACCTATGAACGGGAGTACACTCATTCTGGCCTGTTCCCAGGATATTTGCAAAGTGTGGATTGGCGGACCAAAGGAGGAGCTCCTACCGGCTACAATTACCTGGCAGATAATTATTACTTTCTGTTAGCTGCAATAACAGGTTATTACGGTATTAAATATCCGGAATTAAAAAGTCCTGATAACCGATAAAGAATTTCATACCGATGTAACCGGAAAAAGTATGCTTACTAATTTGAATTAGTACGGCGACTAATCAGCGGTTGACAACCATCAACCGTATGGTTGATAATTATCGGCCATACGGTTCACAATCATCAGCCGTATGGCCGACAATTATAAGCCGCTGATTTCTTCAGTATGTACAAAGGAAAAGACCAGGACATCTATCTGAAAACTAACACATTAACTTAGAACGGCAATATATAGATAATTTTCCGAAATGTAATAGGAAATAAAATCAATTTACGGATGAAAGTTTGTAATAGTTAAATAAACATTTATCAGATGAATCTAAAAACAAAAATAAACGCCCAAATAACCTGAGTTCTAGAAGAACTACTATATTTATTTAAATGCAAATATAAGTTATTTATAA
>OHCS01000928.1_pt1 | contig 14262 bp, 9 predicted proteins | sample 1566741 | NCBI WGS metagenome assembly OHCS01 (sample SAMEA3879604, study PRJEB24766) | human gut metagenome | biome: human-associated habitat; feature: feces | place: USA | collected 1985/1987 | reverse complement strand
CGAGGCGCTGAAATCATCCAGCAGCCTGCCTTCCACAGCCTTGGCGACAGACGCTGACGTGGAGCGAGACAGCGCGTGGCGGGGCGCCAACGCTTACGTAAAGGCCATGACGGAGCATCCGGACGTAGCCACCGCCACCGCCGCTATGGAGGTCAAGAGGTTATTTGATACCTATGGCGACCCCACCAGCCTCGCCCAGACTGAGGAAAGCGGAGTGCTGCACAATCTCATCCAAGACCTCAAGGCGCTGGACGCCGAGAAAGCGCGGCTCTTGGCGCTCACCCCATGGATCAACAACCTAGAGAACAAAGAAAAAGCCTTCAAGGAGGCGGCCCAAAAAAGAACGGACGAAAAGTCGAGAGTCATCGTAGGTGTCGTGAAGCAATGCCGTTCCGAGGCAGACAACGCCTACAGGCAGCTGGTGAGCACCGTAAACGCCCTTTGCTTGATTGAGGGCGAGGAGAAATACACTACCTTCATTGATCACGTGAACGTGATGATAGACGAGCGAAAGACGATCCTACGTACCCGGTCTACTATCAACGCAAAGAAAAACAAAACGGACATGCCTGCCCAATAAATCACCCCGGCAATATGCCCCGGCGGATAAATCCCGCCGGGGTATATCCCCTATCTCCTCCCAAGAGCTTTATTTTCAGGCAAACCTCTTGCTTAATAAAGCGGAATCACTACATTTGCTGCCAGAATCACGTTCGCTACATATATCGCTTAGAATTAACGGCCATGAGAAATATCATTCTTTTTATTTTTATTATACTAACGGTCCACTTGAACATGAGTGCGCGAGGCTCCGGCGAGAAACCGTCTATAGTCGTACTGCACTCCATCAACTTCGAGGAAAGCTGGACGAAACAGACCTATCTTGATATAGAAAATAAATTCGGGAAGGAAGGGTTTACCGTAAAGGCGATTCCCTTACAGATCCCCGGTATCCGCACGATGGAAGGTTTTCAAGAGAAGAGACAAATGATCCTAGAGAGAGTACCTGTGCCACCCACCTTAGTCGTATGCATAGGAGATCCCTCTTGGCTTATCACCCGCCCGTTGTTTGACAAGGAATGGAAAGATGTTCCCTCTATCATCTGCTATGCCAGAGATAATATGTACCCGAAAGAAGAATATCTGATAGATCTGGATACCAACGCGCTCGAGACCTTAACCCCCATCACGGACGTAGTAAAAGGCTATAACGCCACTTTTATAAAATACTCAGTCTATATCAAGCAGACGATCGAGCTAATCAAAAAGCTACAACCGGGATTAACCAAGCTGGCCTTTATTTTCGACCATCGTTATATAAGTCAGCAAACGAAAGCGGATGTGGAGGCCGTGCTACGGAAAGATTTCCCGGGCATCCAATTCGAGCCGCTGTCTACGACTTCCATTTCCACCGAGAACTTATTGGACAGGTTGGCCTCTTTCGACAATAAGACCGGCGTCCTTTATTACTCATGGTACAGGACCCAGAAGGACAACGAGAATCGTTACCTAGTCGATAACGTCCAGAAAATGATTAACAGCTTCTCAGTTCCCCCCGTCTTTACCTTGCAAGACGTACAAACAAAAAACGGGAATTTCGCCGGGGGATATTATGTTTCTCCGGAGGATTACGCGCAGGTGACGGCCAACACGATCGAAATGATCCTCTCGGGAAAAGATTGCAAAGAAATCTCTACCCTGACTTCGGAAACCCCGAAGACTTACCTGAATTACCAACACCTATTGCTTCACCAAATCGATCCCGGCTTATATCCCCCAAACGCCACTTATTTCCAAGAGCCTCCCGGTTTCTTTCAGAAATACAAGGTCCATATCATAAGCCTACTCGTCATTCTGGTGTTATTGATAACGATAGGGATATTACGGGTACACCTCTTTATCCAAAAGCAAAAGGGCAAAGACAAGGAACTACGAATCGCACGCCAAGCGCAGGACTTAAACCAGAAATATCAACTCGTCTTGAAAGCCAGCAACATGATGACATGGACGTGGGACGTAAGAGCCGAGATCATAGAGTGCAATAATGTCTACCTCACCCAAAGATCCGCCCGTGACAAAGGCGTAAACGGGATATTCAAGATGTCGCCCGATGAGTTCTATAGCGGCGTGTACCCGGATGACCTAGACCGGCTCCGTGATAAGATGGAAGCACTTGCCTCCGGCGAGGGCCAACCGGTAGATGAGGAAATCCGCTACCTAGACGATACGGGGGAAAACTATATATGGATAGAAATTTACGCCATCACCGGCAAGACCGATCCCGTCGGTAAACCTATCTACCTGATCGGGGGAACTGCCCTGATCCACCAACGCAAGCTGATGGAGCAGGAATTGAGGGACAAAGCGAAGGTAGAGGAATCCAACCGGTTGAAATCCGCCTTCCTAGCGAACATGAGCCACGAGATACGTACCCCGCTGAACGCTATCGTAGGGTTCTCGAACCTGCTCGCCCAAACAAACCCCTCCGAGGAGACAAAAGAATTTTGCGAGATCATCGAGACGAACAACGAACTTCTCCTTCAACTCGTGAACGATATTCTGGATCTATCGAAGATCGAGGCCGGGCAAATGGATTTCATCTATTCCGAGTTCAACGTATCCACGCTATTCCGGAGCTTATACCAGACCTTCCAAAGCCGGGTGAAAGACGGTGTCACTCTCTATTGCGAGATACCCGAACAGGATTGTGTTATCTATTCCGAGAAGAATCGCTTGACCCAAGTGATCACCAACTTCCTCACAAACGCCTGTAAGTTCACGTTCCAAGGGTCTATCCGCATGGGATACAAGGAGAGGGAAGATGGATTATACTTTTACGTAAAAGATACCGGAAAAGGTATTGAGCGGAAGAACCTCCCGCACGTATTCGAGCGTTTCGCCAAATTCGATTCCTTTATCCAAGGAACCGGACTCGGGCTATCCATTTGCCAAACGATCCTAGAGAATCTTCACGGGAAGATCGGCGTAGAGTCGGAAGAAGGAAAAGGGAGTACTTTTTGGTTTACGATCCCATGCGCTGTATCAACACCGTAGCGTAAGCCGAGATCCCTTCCTGCCGTCCGGTGAAGCCCAGCTTCTCCGTGGTGGTGGCCTTGATAGAAATATCCTCCTCGTCCACGTTCATGACCTCGGCCAGCGTTTTCTTCATCAGAGGGATATGGGGATTCAATTTAGGGCGTTCGGCGGCTACGGTGGCATCGATATTACCCAACTCATAGCCCGCGTCTCTCAAAAGCTTCATGGTGTCACGAAGCAATATCTTGCTATCAATGTTCTTATATTCACCTGCCGTATCCGGGAAATGATAACCGATATCCCGCATATTGGCCGCTCCCAGTAAAGCGTCACAGACCGCATGGATCAGCACGTCCGCATCGCTATGTCCCAATAGGCCCAACGTATGCTCGATCTTAATCCCGCCCAGCCATAATTCCCGGTCCGGCACCAAGGCGTGGACGTCATAACCAAAACCTACACGTATCTTCATACCCATTTATCTGAAAAGGTTCTTGATTCCATCCATATCGAACGACAAGGAGAAGCGCAATGTCTGGTCCAACGGGTTACTCTGTACCGTACTGATCAGATAAGCGGCATCCAACTGGAAAACACTCATGCGGAAACCGGCACCGACCGAGAAATACTGACGGTTTCCCTGATATTTATTCTCATAGTAATAACCGCCACGAACAAAGAACTGCTGATTGTAATTATACTCCAGACCGATAGAGGCCATAATCTCCTCCAGCTCGCCCTTGAAGCCATTCGGCGAGTCACCGAATGATTTGAAGATACCGGTGATGGGCGACATGTTGTTGTAATCCTCTTTCCTCTTATTGAAATCGGCCTCATCCTCCCCGCTATCCTGCCGAGGCTCGACAGGAACCAAGTACTTACTCAAATCCACGTAGATACCGATCTGGTTATAATCATCGATCGGGTAGAGCAAGCCGGTACCTACCTTCAGCGTCGTAGGCAAGAACTGGTTCGTATTTCCACCATCGTAAGAGACCTTCGTACCGATATTGGAGACATTAAAACCAAAGCTCCACAGGCACTCGCTATTCCCTAAGATCACGTATTTCTCCAGATAACCGGCGATATCGGCGGCAAAAGCGTTATCCGGAACCATATCCGCATCCGACGAGGCACCCATGTCCGAACGAATATAGCGCAAGGCGACCGCCATAGAGAACACATCCGATAATTTACGGCTATAACTTACATCAAAAGCCATCTCATAAGGATTCAATATGAGCTGATTACCCATTCCTCCATCCCGGCTTTCCTGTACTTCTCCTAAAGAGAAATAACGCAAAGAAGCTCCGATCGCCTGCATATCGCTATCGCCTAATTTATAATAACCGGCCAGATACGCTAAAGCCACATCATTCACCAATTTACGTAACCAAGGCGTATAGGACAAGGCGACTCCGGCCTTACTATAGCTAAAAGCATACTTAGCCGGGTTCCAGTATTGGGAATTCACATCCGGCGTAGTAGCCACACCGTTATCACCCATAGCACCTCCGCGAGCGTCGGGCGCGATAGACAAAGACGGTATCGCCGTATTAATCGGGGCGAATTTATGTTTAACATCGTCTGCGCCTCCTTGGGCATATAAAGCCGTAAATGCCGTCAAAAAGCTGAAAACCGCTAGTAACAGACTGAATCTTGAAACTCTTACCATATATTCTATTCTAAAAATACATTTACATTTATCATTCCTAGAGGGTAATAAACATACCCCCATGCTTATTATAAACTAATTACCCGATACTTTATTGTGCGAGAATGATTAATTTATTCGCTTTCGTCGCCTCTTTCGAGTTATTCGTACTAATCGCCGCCCGATACAGATAAACTCCCGGGCGCAACCGCCTGCCACCGTTATCCGTCAAGTTCCAAGTTACGATATAAGCCTTAAACAACTCGGAGGAACCGCTCTTCTCGGTACTCCATAGGAACTTACCGGTCATATCATAAACCATAACCGTCACCTTTAAGTTCGACTCCGGACGATTGTGATGCAGAAAGAATTCCACTTGATCCCGTGCCGGATTCGGGGTGGCATACAGCTCGATCAGATTAGGTTTCAACCCTTCCGCCACCTCAAAAGTAAAGGTATAGGTCGTGGAGTTATTTAAGATATCCCACACCTTAAACTCGGCCGTATGCATTCCCGGCTCCAGCTCGGGGATGGAGAACTGGACAAGTCCTTCGTTCTCACTATCTGGTAGCAACGCATAATAACTATTTAAGTTATAGCTCATAGAGGGCATACTATCAATCGTCAACATCATATCATGCCCTACGCTACTGCCGGTTATATTCACGCCGCTCTTATCCCACAGTTTCGCTACAAAATAAGGAGTCGTGTTTACCTTATCGCCCGAAACAAAACTGGAATCATTCAAATAGATCTGCCGGATTTCGGGACCGATCGTATCAGTCTCCGCCGTATCCGAAGTCCCCCCCACGATAAAATCGAAGAAAGAACCCTGCGCCTCTTTTGTCTCGGAAGATGCATATAGGTTTAATTTACCTTTCTTATTGGAATAAGAGATATCCTTCGGGACCATAAAAGTAAAGCTGAACTTTCCATTTCGAACCGAGTCTCTACCTATATAAATCGTATTCGGATAATCGAGATAAGTGAATTTCTCAGAGCTATTCCCTAAAGTCGTAATGGAACTTTGGCTATCAAATATGGTCGAGCTTAATACGCCCGTGAAATCCGCGGCAAAAGAATCTGACGGATTCAAGATTTCACCCTCTACCGTAATCCGGGATAACGCCTTAAACTCAAAAGGCTCATCAGAAACAGCTTCTCCATTCACAGCCGTCACCCGAGCCTTATACTCTGGATACGCAAACTTTAACGCCGGGTCTCCGATTAAGATAAAGTTCAATTTATTTGAGTCATTGAGTTGACGTTTCGTATACATCATCGCCTCTCCAAGCGTATAACGGCTATTCGCGTCTTCTTGGAACAGGTTATCGATGAGCGCCTTATTTAAGTTCGCATTATTACCGGAGAACACGACACGGGTCGTCGTAAACAAAGCGATACCCCCACTGGTAGGATTCAAGAAAACAGATTCACCCGCAGAAGTTGTCACATCGTCAAAACGGGTAAAGTCGCAAGTAGCCGTCACCCACACCGGCAGATGCTTATAACTGGAATTATTGATATCGGTTTGTGTCCATACGCTTTCGTCCGCCCAATGGGTCGTACTGCCATGCCCCGTATAATTAATCAACAACTGACCACTTTTTAATAGTTTCTCAATCTCATTATGCACATCCGGATAAGTCCCGAGGCTGCTACGCTTATAAGCATCGAAATACACTTTATTAACTAGAAAACCGGGTTGCATCTCTTCAATGGCCTCAGCAAGCTGATCTGCCTGCTTCATATGATTCGTTGTGAAGCTATCCTCATTATTTCCATCATCCGCCACGAATGTCACGTTATTCTTCCAACTACCCGAATCCTTGTTCTCCATATAAGAAATCGTTTTATCCACCATCTGAGTCGCCTCCGTTACTGTACGGATTGGAAAGCGCCCGACACCCAGACACATCTTATCTCGGCTAAAATTACTGCCGGAATTATCCTCTAAAAACGCAAAATAATCATCTGTCGCATAAGAGTAGACATTCAATGACTCTTGAGACTGGAAAGTCAGGAGCATATTACTCCGCGAAACACCTTGAACCTCACCGCTTATCCCCCGATTATCATAGATCCCGTCTCCGAAAAGCAATAAATATTTTGGAGGATTACCCAAAGAAGAACTACGATCGTAAAACATCTTCATCAAACGACGATATGCCGTCGCATCTGGAGTTCCACTAGAGAACTCATTATAAATCGCCTCTGGAGTTACGACTTCAACAGTCAAGCCATCTTTCTCACGGTGCGCAACCGCCAAACGCTCCGCCTGCTGAACCAAAGACGGGGCCGATATAATAATCATATCCCTCTGTTCCAAACCATGCAGATTCGAGGAAGCGACTTCTCCCACGACTTCCGGAGAAGGAAATGTTTGATTGGTTTGAACCAACACAAACTCCCTCAATCTACCCGCTGGTATTGTAAATGAAAGTTCAGAACCATTCAGATCGGCTTCCACTCTCTTCACATTCAACGCATCGGTCACATCAAACACCAAGGTATTCGAATTCGCCTCGCTAATAACAAAGCGAGACGCATTTCCTACAGAAGTCAAGCTTCTGAAAAAAGTACAAGCCCCATAAGGGCGCAACGTACGGACAAATTGCATACGGATATAGTCCAAACGTACATTCGTATGTCCACTTGAACTATAGGAAACCACTACGTTATTTTTCTCACTTTTTGATCCCTTCCATAACGCGGTGGTTGTCCCGGGAATCGCCTTTGTATACGATCTGACATTCGAGCTTACTGTTTGGATAGAAGGTATGGTTATATCCAACAATTCGGAGTCATTGATACTTAAAGAAGCCGTACCGGAGCCAGAGTTAATTCTTGAGATAAAACGCATGGTCACCTTACCGTCCGCATCCGTAATCCCGGGAATAGAAGAAAAGGTAGAAATTGTACGAGGGCGTGCCCCACTAAAGTCCTCTCCAAAAAACTCCCGGCCGGATTGGTTTACGGAGACTAACTCTTGCTCATGCAATAGATAATCATCATAAGTCGTAATCCGAGTGGAAGCGCCACTCGCTTGAGCCACGGAAGTCATATCATTCGTGGGTGTGGCATCGGTCACAAAATAATAACCATACAAAGAATAAGGATTATTCGTATGCACGAATGTCTGGCTCGACGAGTCATACTCCCATTTAACCGGCCCTTTCCCGTAGAATAACAGGTAATCACTCCCACGCCAAACCGGTGTAGAAGGGACATCATCGATATATTCCTTACTGAAATCCTCATCCAAGGGCCATCCTCCATAGCCATGGACAGAGACTTTCGATGGGTCCGAGAAACCCATATTCTTCAAATCCGCATAGGATAATTTGTAGATTCCGGTCTTATCCACCCGGATCTTCACCCATTTCCCCTCCGATAACAGGGATTTAGAAGCATAACGGCTACCATCCGCCCATGTATATGAGCAAAGTAATAAACCTATAATGAATATATATATTAATCTTCTCATCTCACATAAAAATCCAGAAGCTTCCGCTCGCCAAGATATCCCTCCAGATGATCGTCGATCTTCACGGGACCTACGCCAGCAGGTGTTCCGGTATAAATCAAATCGCCTATTTTCAGCGTAAAGAAGCGACTTACGTACGCAATAATCTTATCTACCGAAAACAGCATATTCGAGGTATTGCCTTCCTGTACCTTCGAGCCATTAATATCCAGATGGAACGGAAGCCGGTTTACATCCCCCGCTTGCTCCAGCGGAATAAAGGTCCCGATCACAGCCGAATTATCAAACGCCTTACTAATCTCCCACGGTAATCCTTGCGCACGCAATTTATTTTGCAAATCCCGTGCCGTGAAATCAATACCGACCGTAACCTCATTGTAATAACGATGAGCGAAACGCTCGGCTATATTTTTCCCCAAACGGTCTATCCGTACCACGATCTCCGTCTCATAATGAACTTCCGATGAAAAATCCGGAATAAAAAACGGTTTCCCATCTTTCAACAAAGAGGAGTCCGACTTCATAAAAATAGTAGGCTCTGATAATTCTAACGAATGATGCAGCTCTTTATTGTGAGCGGCATAGTTCATTCCAACGGCGATAATCTTCATATTTTAGTGATTCATTGAGTTCAATCGATTAAACATAACAGCTAAATGCGCATACATAGAAGTATTCTGGACTACGATATGTTCCGGCACCCGTATACGGAAGGGGGTAAAATTCCAAAGAGCCTTGATTCCTCCCTCGATAATCCGGTCTGTCACCTCCTGCGCTTTCTCCACCGGCACGGTGATCACCCCGATCGTCGCGCCATATTCTTTCTGCTTGGCAGGAAAATCATCCATATGAAAAACGGGAATGCCATTAATCATGCTCCCGTCCAAATCCTCACGAACATCAAAGCCCGCCACGATCTCCAATCCATATTGACTCAGTCCGGTGTCATGCAACAAAGAAGCGCCCAGACTCCCTACCCCAAACAGAAATGCCTTATGCTGGGATGTAAAACCGAGGAAATCCTCCAGTACGTCAACCAATGCGTTAATATCGTATCCCACTCTCGTCTTCCCGGAGATATTCACAAAAGAGAGATCTTTAGCGACCTGACTAGGATCTACATTTATCTCCTTAGCGATCTGGGTGGATGAGATAAACGTTTCCCCTTTTCCTTTCATCAACTTTACAAACGCAAGATACCACGGCAACCTCCTTAACGTAGGTTCCGGCACTTTCCATGCCTGTTTTATATCATCGCTGGCCATTGTCTAATTTTCCTATTCATGTATAACATTCGTGCAAGCTTGCAAAAGTACAAAATTAAAAAGATTCACCAAAAAAGCCCCGATCGAGAAACTGTATTTAACTACCACCTTAACAGTGGTCTCACATTCAACAATCACGGCTTCGATACCGGCAAGTATGACGATCCTAGCGTTGTCGGTAATAAAAACTGTCTCTACGATCCTTTTTCCCGTATAAACCTGGGAGGCATTCGAATCTTTTGTATTTTTACGCAAAAGTTTCGAGATATCCAAAACCATAGCACAGATTTAGGTATCATCCACTTTTAACTAAAGTGTTCACACAAAAACTTCAATTATGACAAAGAAAGAAGCTATCAAGATTTTCGAAGAGAAAAAAGTACGTACAGTCTGGGACGATGAAACAGAGGAATGGTTTTTCTCTATAGTAGACGTTGTAAGTATCCTCACCGAAAGTGTGGATGGAAGGAAATATTGGAATAAACTCAAACAAAGGCTAAAAGCTGAAGGTAGTGAGTTGGTGACAAATTGTCACCAACTGAAATTACCTTCTACCGACGGGAAATACTACAAAACCGACGTAGCTACGACAGAACAGCTGTTCCGGCTTATCCAATCCATCCCGTCTCCTAAAGCAGAACCTTTCAAGTTATGGATGGCCCAAGTGGCAAAAGAGCGATTGGATGAAATGCAAGACCCCGAGTTAACGATAGATCGAGCCATGAGGGAATATAAAGCGTTGGGGTACTCGGATAATTGGATTAATCAACGCCTTAAAAGCATCGAGATACGCAAGGACCTAACCGATGAATGGAAACGGCACGGACTACAAGAGGGTATTCAGTTCGCTACCCTTACAGATATCATCTATCAAACGTGGGCCGGTAAAACTTCCAAAGAATATAAACAATTCAAAGGTCTGAAAAAAGAGAGCTTACGAGACAATATGACCAATACGGAACTTGCTCTTAATATGCTTGCCGAAGCAGCTACCACTGAATTGTCCAAAGAAAAGAATCCGCAACATCTCGAAGAACACGAAGTTATCGCCAAACAAGGAGGAAAAGCAGCAGAGGCCGCCCGCAAACAACTTGAAAGCGATTTAGGCCACTCGGTAATCTCTCCCCTCAACGCTAGAACCGGATTGAGACTTAAAGATAAAAACGACAAAGAATAGGCAAAAAGCCCCGATCGAGAAACCGACCGGGGCTTATTCTTTTTCCGCTTTCTTGCCTCACGGAAATACTGACGGAGAGCTTTAATTTTTTACTTTAGTATTAATATCCCCGCATGTTCAACCTCTCGGTTTACTTGAAGACGAATCTCCGCACGGGAATTTTAGAATTATATATCTTTATTATTTAACTACCACCTTAACAGCTTCCTCACCATCAACAGCTACGGCTACGATACCAGCAGGTACGGCGATTGTAGCGTTATCAGATGTAAGAATAGTCTCAGCAACTACCTTACCTAAGATATTGGTGATTACTACAGACTTACCAGCTGCGCCTTGGATAGTCACGGCACCGTTAGTAGCTACTACAGATACGCCTTCTACGGATACCTCATCATTAGAAGTTACCATATCATCCTTTTCTGTCGGGCGAACAGCATTGAAGATCAAAGCACCGTCAGAACCAGTCTTAGCCGCATCAAATTTAGAATCACCACGAGTCAATACCAAGCAACCATTCTGCATCTTCAACCATGCGGCATATTCAGGAGCGATTGAGCCAGACTGAGCCTCTTGGAAGCCCTTTGTTGCTTTTCCGTCAGTAGAAACACCTGCTACTGTTGCATTTGTAGACTTATAGCCTGTTTTCTCATAGATGTTAGATTCGAACAAGAACTCATTGTTCACACCTTCACCTTCGCCTCCTTCAATATAAGCCTTGGCAGCCTCTAACGGATTTACATAACGGAATGACCAAGTTACGTTCTTGTGATTATCACCAGTTAAGTCAACAATGAAGCGCTCGCACTTCGTTGCCTTATAGTTAGCGAAGATCTCAGCGGTATCAATCTTAGCTGGTTCAACTTTCTCGAAACCATTCGTTAATACGACTAAAGAATCGCCAACCTTAATAGCTCTCACGAATCCTACGCGAGTGTAACCACCCTTGATATCCATGTATGGAGCTTCCATGTCATTAACCATAGCGGAGTCACCGAAACTTACCAAATACTTACCATACGTGAAGCCTAAGGTCTTGTGAGTAGCATGAACACATTCGTATGGATCCGTTGTCGGAGTTCCGTCCGGCTTGATGTGAGGACCAGCCTCAGTACAAGGATGAGTCACGATGTTCAAATCTTGATCTTGACGATCAACAGAGATCAAGTATTGTGGTTTGATATAACCTTTACCACGATTTACCCAAGCCGTATCAATATTGAACACCAACTTACCTTTTGCTTTATCCCGGTTCCAGATACCTGCGTAATCAACATCCTTGTTCAACAAGTTTCCATTATGCTCATCCATCAAATATTCACCACGGATAGTTTCCTTGAACATCAAGCTATCTGCTGAATTATCAACGTTCTCACCAAGAAGTGCATTGTTGAATTGACGATACAACGGAGTCTCATCCGGAGCGATGTAGAATGCAGAAGTTCTAGTCTCGTTCAACATTTGAGCTTTCAATGTAGCAGCACCATCATAGTCAGATACACCAGCCTTTGTTGAAGTAAGCTTCATCACATATTTACCACCTTCTTTCGTTACTGCAATAACAGCATGATAGCACTTACCATCGATTTGGTTATTTTCCTTGAAGTAGTAACCTGATGTCAAATTTGTATTATTATCTGTATCATACTGACTTACGTTGAATTTCTCTTCCTTATTTACAGACCAGATATTCTTTTTAGCATTGTCATTACTTGCTACATAAACCGTTCTGTAAAGGTTCTTCAATCCACTGATACGTTTAGCAACCGCAGCGGTAACAGGGAAACCATATTGAGCCTTAACAGCAGCTGCGTCATTTACCAAAGTATCCAAATTGAAAGCAGTCTTACCTTCTAATACAGTCAACGTAGAGTCTTTAGAAGACTTAGCGATGTATTTGTCTGTAGCATACGGATGCCAGTAGTTGAATGTATACTTGTTGATCATCAACTCTTCTTTATCCAAGTTCTTGTAACCTAACAATGAATCTGTTACAGAAGCTGCAGGAACAAGTTCGAAGAACAATGAATCTGTAGAATTGATAGTAACACCATTTGCAGAATTTACATCAGCTGTCAAGTACCAATAAGTAGCACCAGCCTTCTTATTCAAATTCAAAGTATAATCAGCAAGAACACCATCAGAGAACTCACGGTTATAAACCTCTAAAGTAGAGATATTATTCTTATCTGTTACGTTCTTCTTCAAGATTACCCATTGATAAGCCGGCATATGAGCTACGTTCTGCTCATCAGCATTAACGGTTGTCCACTCGATCGTACCATTTCTGTAGATCGGAGAAGCCAAATACTTACCAGCCTTATTTGTGATGTAATATACACCATCCTTCAAAGAAGTCTTAGTAGACTCTACAGCTGTACAATCCTTGTAACCCAAAGAGATATGAGTATTTTGGTCTTTGCTGTCAACAGTCAAGATACGAGTCTCGTTCTTGATCAAATCCTGCAAAGAAACACGCCAGTTAGCACCAGTATTTGCAGCAGCATCTTCCCAATACTTAACGTTATCTTCTTTCCATGTAATCTGTTTTACATAGATATACAAGCTATCATAAGCAGGAGAATAAAGGAAAGCGAACTTGTGTTGATCTTTAATAGCACTATTCTCTACTGCATCTAGAGCTGTACCAGTCTCACCCTTTTTCGTCCAGTTATAAGCTAAGAACTTGTAACCAGTCTCATTTGTATAAGCTGTATCAACTTTCAAATAAGCTTCTTTCTTCAAGTCAGAAACAAACAAATAACGGCTATCAGCATCGCCAGCACCTTCAGCTACAAACTTATTAGCGTTAAACGGATTCGTTAAAGTAGTACCTAGGATATCTTTATCGAAACCTAACTTAACACCAGCATCAGCTTTTTGGTTACCAAAGATAGTGTTCAACTCGTTAGCGCTCAAATAAACCTGTCCAGGAGCTTGCAATGTAAATGTTGCAAAAGTATTATTTTGAACATCCTTAGCAGCCCATTTCTGAACTTTCACGCCATTGGTAGTAGTGAAACCAACAACAGAGTCAGTTGTAAAGTAAGAGAACAAAGGTCTCTTATCTTCCAATTTCGTAATAGTTCTAGAGAAAGCCCAACCTGCGATTTCTCCACCTGTAGTCGGAGTCAAATCCACTTGGCTTTCAGATTTCAGAATTTCAGCCATCGTGATATCCAACATACGACCTGTACCCTTGTTCATGAAGTCAAACTTAGGAGCTTGACCCTGATTCTCGGAAGAAACAGTAACACACCAAAGCGTGTTTGCTAAGCCAGTGGAAGTAGAGGAAGACGCAACCAATGATAAAACACCATCTTCGTCCATAGACAAGACCTTACCGGACGCATCATCTTTCAATTGGAAAAGACCAGAGTTAGCACCCTCAGCTAATTTCCCAATTGAATAAGCACCGTTTGCCGTAGGCAAAACGTTTTGTGCCGGTGTTGTCTGCGCATTTGCTGACATCGCACTTAAAAGCGCAACACCAGCCAAAAGAGTAGAAAACTTTTTGTTCATAATTAAATAATTTAATATTAATACTAAAGTGTAATAAGCTCTTTAACAACGATCGCTCTCTTAAAAATCAATACAAACGGCGATCGACTTTATTCATCATTTGCAAAGGTACGCGTTTCTT
>OHCS01000922.1_pt1 | contig 14310 bp, 16 predicted proteins | sample 1566741 | NCBI WGS metagenome assembly OHCS01 (sample SAMEA3879604, study PRJEB24766) | human gut metagenome | biome: human-associated habitat; feature: feces | place: USA | collected 1985/1987 | reverse complement strand
AAAGATGCCGGAAGAAACGGAATTGTATGATCTTGCAGAATTGTTCAAGGTATTCGGTGATTCGACCAGAATGCGTATCCTGTTCGTGTTGTTCGAAGCAGAGGTGTGTGTCTGCGATCTGGCAGAGGCACTGAATATGACACAGTCTGCAATCTCACATCAGCTCAGGATCCTGAAACAGAACAAACTGGTTAAGAGCAGAAGAGAAGGAAAATCCGTGTTCTATTCACTGGCAGACGATCATGTGCGTACGATCGTAGACCAGGGAAGAGAGCATATTGAAGAAGATCTGTAGCATAAGAAGCTTATGTGAAAGAATACAAAGAATTAAAATTAAAAAAGAAAATATATATCCAATTGCAATAGCAACACTATGCTTATCATTTGCAGATTCATCTAAATATCTGCCACATTTAGGACATCTTATGGCTCCTTTAGGGATAGTTGAGCCACAATGTTTGCAATATTCATTATTTAACTTTATGTGGTCAATAGGAAATTTAGCTCCACATTTCTGGCAAAATTTTGTATTATTTTTTACTTCACTACCACATTTAGGACAATACTTCATAGTTCACTCATTTAATTTTATTTCCGCATTCCGGACAGAATTTAGAATCCTTACTTACTTTAGCTCCGCAATTGGAACAGCTTTTTTCAGGGTTATTATCTTCTTTAGATTTCTCTTTAGATTCTTCTTTAGCTTCTTCCTTAGAATTATCTTCTTTAGATTTATCTTTAGATTCTTCTTTTGAAGATTTGTCTTCTTCTTTAGAGTCATCTTCTAATTTATGACCGCATTCAGGACAAAATACACCATCTTCATCTAATTTTGCACCACATTCCGGACAATGTATAAAATTAAACTTATGACCGCATTCCGGACAGAATATATTATCAGCATTGACTTCAACACCGCACTCTTGGCAGGTAACAGTGGGTATTTTTCCTAAATTCAAGTTAACTGACCCCAAAGGATTAATACCTAAATAATTATCACGGATATAGTTAACAATAACAGCTACAATAATACAAATTCCTGTAAACTGATAAATTAGCAATGAAGAATTCATAGCTACTTTCAATGCACTAGTAAATATTAAATGTATACTTACATATGAACCAAAGAATGCAAAAACAGCATTGGTTATGATTAAATCCAAGTTATTTTCAAAAATATCCAATTTTATAAATAGAAATCCATAAATTGCTCCTAAAATTATAAAACCCACATACATTTCAATTCCATTTACTGAATACATTACAGAATATAAAATGCCAGTTATAATAAATCCTATAATTAATGCTATAACTCCATTTTTAACAATATTTCCGATATATTCATCTTGATTCAATAAAACACCTCATTTTTTTATACTTATTTATAATTTTTAATTAAACTAGTATTTAAAATATGTATAAAACAGAAATACTTTTCAAACACTCTTAGGAAAGCTATTTTTAAATGTTAATAAAAAATATAAATTATGGATTTTTGTAGTGAATGCGGATCAATGATATTAAATGGAAATAAATGCCCAATGTGCGGATGTAGGAAAATTGCCGAAAATAATGAAGTTAAAAAAGCAGTACCACCAAAAAACAAAGCAAAAACAAATAAAAAGCCCATTATTGAAACATTCACCCAAGATATTAAATTAGAATCTAAAAAAATACCTGACAAAAATGGAAAATACTTAAAAAAAGACTATAGCAGCATAAATGATTTAGATGATAAAACTAAAGAAGAACTGCTGGCTAATGAAGATTTTTTTAAGACAGTAAACAGCAAACCTTTAGATATGCAACAGAAAATAGCCTGTGTTTTAGATTCCAAAAATGTTCAAATCATTGCAGGAGCAGGAACCGGAAAAACATTTACTTTAATTGCTAAAATAAAATATTTAATAGCTAAAAAGCATGTTAAAGCAGAAGATATTTTATGTCTGTCATTTTCAAATACTTCTGTCAGGGATTTAAAAGAAAAACTTCCTGAAAATGTTGAAGTAAGGACATTTCACAGTTTAGGAAGATCAATCATTAAACAGCATCATAAAGTGTCAGTTATTGAAAATAATGAAATATTAGCTATAATAAATGATTATATTGATAATTCAAGCACAGATACCTTAAAAGACATACTTAAATTTTGCGATTCCTATTTTTTAGGTATTGACAGTTATATTGTTAGAAGAAACAACAGAAAAGAGTTGCTGAATGAAGTGAAAGAAGCATTTACAAAAGTGACATTTAAATCCTTGCTTGCAGATTTTATAAATTTATTTAAGGGCAACAATTTTACAAAGAATCATTTCAGCTATTTCAAAAGCAATAATGATGATAAGAACCATGACATCTTCCTAAAAATCGCTGAAGAATTCTACATTTACTATCAGGAATATCTGGATATGCACAGACAGATTGATTTTAATGACATGATAAATGAATCTAGTAAACTAATTAAAAAATACGGATTGAAAAAACATTACAGATACATACTGGTTGATGAATATCAGGACACTACATATACCAATTATAATCTGATTAAAAACCTTCAGGACAAAACAGATGCACACCTGACAGTTGTAGGAGATGACTGGCAATCAATATATGCTTTTAGAGGTACAAATATTGAATTTTTCTCACATTTTGAAGAGTATTTTGAAAATCCCCAAAGAATATTCATTGAAAAAACATACAGGAACCCTCAGGAGCTAATTGACATAGCCGGCAGCTTCATTATGAAAAACCCTAAACAAATTAAGAAATCTCTTAAGTCTCCTAAAAATCTGAAAAAACCAGTTAAAATAATTTATCCTCAAAAAAATCCTATAGAAAAAAGAGAAATGATTTATAATCTTATAAAAAATCTGTCTGAAAAATCCGAAGATGTATTAATTTTAGGCAGAACAAACAACAACATCAACCAGTTTATAAAACACAGGAATTTAGTTAAAAAAGGCAATCTGAAAAAAGATAAATTCTTACGAATTTTAGACAAAACAGACAAATCAATGAATAATGTTTACTACAGAACCCTGCATTCAGCTAAAGGTCTGGAAGCAGATAATGTAATTATAATCAATATGATTGATGATTATTTAGGTTTTCCATCAAAATTAAAAACACACAGTGTTTTAAGTTATGTAAACACTAAAAATTATGATTATAAATATTCAGAAGAACGAAGACTATTCTATGTTGGCCTTACACGTTCCAAAAATAATGTTTATTTGATAAGTGATAAAAATAACCCTTCGGAATTCATTGAAGAGCTTATAGATGATAATCCTGAAAATTTAGAAATAATTGAGTATAAGTGATTCTGTTTTAAAAACAACAAAAGGAATTGAAAAGCCACACAATAAACCTGTAATAAATCTTAAAGTATTATTGCTTGTTCTTAAACCATAATATTGTGTAGTTCCGTCAACAATTAAAGGAACAAATCCTAAAACAAAAATTAAATTAGGTTGGGTTAAAATAGCTAAAACAAACCCAATAACTGCACCTATAACAATTCCGGTACATCTGCTGCAAACTGGAAACTGCCTTTCCTTATAGAAAAATGATCTTTCAGGTTTCTGATGGCACAGATATTTGCAGATATTCATCATACACTCATAAATCAAAATATCAATCCTATAATGTATAATATAAATACAATAACTACAATTAAACCACAGCAGCCCCAACAGTCACTGTCACTTGAGCTGGTACTGCTTGTTTGTGAAGCTGATGAAGAAGTGTAAGTTGATGAAGAATTCGGATTAGATCCGCAATATGGGCAAATTCTTAAATTGCTGTCTATCAGATTGTTACAGCTGCGACACTTTACTTTTGAAGTTGTATCTGAAACTAAAGTAGCTTTTTTAACTTCCTGATCTGCTAATTTAAAACCACATTTTCTGCAAAATTTCTCATTATCTGATAATACTTCAGCTCCACAATTAGGACAATTCATTTTAAAGACCTCGTTGTATTTAAGTTATGTTTATCTTAGGTAATAAACTTTAAGGATTACAAACCTGACATGGAATCCTTCCATCAGATATAGCTGCATCTCTGGAATTATAAGTAATTTTATTTTTCGGACTTATCTTTTGAGCCCACTCACAGTCAGGCAAATGAAACTTATCAGACTTTTGAGAACAGACATAAGTAACATTTGAACTAGCAGGAGCAGGATTTACATCTTCAGCAACATCCTTAGTCTCAGTAGTATTATTTACAACAGGTGCTGATTCATCTCCGCTGCCACCTAAAAGCAGACCGGCACCTAATGCAACAATAGCTACAATAGCTATTATAGCAACAATTAAAATAGGATTAAATCCACCTTTATTATCACTAGCTATTTTAGGGCTTTTAGGAGTATCTTCATTACTTTTTAAGGGAGTTCTGCATTTAGGACAGAACTTTGCCTTATCTGAAACTTCACTATTACATTCACGACATTGAACCATTAGCTAACCTCACCTAAATTTTACAAAAACAGGTAAAAATTATTAATTAATGATTAATTTATACAAAGATGATAATAAAGTTGTTTAATTGATTTTAGGAAAAAACAACTATGGAATGAATAACCCGCAGTGAGGGCAAATCATATCCTCTTCATCTATATGGTGTCCGCAGAAAGGACAGTGTTTGTGTTCTTTTTCATCATGATCTTCAGACATTTAAATACACCTACAATATCAAATATGTTTTTTTAGCTATTAAGAATTTTTTAATTGACTATTTTAACATTTCATCCAAATTTACCTTTTAAAACATTATTTCTCAATTTTAATGCAATAATATTATTCGGATTTAACTCTAAAGCTTTATTAACACATTTTATACCTTCATCATATTTATGAGCCCTCAATAAAATCATAGCTTTTGTTGCATAAATGGAATCATCATCAGGATTAATCTTCAAACCTTCATCAATAACAGCTAATGCTTCTTCAAAGTTATCTGAAATCATTAAAATCTTTGTTTTAAGTGAATAAACATTTGAATCAAAAACATTAACTGAAGTGATTTTTAAATAATCATCACATGCCATTAAAGCTTTTTTATAGTTTTTAAGTGCGAAATAAGATTCTGCCTTAAAATATAATGCATTTTTATCTTTAGGATTCAATTCCAGTGCTTTATTAAATGAGTTTATTGCTTCTATAAACTGACCATATCTGTTAATTAATAAAAAACCTCTTTTTGTCCATGTTTTGGACTGTTTCGGATTAATCTGCAAAGACAAATCAAAGCAGTACAGAGCTCCCCTGTTTTTATTCAGCCTTCTGAAAATCTCCCCTTTAGTTGCCCATGCCTCATAATTTGATGAATCAATCTCCAATGAGCTGGAAATACATAACAAGGCTTCATCCAATCTGTTTAAATCCATTAAAGCCAGTGCTTTAAGACCTAAAACAATGCTGTTTTTTGAATCAGCTTCCAGCTCTTTATTAAAACATTCAAGTGCATTATCATATTCCTTCTGATTGACAAATATAATTCCTTTTTTAATATATTCAGTGCTCAATCCAAACACCTCACATATTTCAGTTAATTAAAAGTTTAAATAAAGTAATTAATACATTTTTATAAAAAAGTTTCCCTGATTATAAACTATTTATTTCATTTAAAACTAATGATTTATGCTTTAATTATTGTTTTAATAAAAAACTGATGGTTATATAAATATTAAAGACTAATTAATTAGTATGAAAGAAAATAAGATATATCGTGGATACCACCATGAAGATTTAACACTGAAATTTCTAAAGGAGAATACCGCAAAGTATATTGCAAAAATTACAAATGCCGAGGTTTCTGATGAAATAAATGTTGAACTAATAAACCTAAAACCGAAAGTTCTTAGAATAGATTATGGCATAAAAGAAAAGGACAAAATAATTATTTACGAGTTTTTATCAACCAAAACCAATATTGCAAACATCCTGAGAAGAATATTCTTATATGTAGCTAGAATTGGATATGATTACCAATTAAAGGTAAAGATAAATCTTGTAATAACTCCTGAAATTGATAAAAACAATATATTTCTGGAATACTCACCTGGACAGTTTTTCAGACCTGAAGTAATATCCTTTAAAGACTATGACGGAGACAAATTATTAAGTAATATAACATATAAAATTAAAAATAACATAAAACTAACCTACAATGAGTTTCTTACATTAGGAATATTGCCGTTAATGCAAACTGAACACGAACCTGGAGTGCAAGTTGTAAAAACTCTGGAAATTGCTAGAAAAATAACTGATATTGATGATGAATTAAAAGATTCAGTACTTGGTATGCTAATAGTACTTGCAGATAAATTCATTGACAATCAGGATTTGAAAAATAAAGTAATTGATGTGATAAAAATGGAAATAACAATACTGCATGACTATGTAACATCACATGAACAGAAATGGTTAGAAGAAGGAAAACTAGAAGGAAAACTAGAAGGAAAAGAAGAAGGAAAACTAGAAATAGCAAAAAACATGCAAAAAGAAAACTATCCAATTAAAGAAATTGCAAAAATAACAAAACTAGACTACAAAACAATAGAAAAACTAAAATAGAGGAAAAACAAAACCTCTATTTTAATAAACTTACAACACTTTTTAACCCCGTCCCTCATGTCTCCAGTCATGAAATTTTAAATGAACATCTTTCGGATAATAACAAAACAATACTTTTTTATTTACTGCTATATCAGCTGACTTTTCAGATTTTTCTTTTTAATATTGTATTTATAACTATTATCCAAGTAATCTGCATAACCGCAGGAACATTCTAATATATTATTTTCATCTGGAAAGAAAATTGAACAGTATTTATGATGGAATTTTCTAATTAGACACTCTCCATAATATTAACAACAGATGATACTTAAACCTGAAAGAGATTTCTCCTCTTTTTGTCTGAAGCCGCCATTTTTGATTTTTTCTTTAATTTCATCTTCTGTGTAGAGTTTAGCTTCAACATTTTTATCAGTTATCAGATTGTTTTTAATCCAGAATTCATAATCTTCTTTGGTTATGTCTTCATTCATGATTTTTATAATCTGTTCAGGTGTTTTTCCTTTGCTTAAGAAATTTTGGAAAATTTCACAGCCTGCTTCAACATAAAATTCATGATAATCATCTGCAAAGTCTTCAAATTTCTCATTTCCTTTTTTACCTTCAAGATACCATCTGTAAACTTCATCAATTTTAACATTGGCTTTTTTAGCTGCCTGCTTTGTAGTTCTGTTTCTTGTAATCTCACCGATAACAATACTCATCTGTTTATCCAGGATTTTACTGTCAATTTCTTCCAGATTGTCTTTAAGTTCCACATCTGTTAAGTTAGAATTTTTTAAAGCGTTTTTAGTAGTTTTTCCTTTGATAATCTGGCTGATGTAACAGCTTATTTTAAAATTCAGGTAGTCATTATAAAATTTAGTGAAGCGTTCATCACCGTTTTTGCCTAAATTATATGTTTTATCCAGTTCTGCCTTTTCAATTCCAGATGTTTTCAGTGCTTTTTTCAAGTTTTTATTTTTAATTTCCTTTAAAAAGACATCCAAATGCTTTGAAAGATAAAATGATTCATATTCTTCATATACTTTCCTGTAGATTTTATCGTTCTGTGATCCCAAAACAAGGATTTTATTTAATTCACTGACTGTTATATCTGAGTTTTCAGCTATTTTATCTTTGGATTTACCGTTTTTAATTGCATCAACTATTAAATCAGCAGTGATTTTCTTGCTGTTTTCTTTGAAATCTATAAATAAACCGCTTTCATTCCATTTACACCATCTTTTAACTTCATTTAAGTCTGTGTTTATTTTTTTGCAGGCTTCCGTTTTTGTTTTGCCTTCACTTCTCAGTTTCAGATACCTGTCCATCAGTACACGTGTTACATTAATGTAAAAATTCAGACAGAATTCATCATCATCTTTTTTAAGCAGGCACTGCTTTTTGCCTTTGGCATACCATCTGTTATAGTCCTCTTCAGATATGTTGGCCCTTTTAAGAGCTTTATCAAAACTCATTGTTTTTAGAGATTTCAGAAGTTTGTCTACACGGTTTTCATAGTATTCCTTTTTATATTCAGTTTTAAAATCCTTATTCTTAAGCAGTTCTTCAAAATTGGTAATTTCAGCTATTTCAAGTGCCTCTTCTTTTGATTTGCCTTCTTTCAGCTTGTTTAAAAATATGTTCATTTTAATTTCCCTGAGATTTCTTTTGAAAATACCTGACTCCATATCAAATGAATCCGTCCAGAAGCTGATAATTTCATCATTTATCTGCAGTTCAGCTTTAATCTCATCATCTGAGTACTGTTTTCTTTTTAAAGTCAGGTATTCATCTATTAAAAGTTTATTATATGTTATGAATTCTGAGTTGTGCTCCCCTTTAATGAATCTGTCTCTGTTTTTGCTGTACCAGCTGTTTATGTGAGATTTACTTACCTGTGTTTTTTCAAGAACTTCATTAATAGGGATTTTCATAGCAATCTGGTCCAGAAAATCATTGAATAGCTGATTTTCAACAATTTTATAAAACTCCACAAAGGGGCGGATGCTTTTCTGACCGCATTTATAATATCTTGTCTCTTTGATTTGCTTTGATGTGTATTTGCCGTTTAGAAATTCAGTTAAAGTCTTTTCCATATCATAACAGTCATTGGTAAATTCAATAAGCTTTTCATATTCTGCTTCGTTTAGACTGTAGTGTCTGTTTGTTTTTTTAAGAAGGTTCTTGGTTGTAAGCTCAATAAGCAGCTGACTGGTATACATGCCGGAATGGATCTGGTTAACTTCCTCTTTAGTAAAATGATTAATGTCCAGACTGTTTTTCAGGTTGATAATTTCATTTTGATATTCAAGTTCATTGCTGCAGCTTCTGCAAAAATTAGAGTTTTTGGAATCGTTTGTTTTACCGCATATTATGCAGTGTCTGAAATTTCTGTTATCTGAGGGTTTTGGTGTGATTTCTTCTGTTTTTGAGTTCAGATTATAAATTGGTGTGTATTCAGGTTTTTCGAGGCAATAATAATTTTCATTATACAATTCAAAGTATTTCCATGCAATGTCAAAAAGACTTCTGTGGAGCTGGAAGGGTATTCTGTTGTCCTGTCTTAAGAAATCTTCAATGGACTTGTGGGTGATTGCATTTCTCATCTGATATGCTTCAAGCAACATACATTTAAACTTATAGTCAATAATTTTTAATTCATATAATTTATCAACTCTTTTAGAAAATCCAACATATGGATTATCAATTGCATTATTGTTCCTTTGGAGCATATCATTTACTACTTTTTCCAAAAAAGGAGTAACATATGACTCTGCTGTTTTTGGATTTTTTACAGCTTCCATTTCAAATTCACTAAGAAGAGTGTACATATCATTGTCAAAATCTTTTAAAAATTCAAAATTCTTCATAATTTTCACCTAGTTTGCATATCTTTTAATCAAGATAAACACAACTAAATATTATTATGTTGGAATTGATATATAAATGTTACTATAATGTATATAAAAAGTTAGTTAAAAAATGGGACGGTTAATTAGGAAATTCTCTAAAGCTTAAAAATATTACTTCCAGATACCGCTGCTGTCCAAAAGGGAATATATTTTTTCTTTAATAATATCATCATCTCTGGCATCTTTAAAATCATAAAATTCAGTATAACCTGCACCATGACCGCATGCAGGAGCTTCTGTTGTATAATATCCGTATTCCATATTCAAATCCTTGTCAAGATAGATCCCATATCCTCCAACCATGAATTTATATTTGTCATAGTAATCATCTTTTAAATCATCTATGGATTCATTCGCATCAAACATGAAATAAGGTTCATCACAATACTCATCATCATATCCGTAAAACCCGATTTCTAAAAATATTTTATCATGACTGTTTATGGCCTCCTTAATGGAATCCAAATCCCTGTTAACTGCTCTTACAGGAACATCATTACTGAATGCAACAAATTCATACAAGTCTGAATCATTTATCTTTTCGGCAAGTATTTCAAAATCAATTTCTCTTTTCATAGTATCACCTAACCAGAAATAAAAAAGCTGTAGATATATGCAATTATGAAAAAAACTGCAATCAGAATACAGCAGGTAGAAGTATTGTCCTGTTTTTTACGTTTTGTTGTTTTAGAAGAGCTGTGTGAAACCTCAGTGGCAGGATGATAATTAAAATTGGGATGACCGCAGTAAGGACAATACTTATCCTTGCTGAAATCCAGAGTTCTTCCACACCTTTCACAACAGTTTGACATAAACGCTTTTTGAATTGAATTCATTTTAAAAACTCCTTATTGCATAGCTTTACCTAAAATACACAAAATCAGAAAAACAACAAACATCAGCATGCAGCATCTGTTCCATTCCTTATCTTCCTGTTCTTTGGATTTGGAAGGTTTGACATTCCTTAACGGAGGCATGTAATTGTCATTGGGACATCCGCAAACAGGACAGTATCTGTCTCTGCCGTCATTTAAATATGCGCCGCATGCCCAGCAGCAGTTACCTTCTATTCTATCTCTCTGATCTCTGTTCATTTTATGACCTTTTCATACTTAAAATAGGATTTAAATGCTCCGGAACATCGAAATTAACATTTAAATAAGTAATATAAGTTTCACTTTTCCATCTGGTATAAACAACTTTAAATTTTGATAACTGCTCATCATATATTCTACGTCTCTTAGCACTTTTTTTCCAAACCATATCTCCCTGCTGGTCAAATAACTTCTTTAATTTCATTCTAATTTCATTCATCTGTTTGTATGACTTAATATTCTGCAAATTAAAGTTGGGATTATAAACAGCACTTGTAAAATTGTTTAATAAATAATTGATTTCCTGTTCTCTGTTGTAATAAGCAGTTCCCTGTTTTTTTAATTGTTTTTTAGGATTAATATTACCTGCTTTTCTTCGCTTTCCCATAAAAACACCGGATATCTAATTTTTAATATATATGTCATCTCTTTTTTATCTGGATAATAGCTTAGTACTCTGTTAAGAAGGTTCAGTAAGTCTTGTTAAGATTTGTATATGTGTAGAATTTTTAGCTAAAACTTTATTACCAATTTTAAGAGGCTTTTTTTGAGTTTATCTTCAGTTAGTAGTATAACTGCTTTTACTAACTTTCTTTAGACATATATTATGATGTGTTTAAAATAGTATATAATTGTTTTTATTAGGATTATAAAAGAATGGGAAATTTAGTTTCTTCAATGAATTTTTCCATATCCTTATGCAGCAAATTAGCTGCTTTTAAAACAATCTCATTAAATTCATCATACTCCTTTTTAGAACATGAATCAAATCCATGAGCTAAAATAGAATTATTCCTAAATTTAAGAATATTGCGAATTTGATTTTTATTTTCTAAGTAAAAATCACCTAAATCATCATTTAATTGTGCAAGTAACTCATAATCTGCAGTTAAACCAAACTTAATTTCATCAGAAATATTTATTTCACTTAAATAATCATCATCAACATTATTTTGACGTAAAACATCAATATCAACATTGGAACTATCAATACCATACTCTTTAGAAAGTCTAATCTGAGCAATTAATTCTAATGAACGATACAATCTAGCTACAGCATCATCAAATTTATTTTCATCTTCCCTACGTCTTGCATTATTTAAAATAGATGCCAACATATAATATTTCTTTAAATTATGTTCAGCAGGACCATTACTTGAATTTTGATTAAAAGTATTCATTATATTTAATGCTTTAATATTTAACTGAAACTGTTTTGTTAAATCTGGCCAAGCCTTTTGAAATTCCTTAATATCAAATACTTCAAGTGCTTTTTCATGATTAACACTATCAAAATAATAATATGCATCAAATAATTTAGAAAATACTTCTTTATCTTCATTAGTATCAATAATTTCATCAACAAGTACTTTTCCAGCTTCAAAACGATTATTATTAAATAAATCTTTAATTTTATTTATCATTAATTCATCATAAACCTGATAAAGATTTTGTGGAACACATTCCTCAGTACCTTTAACAACAATACCCTTTTCTCTTTTTCCAGAAACAAAAAATAATTCTTTTCTAAATATCATTGAAGCAAAAGCAGCAGCCATAGTCATTGTTTTAGTACCTGAAGTATAATCAATTAATATTCTGTAATCATCTTCTAATTCAGATATTTTAGATTTAAATTCATTAAAATATTCAGTAAACTTATCAACAGCTTCATTTTCAACAAATTCATAATCATAACATTCATCAAAATCTTCATCAAATTTGTTATTAAACACCTTTTTAAGAGCATCTACAGTAGGTTTTGAATCTTTTGAAACAAAAAAACAAATAAAATCAGGATCTTTTGAATCAATAGAACACATTAATCCATGTGCCAAACTACATCTTTTATCCCCGGTTCCTGTTCCAACTGTCATTAGCAAAGCACGTTTTTTTCTTGGCATAAAAATCACTTCTTAAAAATATATTTGTCTTATTAAAACATTAACCTTTTCTAAATTCATATTTGCTAAACTTTAATTATAATCTCTATTCCACTTTAAATGCAGTATTTTTAGATTTTTTTAAGAATTTTATGAATTATAAATTTAAATGAATTAATTTATCTTTACACAACGGATTTGGACATTGGTGTGTGAATTTGGTTAAATAAATATTTCATATAATTATATTTTAATTCTAAATCACAATTTATCTTAGAGACATCAATTTCACCAGACATAAGTTTTGGAAGTAATGTGTCTCTTAATTTGGTTAATTTATTTATTTCAGCTTTAATTTTGACTATTTTTTCAATAATTGGAAATACTGTCTCATTATATCTTTTTAAAACATCTTCTGGAGGTACAATAAGATCAATTTGCTTTAAATGAGTTGGTCCAAAGTTTAATTGAACACTACCACTACTCATTGTTAAAAGATAATGGTAAAAACCTCTAGAAGTCAAATAAGAATAAACATATGCATAATGATTAATAGAATGTAATGGTTTGAACCTTATAATACTTGTATTTAAACATAATGGTAAATGCTCCTTTCTAACAATAGCATATCTACCTAATGTTCCTGAAGAAGAAATCACTAAATCCCATTCATTAAGCATAAAATGAGCATATTTTCCATTCGCTTCTTCTTTTGAAATCATATTAGCTGTATTTAAAATTAGATCATTATTTTGAATACATCTTATATTTAAAAAATTAATTCCATCTTCTTCTACATATTGCCAATTTCTAATACCTGGACCCTCTTGAAACTTAATAAACTCATGTAATGGTTTAACATTCCAACCATTGGGAATTTTACCTAATTTCGTATCATGAAAAGTATTACCTTTAAATGGTTCAAAATCTTCAAACCAATTAATATAAATATACTTAATTAGTTGTTCTAAATTTTTATTTATTTTTTTGTTAATTTCAATTTTTTTGTCAATATTGATTATTATGTTAGCTATCTTATCCTGAAGGTCTTTACTAGGTAATGGAATTGGTAGTCCCTTAAGAATAGTTAAATTTATCAATGGAATAGTAGAACCAGTGTTTAATTGTTTAATGTACTTATTTATCAATTTTGAAGAAAACCAATAGTAAGCATAATGTTGATTAACTTTATTTAAGTCTAGTGTTACTCTCAACTGTTTGTTTGAAATAACATATCTGTCGAATTTAGAATTCTCTGGAATTATACCTACTTGTCCAATCGTTCCAGCAGCTGTAAAAACTAAATCATCAACATCAGCATAAGTATTTAACTCTTTAGCTTTTTCTTCTGAAACAAATACGAATCCCTCATCAATAAATTTAGTATTATCTTCTGTTAAATTGTTTCCACGGATTACAGGAACTCCGTGTTCTGTAAAATATTTACTTGAGATATTTGATCCAAATGGGCCGGATATAATTGATCTTTTTTCATCAGAAGCAATATCTTCAATTGTGTATACATTAAATTCAGAACTGATTTCACCAAAAATATTAGTAAATGTATTCTTAGAAAAACTCAAATTTAATTCTCATTTTTATTTGAAAGAATTAAATCCATGTAAACAAAATATCGATAATTCTTTTATTATATTCATAAGATAAGTAAATAGGTTATTTAAATGAATTTAAAATATTTTTTCCTTCATTTAATACAATATTTATATTAATTTCAAAAAAACTATAAGTTCCCAATGTAACCTCATAATCTACTTCATCCAATTCATATAAATAAAATCCACTATACTTTATTTGAGGCATACCTCTTTCAGCAAGTTTTTTGGACTGTTTA
>OHCS01000917.1_pt1 | contig 14387 bp, 10 predicted proteins | sample 1566741 | NCBI WGS metagenome assembly OHCS01 (sample SAMEA3879604, study PRJEB24766) | human gut metagenome | biome: human-associated habitat; feature: feces | place: USA | collected 1985/1987 | reverse complement strand
GGGTGTTTGAATCGGACAGCCGGGTATCCGGGGCGGAAGTTACAGATTTGAATAGAAAAGCGGGAATATTGCCGGAGGTGGAATCCGCATTGCGCCAGTCGATGGAAGGCGTTGGGGCGGAAGCCTATTCAACTGCGGGAATGGTACAATATGATGCCTGTGCCGGTGATTTTTCCAAAGCGGGCTATGCCTACCACGGCGCTTTAAATGTTTTAAAAGTGATGATGAATTATGATTATCTCTGGATTCGTTTGAGAGTTCAGGGGGGCGCCTATGGCTGTATGTGCGGTTTTTCACCAAATGGCACCGGTTATTTTACATCCTATAGGGAAACCTATGAGGTTTATGAGGGCGCTGCGGACTATGTGAAAAACTTTGAAGCAGATGAACGGACAATGCGGAAATTTATCATCGGGGCTGTCAGCGGTATTGATATACCTTTAGGCGCTTCCGATAAGGGAGCGCGCTCCCTCGGCGCATGGCTTTCCCATACTTCCTATGAAAAGCTGGAAAAGCATCGTTATGAACTGCTTCATGCGAATGTGGAGACGATTCGCAGCCTCCATGGAATCGTGGATGCCGTGGTTCACGCAAACCTTCGGTGTGTTGTGGGAAATGCGGCAAAAATACAGGAAAATAAAGACATGTTCCAGAAGATAGAACCTTTGATTGGTGCATGACAAGGAGAATATACAATGATAGAAAATAAGCATTTTAAATCCGGTTTTGTCACGCTGATTGGGCGTCCGAATGTGGGAAAGTCCACTCTGATGAACCACTTGATTGGACAGAAAATTGCAATTACCTCTGATAAGCCCCAGACAACCAGAAACAGGATACAGACCGTGTACACAGATGACAGGGGCCAGATTATCTTCTTAGACACCCCTGGCATCCATAAGGCCAAGAATAAGCTGGGCCAATATATGGTGAACGTGGCTGAGCACACTCTGAAGGAAGTGGATGTGATTCTCTGGCTGGTGGAGCCTGCCACCTTCATCGGCGCAGGCGAGCGCCATATAGCGGAGCAGCTTAAGAATGTAAAAACCCCAATCATTCTGGTAATCAACAACAATAAGCAGTTTTTTCATTTTTACCTCCTGCAACAAAAAAAGCACCCGCAAGCACATCTTCCAAGACCTAACGATGTGTAACGGACGCTTCCGCTTTTCTACCCGGTGGCAGAAAATATTTTTTTATATTATATCAAATTGAAAGGTTAAAGTCAATAGTTGTTTTAAAAAATTTCTTCCGTTTTTAAATATCCAATTCCGATATAACCTTTTTAAGGGTTTTAACAGAATTTATAAGTCTTTCGTTTTCCTCTTCGTTCAACGGTATGTCCAAAACCTTTTCAATTCCATTGCTTCCGACAATAGACGGAACTCCTATACATAGATCAGAAAGTCCGTAATGTCCGTCAACATAGCCCGAAACAGGAAGAACTGAATGCTCGTCTCTTATTATCGCAAGCACTATTTTTGTCACAGCCATTGCTATACCATAGTAGGTGGCGCCCTTTCTTTCAATTACCTCGTAGGCGCTGTCCCTGACATTTTCATAGGTCTGATTAAACGATACCTCACGACAGCTTGAGCATAATCCATGAAAGTCCTCCAGATCTATACCGGAAACATTTGCACTGCTCCAGACAGCAAGCTCGCTGTCCCCATGCTCGCCTATAATAAATGCGTGTATGCTTCGGCTGTCAACGCAAAGCTGCTGTCCAAGATGATATTTCAGACGCGCCGTATCTAAAACGGTGCCGGAACCCAAAACTCTTCCCGCAGGAAATCCGGAAAGCGGAAGGTGACTTCCTTGCCGAGGTGAAGTGCCTACAGCAGATCGCCCCTTCGGTAGATGTAGCCATGTTCCCAGTGGACAACCGCATCGGAAAAGATTATATGAGAGGTGCGGAACAATTCGTGGAACGGATAAAAACCGCTATCTTTGTACCTATGCACTTCAGCGAGGAATACAAGGGCGGAAATGCTTTCCGGGAGTTTGCCGAAAGCAAAGGTTGCCGTTTCCTGTCCATCACCCGCAGGGGCGAAAGTTTCGATATTACTCAATAAAACATACGCATTATGAAAAATTTGACACAGTTTCTTTTTATGCTGTTATGCATCTGTCTGCCGGCCACAGCGTTTGCAGACGCCAATAAAGATAAAGATGACGACAGCAAGTATCTGGCAGGTGCAGTGCCCGAAGTAGATGGAAAAGTGGTATTCACCAAAGAATTCAGCATTCCCGGCATGTCGCAGGAAGAAATCTTCAAACGCATGCAGAACTGGATGGAAGCACGGCTGAAAAAGAATGAAAACACCAGTCGCGTTGTCTACACCAATCCGGAAGAAGGGCAAATCGTAGGTACAGGAGACGAATGGATCGTGTTCAGTTCGAGTGCGCTTTCTTTGGATCGCACAAAGATACTCTACCAGATTTCAGTTGTCTGCGCACCTGAGAAATGTACGATGGAAGTAGAGAAAATCCGCTTCAACTATCGCGAAGGCAAAGAGAAGTATACGGCAGAAGAGTGGATTGTAGACAAGTACGCACTGAATAAAGCCAAAACCAAATTGGTACGAGGACTTGCCAAATGGCGTAGAAAAACAGTAGACTTTGTAGACGATCTGGCCCTTGGAGCAGCCGAAGCCCTCAGTGCAAGCACTGCTAAGAAAGCAGCCGAAGCAGCTGAGCAGAAGGAAGCTAAGAAAGAGGAAAAGAGTGTTGTAAACTCTGGTCCGATAGTAATTGCCCCAAAAGCAGAAGTTGAAGTGAAGACTCCGGCTGAAACCAGCAAAGTCACAGTAATCCCTGCCACTCCGCTCACCCCGGCTACTCCTGCAACGTCAGGTACAGTGCCCGGTTACAAAGAAGTAGCTCCAGATCAATTGCCGGCAAATGCCATCCAAATGGGTGCGGGCAAGTTAGTGCTTGTAATCGGCTCGGATGCTTTCAACATGACCATGATGACAGCAAACGCAGGTGGTTCATTGGGCAAATCATCAGGCAAGCCTGTTATTTTCAGCTTCCTCTCTCCCGATCAGCCTTACGAACAGATGGAGACGGCAGAAACTTACACTGTTCGTTTCTATCCGGCAAACCAAACCGAACCGTCAGTTGTTTTGGAATGTAAGAAGATGCCTTCACAGACTCCGATGGAAGGTCAACCACGCATGTATGTGGGTGAAATCCTGAAGGCATTCGTAAAATAATCACTAACAACTAATCACTAATTACGTGGAAATAAAAGCTAAATTCGATCATTTTAATATCAACGTTACCAACCTGGAACGTAGTATTGCTTTCTATGACAAAGCATTGGGATTGAAAGAACATCATCGTAAAGAAGCCTCAAACGGCTCCTTCACATTGGTTTACCTGACAGACAACAGCACAGGTTTCCTTCTGGAACTGACTTGTCTGAAAGATCATCCGCAAGCTTATGAACTTGGAGAAAACGAAAGCCATTTATGCTTCCGTGTTACCGGTGATTATGAAGCTATTCACCAATACCATAAAGAAATGGGTTGGGTATGCTTTGAAAATACAGCTATGGGATTGTACTTCATCCATGATCCGGATGATTACTGGATAGAGGTGCTTCCGGCAAAATGATGAAAGAATGGTAAAATGATAAATGGTAAGATGATAGGATTACATTTCCTCATCTTACCATTTATCATTTTACCATCTTATTTATGACGACCTGCCCTTTTCTTTCGTATATCCGCCTTCATCTTGGCAGCACCGGAACCATGTTTCCCAGTAATATACGATTTCTTCTTGGCTTTAGTTTTCACCTTTCCATCTTCTTTGGGTTTGTCTTTCTTTCCTTTAAAGACGATACCGCCCATTATTGCATCTTCTATACTCATATTCGGTTTCTATTACTATTACATTTATAAGCCGACACAAAGATAGTTTTTTTCTACCAATAGCCTGCATTTTTCGTATCTTTGCGGACAACTTTTAAAGATTGAATAGAATGAACACTACACTGCTTTCTGCTGATAAGGACCCGATGGGTGCTGCTATTGCCGATTATTATAAACAAAACAAGGCCGAACGGCTACGGGTCTTCTCCTCACAATTCGACGAGGATGAAATTCCGGTAAAGGAACTTTTTCGCATGAAAAAGCAGATGCCTCTTCTGGAACGTACCGCCCTGCAACTGGCTACGGGAAAGATTCTGGATGTGGGAGCCGGAAGCGGTTGTCATAGTCTTGCCTTGCAGGAAGCAGGCAAGGATGTACATGCCATTGATATTTCACCACTTTCAGTAGAAGTGATGCAACAACGCAGTGTACGGCATGCCACATTACTCAATCTGTTCGATGAACATTTCCAAGAGACATACGACACAATATTAATGTTAATGAACGGTTCTGGAATCATCGGTAAGTTGGAGAACCTGCCTGCCTTCTTCAAAAGAATGAAGCAACTGCTACAACCCAGCGGCTGCATCTTTATGGACTCCAGTGATCTGCGCTATCTGTTTGAGGAAGAAGACGGAAGTTTTGTGATCGATCTGGCAGGTGACTATTATGGAGAAATAGACTTCCAGATGCAATATAAGGATATTCTGGGAGAGTCATTCGACTGGCTTTACATTGATTTCCAGACACTCAGTCTTTATGCAGCCGAAAATGGTTTCCAAGCAGAGTTGGTAAAAGAGGGAAAGCACTACGATTATTTAGCCAAGTTGACCTTGAAATAAGGTCAACCCGGACTTTCTGTTTATTATTTCTTTGCCAGCATTTCATCTATCTTCTTCGTTAATGCGGCAAATTCCTCCTCATTGTACAAGCGGGTCAGCATCACAATGCGTCCGTCTTTATCAATCAGTACATTGCGGGTAATGCCGGCATTACGAAGTGCATATTTGGCAAAGATATCCGCACCGGGATCCAATCCCAAAGGATAAGTAACGCCAGTCGACTTGCCGAATGCAATCACTTTGTCCAACGACTCATCACGATCTATACCAATAAGAGCAAATGCAGAATTATCTTTGTGTTTCAGCCAGATATCCTTTTCGATAAAAGGCATTTCCTTGCGGCATACACCACACCAACTGGCGGTGAACTGTAACATCACTACCTTTCCACGAAGTTCGGAAAGGGTAACTTTCTTACCGTCTGTCAGGGTAATGGTAAAGTTGGGAGCCATCTCCCCTACTCTTACAATGTAGCCGGTGCTATCGGCAGCTGCTTCCTGTGCTTTGCCCGATAAACAGCAAAGGGCAAACAGGATAAAAATCAAACTCTTTACTACTTTCATCGATCTTATACTTTAGTTATTTTAAAACGGGAACAATAACGGGAGCACAAAGATCATCACAATTCCCATAATTATCTGTAAAGGCAAACCTACTTTAACATAATCCATGAATGTATAACGTCCTGCAGGCATCACCAATGCATTGGGCGGAGTTGAGAACGGAGAAGCAAAACACATACTGGCTGCCACGGTTACGGCAAATAGGAATGGATACGGACTCAAATCCAACTGTATGGCAGACTGAAGCGCAATCGGTGCAAGAAGTACTGCCGTAGCCGTATTGCTAATAAACATAGTCATCAGCGAAGTGGTGAAATAAATACCAGCTAATAACACATAAGGTCCGTAACTACCTAGCCCGTTTACCAGCGATTGGGACACCAATTCGGAAGCTCCGGTCTTTTCCAGCGCCAACGACATAGGTAACATAGCGGCAATCAGAACAATACTTTCCCAGTTAATAGTTTTATATGCCGCTTCCACATTTCGGAAACAGCCGGTAAGCACCATCAGCAAACCTGCAATCATTACTGCCGTTACCGGAGCTACAGGGATGAAATCGAACATCATCATTACCACCATTCCCAACATGATAATGGCGGCAACAGGTGCTTTATGATTCAAGGTTACTTTGGCAGCCTCAGCAAGCGGTTGTCCGAGTACTACCCAATCAGAGGGATCTTCACTCAAACGCGCTATATTCTCCCACGTTCCTTGCACCAACAGTACATCCCCCGAATGCATCTTTTCATCCTTCAGATTCTTCAGGATATACTGACGTTTGCGTTGGATACCCAGAATATTCACCCCATATTTCTCTCTGAAACCAGAATCCTTTACCGGCTTATTGACCAGGTTAGAAGCAGGCATCAATACAATTTCAGCAATACCGATTTCTGTGAATTCAAGTTCATCACTCTTTGATTCTACGGCGCCTTCTGCATCATGCGTATCCAGTAACTTCAATGTATTTTCTTCTGCAAAGCGCTCCACATTCGTAAAATCACCCAGTACATACAGAATATCATTCTCCTGAATAATGGTATCAGCAGCAGCCATTTCCTGACTCATCGTCTTAAAGAAATGACGGCGCGAAGAAGATGACTGACGGCGAACCTCCATTATACCCACATTATAACGCTGTGGAATACCCAGTTCCTGTATGGTCTTTCCTGTTAAAGGTGATCTACTCTCCACTCGTACCCGACACAAGTTCTGGAACAGTTGGTACTCTCCTGCCAGCTCTTTCAGTGATTTATTCTTTTTGCCCTTACGGTCCTTATCGCCTTTCTTGGTCAGAAAAATTTTGCTCAATGGAATCAGTACCACCAATCCGACAGCCACACAAACCAGTCCGACAGGAGTAAACGAGAAAAAAGTAAGGGGCGTATATCCAGCAGAAGTCAGTGCTTCCTGAATTACAAGGTTCGGCGGTGTACCGATAAGCGTCATCATACCTCCCATACTACTGGCAAATGCAAGCGGCATCAGCAGGCGACTGACATTGATCTGCGTTCCCATAGCCATACTGACAACAATAGGAAGCATCAAAGCTACCGTTCCGGTATTGCTGACAAAAGCGCCGATGAAGGCAGTCACCAGTACAATAAGAATGAAAAGCTTTAATTCGCTATCACCGGCCAACTTCAGGATACGACTACTGATCATCTTTGCCAAACCCGTCTGAAAAATGGCACCGCCCACAACGAACAATCCTATCATCATGATCACGACGGAATTGGAGAAACCGGTCAATGCTTCCTCCGGAGTTAGAATACCGAATATAATTAGTAACACCAAAGCACAAAGCGCCACCAAATCCGAACGCACTTTACCACTCATAAAGAATATCGCAGATAGGAATAAAATAATGAGAGTAATATACATAAAGATATAAAATTTATCAGTTATTAAACAATTCAACAGTGATTTTTGTTCTAAAGCGTTGCAAATATCACAAAAATCAGCACAATGGACAATAGGGTGAATCCTTTTTGAACTAAATAGGCGACAAATATCTCACTAAATTATAAATAAAGTATAGATTATTAGCATTATATTTATAACTTTGAATCCGGGAATGATATTATGGGATCACCTCTTTTATCAGTTAAATTCTATAACAACAATGGGAAACGACAACACAATTACAGGCACCTTCAATGGAACAATCCACCTGGAATACCTGCCATGCATCAATTATGCAATGATACACAACCATGTGCCTTCATGCAATTTCTGCGAACTCATGAACAGTGATGAAGTCGATTGGAACAATATCAAAGTTTCAATAGATGGAGAACTTATTAAGCACTCAGAGAGTATTCTCGAAGTCATTCCGCACGGACAGAACATTCAAATCAACAACCTGGAAATATCACCTGAAAGTGGAAAATTAATCGAATTGACAGAAGGCATCGATACTATCTTTCATCTGGTTATTACGATTTCCGGTGAGATAGCCCATCAGCAAACATTTCCCATCAAACTGATGGCATACGATCAGTGGACCGGTTCCAGGATTATGCCCGAACTCTTAGCTACATTTGTTACTCCCAATCATCCCATACTTTCAAGAATAAGCGTAAAAGCCTCACAATTCCTCGAAAAGTGGACCGGAAACTCTGCCTTAGACGAATATCAGACACAGGACCCCAACCGAGTACGTGCACAGGTAGCTGCTATTTATGAAGCTCTCCGGTCTGAGTCTTTAATATATTCTACGGTTCCAGCCAGCTTTGAAACTTCGGGGCAGCGTATCCGCTTGGTAGATAATGTACTCACCAGTAAACTAGGTACATGTATAGACCTAACTTTACTCTATGCTTCCTGTCTGGAAGCCAATGGCATTCATCCTCTTTTAGTCTTGTTGAAAGGACATATATTGGTAGGTGCATGGCTTACAGAAGATATTTATCATCAAACCGTAGGCGATGATGCTTCTTTTCTACTCAAAGGGAGTGCAAATGGTATCAGCGACATTGTATTAGTAGAGACAACCGCACTGGCATCTTCCCAAAACATTTCATTTGAAGAAGCTGCTACAATGGCTCAGAGAGAACTCAAAGAAGAAAACAGATTCGAGCTGTTTATTGATGTATATAGGTGCAGACTGGATAAAATCCGTCCATTGCCACAACGCATAAATCATAACGGTGAATGGCAAATAGAAAACAGTGGAATAGAACATGAGAATGTAACCCAAAGAATACACCAACTGGACCGGTATGAAATAAAACTGGAGGACAGCAAAGATGAAATAACCAAGCAAATCATTTGGGAAAGAAAACTACTGGACTTTTCTCTACGCAATAATCTGATCAACATCCGGCTTGGCAGAAGAGTTATACCATTCATATCTTTCGAAATTGATCATCTGGAAGATCATCTGCAAGCTGGAGAAAACTACCAGATATTATCCAATCCCGCTAAAAGTAAAATAGAACCGGGTGAGACAGGGCTCTATGATTCTTCTTTATGGAAAGAGAATTTGGAAGAATTAGTAATCAGCGAGCTGAGAAACAAAAAACTCCGTTCTTATCTGACAGAAAGCGAACTACAAAACTCACTCAAATTTGTATACCGTACATCGCGAACCGCCATTGAAGAAAATGGTGCCAATTCATTATTCCTCGTTTTAGGAATCTTGAAGTGGTACGAGTCTTCTAAGAGTGTGAAACCACGCTTTGCTCCTATCTTGCTATTACCGGTAGATATTGTGCGTCGTGGAGGCTCAAGCGGATATATCATTCGCACCAGAGACGAAGAAATTATATTGAATATAACGCTCGTCGAACTATTGAAACAACAATTCAGCGTTAATCTTTCCGGATTGAATCCGTTGCCAAAAGATGATAGTGGCGTAGACGTAAAAAAGATATTCGCTACAATTCGCACCTGCATCCGTAATATGAAAGGTTGGGATGTAGTGGAAGAATCCATGTTGGGGTTATTCTCATTCAACAAGTTTGTCATGTGGAATGATATTCATACCAATGCAGACAAATTGAAAAAGAACGCCATTATAGCCAGTCTAATGGAAAATCGTATTCAATGGCAGGATACGACTCCGGAAATTGACGCCAGAGAAATAGACAAAAATCTTGAACCTCTCCATTTTGCCATTCCTGTCGATGTCGATTCTTCACAGCTGGAAGCCGTTATTGAATCAGGAGAAGGAAAGAGCTTCATATTGCATGGCCCTCCGGGAACCGGCAAATCGCAGACCATTACTAATATGATAGCCAATGCCCTGTACAAAGGAAAACGTGTGCTGTTTGTAGCAGAAAAAATGGCGGCACTTTCTGTTGTACAAAACCGTCTGACTAAGATAGGATTAGATCCGTTCTGTCTGGAACTACATTCTAATAAGGTCACTAAATCTCATTTTCTGGCTCAGCTTCAGAAGGCTATAGAAGTCATTCACATTCAGTCTCCAGCCGATTTTGAAAGTACTTCAAAGCAATTATTCGAACGTAGAAAGAAATTAATCGATTATATGGAAGCATTGCATCACCCCCATGCTTCCGGTTTCTCTCTCTACGATTGCATTACAAACTATTTATCAATACAGGGAGATGAATTGTCTATCGACTTTTCTCTGTTGCCCCCCATCACCAAGAATCAACTGGCAGACTTTTACGAAAAGATCCAAGAACTGGATACAGTTTTTCAGATAACAGGGCATCCGCAAGACCACCCGTTAAAGGGACTGGAACCATACGATACTTCCATAGAAAGCTCTCAGAAACTACAAGCCGGAATCAGGCGCTTTATAAATTTATTCACTTCGATTACCGCTAACAGAAAGTTGCTTTCAAATAGTCTGGAAATCTCGATACCTGATAATTGGAATGGGATCAACTGGATGGGCAAGATATGTAACCGGCTTCTATCCATCCCATATCTGAATAAAACGTTATTGGAAATGGGTGGTAATACCGACTTGATAGAAGAATGGAAAAATGTTGTCTTGTCCGGTCGTAAACGAGACCAGTTACAAACTGAACTAGGTAAAGACTATGCACCCCAAATTCTAGAAGAAAATGCATTTGCCCTTCAGCAAGAATGGAAAGCTATCGAATTGAAATGGTTCTTACCCAAATTCTTTGCCAGACGTTCTTATCTGAAAAAGCTCAGACTTTACAATATGAGTTTGCAGGTAGCACAAATACCAAGCCTGTTAGAAAAGCTCAATGCTTATCAAAAGAATAATAAGATCATTCAAGAACAATCTTCCGAATTATCATCTTCTTTCGGCTTCTTAGGAAGAAAGAACAAAGAGAAATGGGATGATATTGATTCTATACTTAAGAGTCTTCCGACGATTTACAATACTTTATCGGAATATGCAGTAATCGTTCAACAACCATTTGCAGAAGTTCTGAATCAATTTGCAAATAAAATCAGCATTGACTGGAACGCATTCCAGCAGTCTAATGAAAATACATTCAGGCAACTAATCGATACATCCAACGAGTTGAATACGGTCCTCAATGAAATAAAAGGTTTATGCAACATACAACTGCCGGATAATAATCTTGAAATGAAACTACCGGTTCTACTGAATACTTGGTTGACTCACTTCAATAAAATAAAAGACTGGGGACAATGGTGCATCCGTAAGAGAGAATTGGAATCCCTGCATTTAACTGTAGTTATCGACTATATAACAGATAAGCATAAAAGCGGATCGGAAGCTTCTGATGCGTATATGAAGGGCATTTATCACCAATTAGCTCTAAAAACCATTGATGCAGATGAAACTTTACGTCTTTTCAACGGATTGCTATTTGAGGAAATGATCAGCAAATACAAACAGTTGACCGTAGATTTTCAGGAGTTGAGTAAAAAGGAACTATACTGTAAATTAGCAGCCAAAATACCATCACTGACAATGGAAGCCGCCTCCAGTTCCGAAATAGGAATTCTCAAAAGGAACATTTCAAATGGAGGACGCGGCACATCTATCCGGAGAATTATAGACCAGATACCAACTCTGCTGCCCAAGTTATGTCCATGCATGTTGATGAGTCCGATATCAGTGGCTCAGTATATCGATCTGAATACAGAGAAGTTCGATCTTGTTATTTTCGATGAAGCATCACAGATGCCTACCAGCGAGGCAGTCGGTGCAATAGCCCGCGGTAACGCATTAGTCGTAGTAGGCGACCCCAAGCAAATGCCTCCGACAAGTTTCTTCTCCTCTTCACAAGTAGACGAGGAAGAAGCTGAATTTGACGATATGGAGAGCATTCTGGATGATTGCATCTCGTTATCCATTCCATCCCGTTATCTGACCTGGCACTATCGGAGCAAACACGAAAGTCTGATTGCTTTCAGTAATTCTCAGTATTACAATGGAAAGCTATATACTTTTCCTTCTGTGGATGACAGGATTTCAAAAGTACGTTTAGTTCAGGTAGATGGTACGTATGATAAAGGACGTACACGCAGCAATCATGCCGAAGCTGAAGCCATTGTGAAAGAAATACTAAACCGGCTACGTACACCTGAAGTTCCTGAAAAAAGCATAGGCGTTGTATCTTTCAGCCAGGTACAGCAAAATCTAATAGAAGATATGCTCATTGAGGAGCTGAACAAATATCCTGAATTGGAAGAAAAAGCTTTCCAAAGTAATGAACCTATTTTCATCAAGAATCTGGAAAATGTGCAAGGTGATGAACGGGATATTATTCTTTTCTCTATAGGATACGGCCCGGACAGGAATGGTAATGTATCTATGAATTTCGGACCATTGAATAATCAAGGTGGCGAGCGTCGTCTGAATGTAGCCGTATCGCGTGCACGTTATGAAATGATTATCTTCTCAACCTTACGCTCCGAACAAATAGATTTGAAACGTACAAAGTCCAAAGGTGTGGAAGGCCTAAAGAGGTTCCTTGAATTTGCAGAACGCGGCACCTCACCTATTCCGGCCATCCAACTACAGAACCTGCAACAAAGTAATCTTATTGCTTTAATTGCACAGGAACTTACTCAGCGCGGTTATAAAGTGGACACTCTGGTAGGACGGTCAAACTTTAAGGTGGATTTAGCGATTGTCAATCCATTGCAACCGGATACATATATTCTGGGAATATTGTGTGACGGCAAAAACTATTATGAAACCAAGACTACAAGGGACCGTGAAATAGTACAACCGAATGTTTTGCAGATGCTCCGCTGGAATGTAATGCGTGTATGGTCCGTCGACTGGTTTGAGCATAAGGAGCACGTCGTGGAGCGCATTATCAAAAAGCTGGAAGATTTAAAAAACACAAAAGTAGAAGAACAGCCTCCTCTTCCGACAGAGAATAATGTTCTGAAAACATTCAGTATAGAGAATGAACCTGTTGTAGAGTTAGTGAACAATCGAGAAAGAGAGTATATATTTGCTGACTTGCCCAATATAGGCTACAGTACAGATATCGATACCGTAATGGCTTCCTCCTATCAGGTTAAAAAACAACTTCAACAAATAGTCAAGATTGAACAACCTATAACAAATACTCTGCTATATAAAAAAATATTACGAATTTGGAATCTAACAAGAGTTACCACCCGTCTACAGGTATTTATCGACAGTCTTCTTGAAGATGCATATAAAGACCCCTTATCAGGAGATACTATAATTTACTGGGAGGATAAAGAGAAAGCTAAAGACTGCGACTTTTACCGCATCAACTCCAAACGCGACATTCTGGATATTCCAATCCTGGAAGTAATGAGTGCCGCCCGCTATGCCATAGAACAACAGATATCCATGCCGACAGAAGATCTGAAACGGCTGACTTCCCAACTTCTTGGTTTCAGTAGGAAAGGAAACAATTTAGATATGGTAACGGAGCATACTATACAATTGCTGATTGATAAAGGAATATTCAGCCACGCGAACGGAATGGTATCCATGAACAATTAGGGTTCATGGATACTTTTTTCCGAAAGGGAAAACAGGATAAAAAAGAATGTCTACCTAATAGTCCTCGATAGTGGAATTTCCGAATATATCCTTTTTGATAATCTGCCTGTGCCCTTTACTGTCTTCAATAATGGTATTGCCGAAGATATCTTTTTTGATTGTTTTCTTATTGCCATTATTATCCTCAATAATAGTATTGCCAAAAATATCTTCTTTGATCGTTTTTCTATAACCATTATTATCCTCGATAATAGTATTGCCAAAGATATCTTTTTTAATCGTTTTCTTATGGCCGTTATTGTCTTCGATAATAGTATTTCCCAAAATATCTTTTTTAATCGTAATCTTATTACCATTATCATCTTCAATAATCGTATTATCCCAAATGTCTTTTTTGACTGTTTTCTTTCCCTGATTGACTATCGAATATTCGTAACTATCCTCGATAGAATTAACACTATAGCTCTTCATTATATGGGGAGCTAAAACAAACTGAACTGTAAATAGGATAAATAGAATCTTTTTCATGGCGTATTTCTTTTGGTTTGTAACAAAAGTAATATAGGAAAATGATAACTAACTGGTGAATTCTATAATTATTGATAGGGAAAAACCTAAAATTAATACTTTTCATGTGCTACAATCGTATCGTTTTAGAAAGCTCGGGCTACATGCGGTCTACACTTGCACGATTTTCCATCCAAATGGCAGGGGAGCTAAATTACTGAAGGTCAATAAACAACAAATGCCCCGAGTATTTCTACTCAGGGCATTTTGTTTATTTAGAGGTTCCTGGCGGATTTTAAACCACCAAGATAATCTCTTTATTTCCAATTAATTAGAATATTCTTAGTTCCGCTATTGTAAAACAATTGTAAAACAAATATTCTGTTTAAATCGTTTATTAATAGTCATAAAAATGTAGGAGTAAACTCAATTCCCAAAGCACGAGCAATACGAAAGAAACTCGAAATCTGTATATCAGTCTCTCCTTTTTCTACACGAGCAATATAACTTCTTGCTGTACCAACCTTTTCGGCTAACTCTTGCTGGGTTATCTTTAGTTCTTTCCGGCGGTCACGCAATATCTCGCCATAATACCACGCTATTGACTTCTCATGGAAAGCAGTACGAGAGTCAGTACCCACCTCTCCATATTTATTGTCCAGTAGCTCACCCG